>Ga0209499_1000450_pt1 | contig 30320 bp, 34 predicted proteins | sample C_130208_EF_Meta_FD_187306 | JGI IMG/M metagenome (GOLD analysis project Ga0209499, IMG submission 187306) | Freshwater microbial communities from Lake Croche, Canada to study carbon cycling - C_130208_EF_MetaG (SPAdes) (version 2) | ecosystem: Environmental > Aquatic > Freshwater > Lake... | reverse complement strand
TGAGAATTATAATGTTCGTTTCCAAGCCATCAGTAATGGTCCTTCTGGTTGGCAGCAGGGATTTAATTTTACAAAATTAAGTTCAACACGTGGAAATATAAGCTCGTTAGGATTTATTGATGCGAATGGAATTTGGAACATTGGTCAGCCAAACTATGCTCTTAATACGGATTTGAAATCATCTAATAATGTTCTAGTTGCTTCTAACATACGATTTAAGGAAGCAACTGGTCAAGTTGGTTACTTTGTTCGCGCGGCTAATATTTACGGGGATCTTGAATATGTTGCTGCTGGGACATTTAATACATATCTGACAGACCAGATTACAGCTTCTAATAGTGCTACAACAGTTCTAGCAGAAGATAATGCTATTTCATTTGGTATTGGCGGCGGTGAAGTGGCTCGGATTAATTCAAATGGCTTTTTGGGGTTAGCCAATCCTCTTCCATTGGCAACACTTGATAATTCAAATGCCACTATTTTGAGGAGTACGCTTCAATTGCCCAATTTGTATCCAGGATACACTGCTAGAAAGGGATATTTGTTAACTGCGATTGATGATTCGGGAACTGCGACATGGCAGAATATTAGTAGCATAGCGGACGGTAATGGAAATTCAATTACAATTGGTGCTGTAGGAGCAGCTATTGCTCTAGCCGTGAATGGGCAGAATGTTCTCTACGCGACAACAACCAGTAATTTAATTGCTAGCGGTGGAAGTTCACCAGTTACAATGGATATAAGCGGTGTTATTATTGCTCAACAATATCGGGGATACTCTGATACTATTAATTTCACTAAGGGGGATGGTGCGGTACAAGCAGTTATTACGGCAGCTGGAAATATGGGTATTGGTACGACTACGCCTGGATATATGCTAACAGTTGCTGGAAGCGGATATATTGGAGGCAATCTTACAGTGAATACTACTTTACGAGGAAACCAGCTAATAACTGCGGGCGTTGGATTTATTGGTGATGGTTCACAGATTACCAATATTAATCCATTAAATGTTGGAACAAGTTCAAATAATTTAACCTTTTTCTATACTGATACTCGTACGAATCTTTCCAATCAATCCACGCAGACTTCGCAGAATTTATCAACAATGTTTGGAACCGTATCAACTGCCACATTTGATGTCTTCAGCACACTCAGCACACAGACATATGGTGTATGGAGTAGTTTATCCACAACTACCGGATGTGTCTTATCAACACTTTATGGCGCATCCAATGTACTGAGTACAGTTCAAGGTACTTCATTTAGCACACTCAGTAGTGGGACTGCTGGAATTTATACAATATTAAGTACTTCTGCTGTAGCGGCTGCTTCAACAGCGGTGGGAAATTTATCAACAACAAGTAATTATTTTAGTAGTTTTATTTCATCTATTGCTGCGGCTGGTCTAACAAATACATCCACTAGCATTGCGGGTCTTTCAACACTGATTGGTCCGGGATATTATGCGAATAGCACGACCACATATACATATATTAACCAAAAATTTAGCACAGCATCTAGCAGATTTGGATTAGCGGATGAAATAATTGCGATTCTGAACGATGGTGCTAGTTTCAAGCAGATTCATGTTGGTTCCACGCTTCCAACTCCGCGAATTTCAACTTCTGTGTATACAGCGGATATCAGCGGCAGTGTTCTTTTTCGTAATGGGCCCATTTACATGAGCACAATTGTTGGTGTTCAATATCCACTTGGCTCCTTGCTAGATGGTGCTTTAGATGTAAATGGACTTATTTATAGCAAGGGGATTGCTACTAAATCTGCGATTGGTCCCACTTTTTATCGGCAGGGTTCAACACTTGGAGGCTGGGGCGCAGATAATCGCTTTATTATAGGAAAATCATCACTTTCTTATTTTGGAACAGGCATTGACATTAGTGGAAATATTAATCTAACAGGGAATTTGTATGTAAATGATAATGAAATTGAATTATCGCCAACATGGAATAAAGTCGGTTCTAATGCCACATATACAACGGGATATGTAGGCATAGGAACAACTGCTCCTCAAAATAGTTTAGATGTGGCGGGAATTATTCGGTGCCAAGGCTTACAGATTGTTAGTTTTGTAGATCCGGGAACAGGAGGCGGTAATACAGGAGATGTTGCTCTTGTTAATATTCGGACGTCTACATTGGCTGTATCTACGATTAATTCATTTCCGGCTTTCCCGAGTAGATCGGGTTGGAGTGATTTATTGTTACAATCATCACTGACCACAGTGGCTAAAGTAGTTTGCTCAACAAATGTGGTCTTAAATGCTTCATCTTTTTTATTGGCCTCCGCAAATCACAATATTGTAAATACAACTGGTTCTTTAAGAACAGGGTATACTTATTTAACTGTCAATGGATATAGGAGTTTGAGCACAATGATAACTGTGGCGGCTAATTCTGCGGGGTCCGTGTCATTAGCACATCGTATTTATGAGGGACCAGGAACATATACCGTTGCTGCGTGGTCTTATGCGGATTCTGGTTCAGGTCTCATAGGAATAAGAGCAGATGTCTCGGCTATGGGTAATATGTTTTGATTCCGAATTTTATGACGTTCTTCAATTACAGTTTGCGGTAGCCATACCCTCTTTTTCTCGATTGTCGCACAATACATACTTCTATCTTCCATATCCCGTAAATTTCCTAATATACGATTTCCAGCAGATATTCCTCCATCTATTCCTACTGCTTGGCAGGAGCAATATTTGAAATCATGAACGTGTTTGCTTTCTATTGTTTCCTTACATTTCTTACAATAGATTGCGTGTCTTGTTTGTGTATACCGCAGGCCGCCATAAATGACGGAAGGCATTTCTTTACTTTTTATCTTACAAGTTCTTCTAAGTAAGCGCACACCTGCTGGAAGAACTTGCGTTGAATGGCACCGTCGGGAGTCTTCCAACGCGCCCTTTCTGCTGGTAACTCAATTGTAGCGACTAATTGATTTCCCAATTTATGAAGTAACTTTTGTTTCTTGTGAAGAGCCAATAGTTTCTCTACTAGCGTGGATGTTGTACATGCTGGATTGCCTGATTCAACAACTCCTACGAATGCGGGAATGATACCAATATCAATTACAATCGCCTGTGGGGGAATTTGAACACCCGTATCCGTGACTGTGGCTTGGTCTTTGTCGTAGTAATAAACACTGTAGAAATCATTTCCACTGCGCGCATCTTTGCCAATAAAGAACTTATAATTATCGGGATATGAAGTTGCTTGAGGGATGGGAACGCGTGTCTGTCCTTGTCCTTGTCCTTGTCCTTGTCCTTGCGACGTAGTCGCTGGCAACCTCGTCACTGGCGGCTGTCTTGTTGCTGGCTGTCCTTGAGGAAGAGGCTGTGTTTCTCTTGCTGCCTTCCTTGTATATTGAGGTACACGATAGTCGGGAACAACCTGTCTAATTGTTCTTCCTAAGATGTCCATATTTGAAAGCGTCAATTGTCTGCGCGGATTCAGCGGGTCCATTACTTCAGTTCCTCTTTCTCTTTCATGCCGAATATGCCGGTCCAAATATTCTGCTCGTAGACAAGTTCCAGCACTGGTCTTAATAAGAGAAACCATTTCCTCATCCGTCATGGCTTTTAGATTCTTTCCTGTGAAAGGCTCTTCTGAATTAGCACATTGGGTTGAAATCCAATTCTTCATTGCTTCACGCGGACCTACAGGAATCTTACTTGCCTTGCGTGTGTATAGCATTGGAGGACTACCTTCAGCATCATGGGGTAAGCGTTGTAAACGCCTTTGAACGCGTCCGCCTACTTTTACGCATTTGCCTGTTTCGGGATTCAGAATCTTTCCAGCAGGACATCTGTCTTCCTCTCCTAGTCCTTGTCCTTGTCCTAGCGTAGCTGGAATGGGCGCTGGCATAAAAAAACTTCTCTGCGAATCAGGTGCTAACACAGGAAGACGCGACTGGCGCATGGAACGAGTAACTGCTCTAGCCATTTGCGGCACTGTATTATATACAGGAATCGGTGTAAGACGCGTGACTGGTTGATAGGTGGGCTGATAAGTATTCACTCTGCGCGTAACAGGTAAAGTTTGAATACGTCTACCTAGACGACCTCCTGATTTTACACAGCGAAGTGTCTGTGGATTAAAAACTGAACCAGGTGGGCATAAAGACATCCTATATAAGAACAGCGAAAATAAGTATTATAAGATGGGCGGTGTTGTAGGAGCTTCTCAACATACAATAGCTGAAGGCGGCCGTATTCTTTCTCAACGCATTCATTCAGGAGTTCCCTTTGTAGCAGGAAAGATGGGAACAAGTGAATTTGATGCTCTTTATTGGTTTGTAAGTCAAATTGATGCTCCTTTTCCGCGGGAAATTCGGCGTAATATGATGATTAATGCCGGCCTTTTCCCCAATGAAATTATAGAAGGCTCGGATTGTCTGCGGGAATGGTGTCAATATATGATGGAAAACTTTCATCTAATGGATGAGATCGCAATGTGGAATCCGATTAAACCAAGGGAGGAGCGTTTCTTTATACAAGACTATATGCCGCAGGTTAAAAAATTTTTACCTCTTCGGGCTCTAGAGCCATTTTATCAGGATTTGCCAGAGAATCGTTGGAGTCTAGCAATAGAAACGCCTTTCTGTGTAGTATCTCCCTTTGTGGAATCAATTGAAAATCAATGGAGTAAACGAGACATATTATTTCCTTTTTCACTGTGGTCTACAAAGGCTAAATTTTCCGGAGGAGTGCGCTCGGGATATTCGCCGTTAATATGTGATAAGGACGAGATGTGCTCGTGGCCTTCGCATGTTTTGGAGCAGGGCTGGTGGGGAGGTGTGAATCATATCGTGGAATCTTGTATTGCTACGGGAGCCAAAATTGTCTTTGTTGGAGCGGGTGCGTTGAGTCTGCCTGTTTGCTTTGAACTAAAGAAAAGAGGTATCTCTGCTATACATACTGGTGGTGGAACGCAGATTATTTTTGGTATTAAAGGGCGACGGTGGCTTAATCACGGCGTTATTTCTCATTTTTTTAATGAGCACTGGATATCGCCACAAGCATCTGAAATTCCTTCTGCTGGAAATGCGATTGAAGGCGGTTGTTATTTTTGAACTATATTTGTATTAAGCCATGCTTCATACCAGTCTACTGCTTTTTTGAAATTCATAGAGGGTTGAAAAACAATTGGACGGCGTTCCCGCATGAATACAAAAACGGGTTGTTGAGGTTGCTTCCAAAGCGTCATCAAGAACATAAGACATGCTGCGGCTGACCTCTGCATACCCGCAGCACAATGAATAAGAATATTCTTATTTTCATGATATTCTTTAAGAAGTTTATAGACTATTTCAGGACTCCAGTCCAGCATATTCTGAATTTCCTCCTCTTCTAAGTTATCATGAACAGGGACGCGATAATAAGTCATCTGTCCGGGAAGTTGAATAAAGGGAATATCCTTTGTACAATTAAAAATAACAGTTATATTATTTTCAATTAGAAATTTTTCATCTAGGGCCGCACGAATGCCGCCTAACCAAAGACGACCGGGAATCATTTCAGTTGCGGCTGAACTGTCGGGTCCAATAAGTGGCATCTAATCAACACTTTCAAATGATTCTGCGCTTGGCGACGCAGGAGCAGTGGAGGGTTGTGCCAGTGATGTATAAAGGGTAATGATCTCAGACCCTAGTAACGGTGGAAGAACAGGAGGAACTGGATTCACATCATGTATGAAATCAAATGCGAATGAATCATCCACATATAAGATGGGCGTCCACGCAATACTCTGATTGGAGATTACTCGTATAGCCTCAGTAATAGCACGATCTTCCACTTTCTTTGATTCAATATAAACACGAATATGATGATATGTATTTACCCAAAGGAATTTAACAATTTTCTTTACCTGTGCTTCATCCTTCCAATCTGAGCGATTGAAGTAGTTGAATCGGGAATACTGGACCAAATCGGGAAGAATCGCCTCCCACTTTTTAAGGAGTTCCTTTCCCTTCTTATTAGTTTCAGTATCTACCTCATCAAGTGACCTAATCCAGATAGGAACTTCCTTTTCAATCCTATCCCGAGAGAAACTGGGAAGTGGAGCGAATTTTTCAATCATATCCATCCAAGTTTCAATAGCATCCTCATCATCCATTTCCTTAAACAATTCTTTACACACATGATAAGTCATCTCAGGCCGATTTTTGATACATAGAGTGTCTAGATTAAACTTGGCAGCATGATATTTAGTTAGGATAGAAGGAACTGGCTTCTTATTCTTCCCGCACCAAGAATAAATCTCATACTGTAGATGGATTAACTGGCCGATTGTAAAAGGCGCATTTGTGGTTGGATTCTTAGGTGTTAGTGGGTCAGGAAATCCATAGTCTGAATGATGGAGATACATCTTCATGCTCTTAAGAAGAGTATCACCGTGAATCCTATAGACACAACGATTTGTAATATCTGTCCACTCAATACAGTTATTGGGTGTTGGATCTTCCAGTGTTTCATAATTGGGAATCGGCAGAATCTTCTTTTGGCACTTCTTGCTAAGCCAAGCATTTACTAGACGCTGCATCTGGTAGCGAATATGCGTGAATGATTCCCATAGAGAACGATACGCATTCGCCTTCTTATGAATATAAGTCGTTTTTAGGTATTCTGATACTTCAGAGGGTACCTTAAATTCAGTTTTAGGCAACTTGTTAAATGGATTAATTAGATCTGATAAATGATCTCTCAGTTTATGAAATGGAAGAGTAACCAAGAGGTTTCCCGAAGTAATATCCATATTATCCATCAATTTGCGGAAAATACGAGTACATCCAGGCGCACAGCGTGTATTATAGAATTCATCTAGGGACTTTGGATTAAATTTACTCTTACAATTAGTTTTATTGCTTTTGTTTTCTACTAGGAGCCACTGCCTCATATTAGTGTTACTAATTCTACTTTGTGGTTGACTAAAAGGCATTCCCGGATTAAATCGGGGAAGATGTGCCTCTATCTGTTCGCGAATTGCGTTTTGCTCGCGGATTTCATCTGTTTCCTCCCTAACTGGAAATTCAATATTTGATAAACGCTGGAATGCCGAGCTGGGAGTTTCACCCACGTGACTAAAATCCAGTATTCTTGCAACAGGCTGATGATTTTCAGACATTCCCTTACTAATTACTTATTATTCTGCTGTTTTTCCACCTATTATTCTATAAGGCGGGCTGCCTTCAATTTTTTGTATTTATATAGAGCCTTTGGCTTTACAATAATTCTATAGATAATCTCGGTTTCTTTATCTTCCCAAAGATAGCCATCTGCTGGCATACAGTCTTTTGTAAAGAATTTTTTCTGTATAGAATTATATAGAAAATATTGCTTTTGTATTTCATGATAGACCCATTCAAGTTCAGGAAGACCGGAAAGGTCTGCCTTTTTAAGAATATGATTCTTGCTAGAAACAGTAGAATTATACGAATTATGAAGTTCACAGCCCGAGCATTGAATCATCTGACGAGCAGGACATTGCTTATAAAGCATGGTCTCCAGATTAAGAATCCAGAATTCACACTGTGTTGACCCGTCACTTAAATCGCCGGTCATTTCAAGCTGGCACTCTTCGCCAACACCTAATACTTTATTCTTTGCCTCCCGAAATGGAATATTTAGTTCACGACACACTGACTCTAAGAAAAGGACATCATGCTTGAAAATTACAGATGAAAGATCTTCTAGAAATCCACGAGGAATACGAACCATAGTTTTTGCTGATTTTGTAACCTTACGCGGTTAAGTCAAATTTTTCAATTGCGTGATTCTAGCAGGGATGTCGGCTTACTGGGGCCCAAGATTATGGTATTTACTTCATACATTTTCAGTCAAGATAGACTTAACTGTAGATAATCGGGCATTATGGGGAAATTTTTTGAAAGTATCTCTTGCTGTAATGAATTGTCCAAAATGTCAGAGTCATTTTTCAGGGGAGTTGCGTGGTTTGAATTTACGAGTGATTACAAAAGCCGAACTTGAAGAATGGTTTTATGCCCTACATAATGAAATTAATCAGACTAATATAAAACCGCTTTTTACTGCGGATGAATGGGCCGCTGAGAAGGCTAAACCTGTGGATAAAGAGCGTCTAGCAGTAGTTATCAATGAATTAACAGCACATTTTCTACAAAATGAGCGGACAACACATCTAAATGCGGGTTCAAGTCGTATTTGGCGTAGTCTAGTAAACCGATTTTTAGTACAACTCTAACCAGTACATACAACCGCAATTTCCGGATCATCGGCGGCAGGAGCCATGTTTCGCGTGATTCCGAGAACATCGGAATTGAGTTGCGTATTACAAATATCCAGAGTATGCCAGTAAGCAACAGCAAGCCCCCATCCTAGCAGCGAACTTAATAAAATACTAAATCCCGTATCACATCCTGTTTGATAGCGGATACCCATGAATGTAACTAACAGTACAGATGATGCTAGAATACTAATTTGAGTCCTAGACATGCGACGCATATAGGCTTCAAATAACTTGTTATTTCCTTTCATTTTCATTAAACGGTAGGAGTTGTATATAACAAAAGACAAAATAAAAGCCGTTTGGGTCATCCATTCACTCGGGAATGTAAAAGGCCGGGCTGTTCCACTAAAAGGATAACAAGTAGATGGCCCTTCAGGTATTGGGGAACTTAACCATGCCACAACATCATCGCCTAGCATAGGAGCAAATTTTCCAAATATTGTTTGTATAATTATAACAATAAAGTAGACCATGATTACACCAACACTTACTAGAGACCATGTTGGCTGGAAGAATAGAATACCTAGAATGAGAAAACTAATAGACATTAAAAAGGGAAAATTCTGAATACTATTCAATGAAAAATCCCGGATGTTTTGAAATATAAATGTTGTCATTCTACCCTATTCTAAGGTCTATTTAATTCTTAGGGTTCTAATCAGAAGGATTAGCACAGACATAAATAGGTTTTTCATCAGGGATGCGCTTTTCTAAGAGGGGTAAATGGAGAGCATTTACAATTCTCCTGCCGAAAGTTGTAACGGTAACAAAGACAAAGATTAATCCAACAATTAATCCAAAGATTAAACTAATGATGGCCGCCCACCATGGTTCACAATTTGTGGCAACTCGGATACATCCTAATCCAGCAACCATTATAAATGTCATAATTGTAAATATACGGAGCCAATAAGCCGTTGTGGGACGCATAGAAAGCTCATCTTTGAATATCATTCCCTGCGTGGCTACAAAACTTAAGATATATCCCATAACAGACATATAATAAGAGGGAACAATACCCTCAATCAAATTACTACTTTGGGAAAGAACTGACATCATTCGTGACCATGATGCTCCAGGAAAATGACCACTACAATTGTCAAATGTTCCTCCTAATGCGCCTCCTGCTCTTGCCAGTGACGGTGATTGGGTACGCAGTAAATTGCTCAGAAATCCTTGTGCTAGACCAGTTGAAATAATTCCAGCAGCAAATGATGCCAAGGCTGGTTGCCATCCAAGAATAAAGGTTAAGAAAAGCGAACCACTTAATAAAATATCCGGAAGAGTACGAAACGCATATCTTGCTTGACCTTTCACTTCTTCAGATATAAATTTTGCCTGATCTGCCATTGAATCTAGAATACCTGCTCGGCTTTGTCCTACAAATAATCCAGCTGCAAATGCTTGAGCCATCCCTATAGTATATATCTAATTAAAGATGTGTTGCGTAAATATATAGGTTAGGCGAATAGATAATGGGAATACCTTCATTTTATAGACACCTTTTACGACGCAATGCGAAGGCATATGCTGCGGGTTCTTACAAGTCACTTGGATTACCCGGAGTTTCGCATTTTATGCTGGATTTTAACTGTATTATTTATGCGGCTATGAAAACACTTAAGTCTGTGACTTCTGAAGCCTATGAAGTGGGATTACGACGGGAAGTAGGTGTATGGTTAGAGCGTCTTGTAAGTCTTATTGGACCTACACACGAAGTGTTTATCGCAGTGGATGGACCGGTGCCTCTAGCAAAGATTCATCAACAGAGGCTCCGGCGTTTTAAGTCAGTTTGGTTACGAAAGCGGGATGAAGGCTTGCGGGCTGAACTTGGTCTTCCAGCTGCGGCTGAAGGATGGGATAGAAATGCAATCACACCAGGCACAGCATTTATGAATGAAATGAATCATTTTTTGGCTGGATGGACTCTAAAGTGGAATAAAATGGGCGGATGCCAGTGTGCGTTAAGCGGCTCGGACGAAGCTGGTGAAGGAGAACATAAGATAATGCGACGACTTTCAACAATGATTGGCAAAAACGTAGTTGTGTATGGATTAGATGCTGATTTAATTTTGCTAGGAATGCTTCACGCAGATTTGACTAGCAATCGGATTTTGTTGTGCCGAGAAAATGGTGAAGGGACTGTAACGGATGTGGCTGAATTAACGATACAGTTTTTTGACCCAACGGCTGTCTTAGAAACACTTTGGCTTGCGCATTGCCGCGATGGAACTTCTCGGTCTGTGTGGCTGCGGGACTATGTTGCTATAATGTCTGTGCTTGGAAATGATTTTATGCCTCATTCATTGGGATGGACCATTCGGGATGATGCTATTAGTTTTATTCTTGAAGGCCTAGAGACTATTTGTCTACAAGAAAAAATGCGTTTAACTGTGGAAGGGAAAATTAATATTCATGTTTTGAGGAAATTCTTTTTATGGTGCTCGGATGAGGAATCTACAAGAGTGGGAAAATGGCTCAAACAGAAACAAAATTTTTATCCACCGGCTTTAAAACAGATTGAACCTTTTGCTCGTGCTGTAGAGGAGGCCGAATCAGAGCCAATGCTTCGTCAGACGGAAATGTTTCTGATGGAAGGAAGCGTTCTTTCGCCTAATTGGCGGACACTGCTAGAAACTTATCATTTTTCCTCTTCGGCTCAAGCAGATGCGGCGGCGACTGAGTTTATCCGTGGGTTTTCTTGGGTTTACGCGTATTATTTAGATTCATCGTCGGTGGATGTAAACTGGTATTATTCATGGTCTTCCGCACCCACCTTCGCAACCCTTGCTCGTGTTCTTAAAAAGATGGATAGTTTACCATTGCCTTTGGGTTCTGTTAAGCCTGTTTCTGCGATGACACAATTAGTCATGGTTTTACCGCCGCAGAGTCATGGTCTACTACCAGTTCCTGTTGCTTGGAGCCTAAGTAAATATTTTGAGTATCTGCCAGAAAGTTTTAATTTAGAGTATTTTGGACATCGCTTTTTGTGGGAATGCGAACCGATTATTCCTTTTATGCCTAGGGCTCTAGCAGAGAAGATTGCTGGGTGCTAGTATCCCGGTCAAAATCTCGGTCAAAAGCCTTCAGTTTTGAAAAATTTGTCTTATTTTTTAATTCTAGTTGTCTAACAAATGATATCCGCAGGATATCCTATTTGAATGTCTGCTAAAATCCAAAAAATTGACTACTTAAGTTGCCCCAGAGTGTAGCCACGGAGAAATGTCACACAACCTAAAGAACGCAGCAGAAATGAATACAATGAGTCAATCAGCAATCAGGGAAACGAAGGAGGGTGTAATTGCAGCGGACGACCAGTCCGAGTCGCTGCCAGTTTATAAGAGTTTTGACGATATGAATCTGCCAATGAATCTACTGCGTGGAATCTATTCTTTCGGTTTTACGCAGCCGAGTAAGATTCAGACGCGCGCAGTAGTTCCCTTTGCGCAGCGTCGCGATATTCTGGCGCAGGCGCAATCAGGTACTGGTAAAACGGGCACATTTGTTATCGGTTCACTGGCGCGTGTGAATCCGGAACTACTTGCGCCGCAGGTTCTGATTATTTCACCTACGCGTGAACTATCAAAGCAGATTGCGGATGTTTATTCCGGTATCGGCTCATTTATGGGCATCAAGGTGCTTCTAGCAGTAGGTGGTTCTGCTCGTAATGAGAATACCTCCGACCTGCGCCGTGGAGTCCATGTAGTGGTCGGAACACCCGGTCGCATTTATGACCTTGCTATCAAGCAGAATCTAAGCTTTAAGAATCTGACTTCATTCATTCTGGATGAGGCGGATGAGATGCTACAGGAGCGCTTTGCCGAGCAGATTCGGGAGATTATTAAGATTGGCCTCCCCAAGACATGCGCGGTGGGTCTTTTCTCGGCGACTATGCCACCCGAGGTTCTAGAGATTGCGGGCATGCTTCTTCAGGACCCGGTGCGCATTGTGCTGGAGCCTGAGAATGTAACACTGGAGGGTATCCAGCAGTATTATGTTCCGCTGGAGAAGGATGAGTGGAAGCTGGAAGTGCTCTGTGATATTTACGAGGGACTCAGCATTAAGCAGTCCCTGATTTACTGTAATACGCGCGACCGGGCTGAAATGCTCTACGCCAATATGATTAAGCGCGACTTTACGGTTTCACTCATTCATGGTGATATGGATCCGGCGACCCGCGCGGAGAGGATGCGTGAATTCCGTGTGGGTTCAACGCGTGTCATGATTTCAACGGACCTGCTTTCTCGTGGTATTGATGTCCAGCAGGTGTCATCTGTCATCAACTATGATATTCCTTCGCTTAACTCAAAGGAGACCTACGTTCACCGCATTGGTCGTTCGGGCCGTTTTGGCCGTAAGGGAACGGCGATTTCTCTAGTAACACCCGCTGAGCACCGCAACCTCAAGCAGATTTCTGAGATTTACAAGTTCTCAATTGAGGAGCTGCCTTCAGATTTGAGCAAGGTTCTCTGTTAGTGTATACCATCTTGAAAAATTTGACCTCAATAAAACATTTTTGCTGCTGGTAGTAGCAAGAATGTCTTTGTCAGTTTCGTATGTGCGCGCAGAATGGTGTAAGGTTTGTAAGGTCTTGTTGCCTGAGGTTGAGATAATGTGTAAGAAATTCGGTGTTCCTCTTACGGTCTTGGATCTTGAAGATATGTCCGATGATGAGCAGGCAGAGATTACTTCACTTCCTTGTGTAACTGTGCTAGAAAATGGAAAGCCAAAAGAGGTGATTAAGGAAAAGAAGAAGGAGCGACTGGAGGAACTTCTTTCGGCTTCTGTTAGTCTTGATGAGGACTTTTAAATTGTGGCGGGTTTAAACCTTAAAGGAATGTATTAACTAAAATGAGCATTGATGTGCTTTGGGATTTATCATTGACAGAACATAAAAAGATTATACAAAAAATGCAGGGAGCGCCGACAAGAGAAGAGAAAGAAAAAATCTGGAATGACCGATGCCATATTCTCCGTTATATTCTGGAACCATATATCTATAATTATTTGTTACTAACGTATGGACCAGCCCTTGACCGATTCTGGCAGAGTTATATTCCTCCCAAGAAGGCCGATAATGCGTTCGTAATAGTGGAAAGGCGACCGCATCCCAACTTTTGGTATATTTTACGAAATATAGCGTGGGCGGGCCCGCAGATGTCTGTTTATATTTTTTGCTCCGATGAAAATGAGGACTTTATTCGTACTCTACTGGGTGATAAAGCAGAACATTTTAATATTATTCAGCACTTTAAGGGTAATCCTGTTCGGGAACGCGGAGTTCAAGAATATAGTAATTTTTATACTGATTATCGGAGCTATGAAATGATAGATGCTAAATATATTATGACTGTCCAAATGGATATCTTTATTCGGCGTAAGTTGGATATGGGCATGTTTATGTCAGATTATTATGGAAATCCGTGGGCTTGGAATCAAGAAGATCCCGGTGGTGGCGGAGCAACTGTTCGTCGTGTAGCAAAAATGATTGAAATTTGTCGGCGGTATAGACCCGACCCGTCAATTGATTGTCCTGTTCCCGAAGATGGATGGATTAATGAAAAAATTAAGGAATGTGGAGTATGGCCCGATAAAGTGATTCGCGGAACAATCTTCATGGAAACACTTCTTATTAATAATCCATATGTCGTTCATCAAACTTGGTCATTTACTGATGTAGTTCTGCAGGAAGGACCGGATGTATTTTTAGGTTTATGGCGTAATCTATTAACTTTCACTGTGGATTAAGACTGAGGACTAGTTAGAGCGTGCTCAAATCTACTGAGGACTAGTTAGAGCTAGCCAAGACACGGGGAACTTCTCCGCTAGCAGAACAGATACTTGATGAGCATAATCACGAATCTCCTTCTGCGCATCTGGAGCATCACGCAGACCACAGAGACGAGCATATCCATATAGAGAACCAGTCTCAATAAACTCCGTGTACATTGACTGCGGCAATACAAAGCGGGCCTGCTCGGGACACACGCCCTGCTGGAGCAGTTCCTTATACAAGTCTAGAGCCTGTGTATGCCACTGATGAACCTTATCTACTACTACATTGTGTGCTTCTACAGCAGTATCCATTGACCCCTGCTTGACAGAGGGATTGCGCTGACGCCACATCGTGGGTTCAAAGAACTCAGGATCTGTGTCTACATATCGCCGACTAATCTCATTACGGGAGAAGCCAACAGTGTGCCGAAACCATTCACGAGCAATCGGAATCGGCATCTTCAAGCGGAGACGGATTTGCGGATGGAAGAACGGACTTACATGCTTGTGTGTTGCCAAATACTTAATTAGCTTTGCGTCACCGGGTGTCATTACGGTGGATTCCTTGCCCATGGATACGCGTGCCGCATTAACAACCGTTAGGTCTGAACCAAATACTTCTAGGAGTTCTACTTCGGGCATTCCGTATGCTTAGTTTCTAGCACAGAACTTGCTTCAAATTTTGTAAGAATCTAAGACAGATTTTAAGGAAAAATACGAGGACCCGACGCCTTAAGAAGCATCGCCTTGGTTAATTTTGTTGGAGGCTTATTATATTTTAACTTCCGAGTCTGCTTAATTGGATGCGGAGATTTATATGATTTTTCGGCTTTAAAAGTCTTGGCGTAGATGTCTTGAAGTTCCTTTGTTGGAAGTTTACCGAAAATCCAGGCATTCTTGCAGACCTGTTCCTTATAACCTGCTTTTAGACACTTCCTCGTAAATTGTCTAATAGAAGATTTCTTCATTCTTACTTTATACTTTAGGAATTCGTTGAAAGTTTAAAACATAAATCCGAAGTCTCAACAGATGGGGGCTAACCAATCCGTTGATGCTTCACACGCGCGTATCTGGAATAATTTGTGCGGAATTCAGAATCCCGCAACAAAAGCCCAAATGCTGGAAACTCTGCTGGCTTCACCTGAATATCGTAACGCACTGAAACAAATGGGCGTTCATTCATTCTGTCTTCAGTGGCTGGCTGGTTATAATCGCGGACAGGTTTATCAGTGGCCGTATGCTCCTTCGGGTCAGCAACCAGTGCCAGCTTCGCCAGCTTCGCAAGGGCAAGGGCAAGGGCAAGGGCAAGGGCAAGGGCAAAGGCCGCCACAACAGCAGCAGAGGCAGCCACAGCAACAAAACTACGGCAACGAACTCATAGAGCACCCCGCTCCCAAGAAAGCCCACGACTATTTTACCGAGTGCTGCGACCTCCTAGCAATTGATGAAAGTCAGCCGCTTTCAACCGAACTTATCCGAGCCGCCTATAAGAAAGCCGCTGTCCGAGCCCATCCTGACCGTGGCGGAAATCCCGTTCTCTTTGACGCTGTGACCCGAGCATCTGCTTATCTACAAAAAATCGTAGACCGAGTTTCCGGGATAAGACAGCAAGCAGCCGCTATCAGTGCGCATGTTCCACAAACACAGGCTGAATTAGACAGTTACTCACAGCAACGAGCAGGAGCAGTCGCTCAACTTCAAGACCGTGCTCCAGTGGCATTGTCACCCAAGAAACTGGACATGTCGCTCTTTAATCAACTCTTTGAGGAAAATAAGTTGCCGGACCCGGAAAAGGATGATGGATACGGTGATTGGCTCAAAACAACAGGGCAAAGCGACACAGTACAAGAGAATTCCAGTCTGCGAAAGAAATTTGCCCTGGATACATTTAATCAGACATTCCAGCAAGAAACACGTCAAACGGGAGGCGGAAACGGAGCTTACTATCCTTCTGCCATAATTCTTCAGCCGACAATGGGTGTGACACTGGGTGGGGAAAAGCCCGCAGATTTTACAGCCGCGTATGGTTCCCGCACACAATTTACAGATTTAAAATCCGCCTATACATCTGATTCAACCTTTAGCCAGAATGTAGCCTCGGCTGCTGCTTCGCTTGGGTCACGCCCCAGTAATTTGAAAGATATGGAGCGTGCTCGTTCTGCTCCTGTAACTTTATCGCTCGAAGAGCAGCGTCGTGTCAGAGCAGCTGAGGAAAGGGAAAAGATGCTAGAAGACCAGCGTGTTCGTCGTATGGCTCAGCAAGATGAAACAGCCGGAAGGTATCATGAGAATCTTCAGCGACGTTTATTAGTAAATAATTAGCCGCATCAGTAATAGAGGAGATGGCTACTGCTTCACAAGGTGAATTAACTGGCTTTGTTTTTTTAATATTAATTTTTTCTGCCGCAACTCTACGATATATCGTAAAAGATAAAACAGAGGTAATCACAGATAGATTTGAAAGCAGCAAGTCAGTTTGTCTCTGGTGGGTTGTAGATGACTTGGAGGGAAATTCCCGCGAATGGTTGGATTGGGGGTCTCGTCTCCAAAAACGAACACGCTCTCCGTTTTTGAATGTTCATCTAAGACGATGCCGTGAATTCCATGATAAAGATTTTGTGATTACTCCTCTTCTTGGCCGCAATGATGTTCATGCTGTGTTGCGTGAACATGGTGTGGAGGTTCCAGCAGAAGCCGATATTGCGCCCACTTGGTTGTGGAAGGCATGGGCGTCGGCTCATATGTCTTGCTATGTAGGCGGTCTTTGGGTTGATAGTCGGGTACTTTTTATTAAGTCAATTATTCCCACACTCGGAACTATGAAAGCAATGCGATTTGGCACTGACCCCGAAGAAGAACGTGGAAACAGAGCATCTGATACAAATATCTGCTGGGCCATTGAGGAAGGTTGCGGCTTATGGCAGAGTTATGCTCGGGATTTACAGAAATTAATGCGTGGAGGCCCTCTTTCATGGAATGCCGCCAAAATCCGTCGGGCGATTCGCTATTTGCAGGATAAACATTTATCCGGGCAAGTACCGATTAATAGTGTGGCTGAATGGACGCGATTCAAATCAGGAAAAGCAATACAATTGGAGGATTTGGTAGAGCGTGTTATTCCTTCAGATGAGTCAGGGGTTGAATTACCGGGCCCCAGTGTTGTAGCAGTTCCACTTCCTGATACTCTTGAGCGTTCAGTGCCTAATGCGTGGTTTCTTCGTCTTTCTGAGGATCAACTCCTAGAGGCCAAATTTCTGTGGGCTCATCTGGCGATTCCTGTTTCATTGGCATAATACTATATTCGTGTGTTCGGAGTGGGCCGATGCGAATTTCCTTACTAACAAGTGTGTGTTCCGATGATTTAATAATTTGTCGGAAGATCTTCTTGGAGGATTGATAGTCGTAGGTTGTGGGTCTTCTGCTGGGATAGTAATATTTCATCATTGCGTTGAACGCGTCAAGTGTTATGGGGTTCTGTGCTGGAAATTGGAGAGACCGCCTATCACGTAAATTCTTAAAACCGAATGCTTTTATCCATTCTGTCACAACATCCGGTGGTAATTCTGAGCGGAAAGAGGTCATCCTTCTGTATTTCTCCAGCGAATACTTTTAAAGTCTCAAAGAAACCGAAGCGGCGTTGGATGAGCCGAATGTGAACTTCCGAGCAGCGTTCATTGATTTTGATTAGTTCAATTGGATTGAAAAAAGAATACACTTGTGTAATAATTTGAATATAATGAAGAATGTCCTCCACAGTGTATCCTATAAGTAATAGGTCATGGAGATTTTGAAAAATCTTAAAAACATCGTTCTTAAGAATTCCCGTACAGAGTTCACGGATGGCATTAACAGGTGGCGGTGTAATATACGTTTGAATCTCTTGAAGATTTATTTCAAATATATCATTTTCATTACCAGCCCGTGTTTTAACAGCCTCTAGCAGTCGTAGAAGAAGGCAGAATTGTCGCGCATTTCCTAGGCAAAATCCTACTATCCAATTCTTAGCGTCTTGTGTCAAACTAATATGAGGTGCATACCGTTTTTGGAAGACTTCGGTATGCTCAAACAGATTGATTGGAAGAAGTTGAAGAATCACTGTGCGGCTTTGAATCGGTTCAATGAAGGATTGGCTGGCGCAGGAAGAAAAGAGAAACTTCACATGAGTTTCATAGCGTTCCATTAGACGACGAAGTGCTTGCTGAGTTAAGACAGGGAGACTATCAGCATCATCAATCCAGACCCAAGCTAATATATCATATTTACGATTGGAACGAAGGAACTCCACGAGTTTCTGTCGCAAAGCTGCTATACCACGGTCGTCGCAACTGGAGAGTTTTAAGATGTAGCGATTTAATTCATTTTCGGGAATATCACGCAAGGCATAGCGTAAAAACTGCTGACAAAGAAATGTCTTACCTACACCGGTTGAACCTGTTAAGAGAAGATGTGGATAATCGCCTTTACATGAAAGAAGATACTCTACGATATGAGATTGTCCAATAACCTCTTCCATTAGTTGGAATTCTTGGATGGTGCTTAAATACGGAATACCATAATGAATTAGATGCCGAAGGATTTATACGAAACCCTTGAAATTGAACGCGGGTCTTCACAAGATGACGTTAAAAAGGCTTATTTTAAGGCTGCGCGCACAAAGCATCCCGATAAGGGTGGGTCAGCGGAGGAGTTCAAGGAAATTCAGCGGGCCTATGAAACATTATCTGATCCTCAGCGCAGACAGATGTATGACATGACTGGTTCTGAAGAGGGCCAAGGAGGACCGCAAATGGGTCAAGGGATGGGAAATCCTTTTGAAAATATGATGCGTGGATTTGCTGGAGCGGGGGCACCGGGAATGGGTTTTCATATGGATGTAGGTGGAATGTTTGAGCAAATGTTTCAGGGAGCACCGGGTGCTCAGGGTTTTTTCGGTGTCCCTATGACACCGCAACAGGGGCCGCCACCTCGGACGGGTAAAGGGCCGAGCAAGATGCATGAGATTAACATGAATCTTATGGAGTTCTACAAGGGGCGCGAATTACGGTTGGTATTTAATCAAGGGCGGTTCTGCTATGCGTGTAAAGGTGACGGAGTGACTAGTTTTGTAGAATGTGGACCATGCGGGGGCCGGGGATTTCATATTCAACAAATTCAACTTCAACCGGGAATGTATGTTCAAACACGAGGAACTTGTCGGGAGTGTGAAGGCAAGTGTCGTAAGCCAGGGCCACTTTGTACTGTCTGCTCGGGTTCACGCATCTTGAATCGGGAGAAGACTCTTGATGTTAAAATTCTACCGGGAATGCGTGAAGGTCATCAGTTTACCTTTGTGGGTGAATGTTCGGACCAGATTGATTTTGCTCAGCCGGGTGATGTTATCTTAGTTCTGAAATGCCCAGATACGGCTGTATATTCATGGTCTGGTAATGATTTGGGACATGAGATTACTGTATCGTGGGTTGAATCTGTAACGGGATTTAGTCGGGTTCTAGCAGATCATCCGTCAGGGTTACCGAAGACAATTGTTTGGAATGGTGATATCTTGTTGAATGGGGCTCGGCTACGCGGGTTGGGTCTTGGAATGCCCTTGGATGCTGCTGGTAACTACGGTGATTTGATTGTGACTGTGAAGGTTGTACAGCCGGATGTGGGTGTGAATGTAAAGGCACTTCTCATGCAAGCTCTTACAGAATCGCAAAAAACGACTGCTGAAGGAGATTGTATTCTAACACGGGTTTAGTTCAGCTTGCCCCCGGGGACAGTGATTGCTCCACCGAAACCGGGGTTGACTTGGTTCTCATCAAACCACTGGGGGTTTAGACCAGCCGCCTTGAGTTCCTGCGGGCTCAAGAGTGTGTAATCACCAGATGTGGGCGCAGCCGGACCGAAACCGAGGGGCTGGTGGCTGCCACCGCGCTGCTTCTGCTTCCTCTGCTGCTTACGGCTCTTTTGCTGCTGCTTGCGGCTCTTTTGCTGCTGCTTTCTCTGTTGCTGCTTCTGCTTACGGCTCTGCTGCTTTTGCTTCTGCTGGCGCTTTCTGCTGCCACCTCCAACCTGCTTAACCAAGGAAGCAGTTTGGCTCAACATGGTATCCAGGCGTCCAGTGGCTGAACCACCGAGAACTCCAGACGCAACTGTTGTCATAGGACCAGTCATGCTGGAAGGAAGAACCGCACCAGTTGTCTCAACAGGGGCTGCTCCGCCACGCTGCTTGCGACCCCTTAGGGCCTTGCGGGTACGATGGTAAGTGGATGTCATTCTCTGAAAATTCATACCTTGCTCTGTTATAGTACGAGGAATTTTAGCCATCATTGCTGCTTGGCTGTTTGGTCCAGATGCTACAGCAGCCGCATATGGAATACTATTAAATCCAGTGACTTCTTTTGCCGCACCTCCCCTTTGCGACCGCTTCCTGTAGCACTTAGATGACATTTATCCTACTAATACGACAGGAATTTTCTTCTTTTGTAGCCGAGCAGCAATTTTAGCATAACGGTCACTGCGGGGTTGCTCAAAGATAATAAACGCGCTTGCCTCTTTAATTATTTGTGTATCCCTTTGAATTCCAGCAGATTTTCCTGCTGACCAATCCGCTTTCATATAGCGGAGCGGAATATTATTCTGTTCACACCACATATAAATCATTCCGCTTGTATCTTTGCCTTCATCTGATAAAAGGACGAGGTCAGGTGTGGCTGCCATTTTCACAAGAATATCATTAATGATGGTCTTTTGAAAATCGTGAAAATCAGTGCGTTTTTGACCACCAAGAACACCAAGAATCTTTCTTGCTGGTCTTGTGTTTAGTAAGGAAGGAGTCCATGAAGAATCTTCACTTTCCGTTTTTGCGAGACCACTAAGCCAGGAATCAAGGGACATTCTGCTTGTTGCTTCTAGCAAATGAAGACTCAATTTTTACGGGTTTTTTTGTGTGCTCTTCTACGAGTTTTTCTTGAGTTTTTTCTTTTTCTTTGGCTACTTTTGTTATTAGGTCTGTTATTCCCCATGGAATTGTTTTCTCCAGCAACACGAGCCGCAACTACAGGAGCCACAGGAGCAACAGGAGCAACAGGAGGAAGGCCAGCCCCACCAGCAATTCCTCTAGGCATTTGTCCACCAAGAAGTATGTGTCTATAGAATCGTGTATCAGGAGGATAAGTTCGTCCAACTAAATGCGTTTGGCCTTGATGGGCGCCTTGTACTACATTAATAATAGCAACATCTTGACCAACTACAAAAATTACTCTAAAAATGTCACCGGGCATAGGTAGATTACCTTGACCTGGACCTGGTAGAGGATTAGCAGAAGGTGAATAAAAATTTCCAACAACTAATCCTTGTATTTGAACCCCTACATTATCAACTATTTGATATGCCATACTCTAATTTAAATTTTAAATTAAAATTTGGTTATTTTCTATATTGTTTAATTTTTACGGGTTTTTCTTGAACCGCGTCTATTACGTTTAGTGGCATTTGAACGCTTAGCCCGTACCGTATTGATAGCATTCTGGCAGGCCTTATCTTCTTCCGCTTTATCTTCTGCGTTTTTTGCGGCCTGCTTTATACGTGCGTTCATTCTTAGCATGGCGGCCTCATTATTAGCCTTCCTCTTATTATTGTTGGCCTTGCGCTTGGCTAAAGCCTCCGGACTTTCACTGGGATTCGGAGGACGACCGCCTTTGGGCTCAGGTCCTTCCCATACATATTTTCCTGTCTCATATGTACGACCATAATTACCATATTCTATTTCTGGAATCCATTGACCCGGTGGCTTTTCCTTCTTCTTTAAAAAATTAAATAATGGCATTTCTACTTAGTATGCTGAAATTTAAGCAGTCGCAGTTGTAGGCCTGCCCGATGAGGAAGGCGTAGCCGAGTTTCCAGTTGTGATAACCTTCTTCTTGATAGAGCCGCTGACAATGTAGATGGAGTTCTCCGTCATGACAATGTAGTCAGTCGCAGCCTTAAAAATCTTCTGAATGGGGCTGGTGTACTCCTCCGCATTCTTCACAAGAATACGCTCCTTGGTATCCGGATCCTCACCCAAAAAAGCCTTGGCATTCTTGGTATCATTGTAGTAATCCAGCAGAATGGGCTTATCCTGCTCTACGGCGATACGCGCCGCGTGGGCCATCGTCTTATCGCCCGGAATCTCAGTCGTAGGAATACCTCCCTGATTTGTCAGAGCAAGTTGCTGTCCCGGTGTTGCGCTAGTTGTCGTGCTCATCTGGCTTTAAAACTAGGGGTTTCATTTTTTTGGTTTTTTTTACGCGGTTAGGCGGTCACAAATGTAAATGTCTGCATGTGGCGTGGGCTCGGATGAGAAATCCAGCGACTTTCATTCTTCTTTGAAACAATCTTCTCAGGCATTGGTCTGCTAGGAGGCAGGGGACGAATGATTTCTTCTGCGTGTTTCGTGATAATCATATTTACATAGTTATAGGCCTCTTCAATCTGAGTCAGGGTCCGAGCACCCGTAATAATAAGTTTCCCCGTCTGAAAAGGGGCAATTGTAACTGTCTTACAAGAACCGAGTTCTTGACCTGTTCCGGAACCTGTACAGAGCGTAGGACATCCACAGAGACCAGGCATCGTCGTCGCAGGACGCTTTTCATTCACGAAATACTTAGTATTCACGCCCTGATAAATATCCGACTCAAATGTGCTGAACAGTTTGTAATTCTGTACGAAAATCTTATGGAGCCGGTCACGCCGAATAGGAACACCAATGCTGTAGTCTGAATTTACTAGTTGGATAGCATACCTATAAAGGATGGGCTCCGGATAGTCTGCTGTTGGCGGGAATACTTCCTTGTACATCTCGGCGGGGACTTTCTCCTTGAGTGTCTTTAGCAGAACAATAATAGACTGCTTACCCATCTCTTCAGACAAGATACCCGTCATTTGGACTCCGCCATTTGAGAATAACTTCACATTTACCTCCTTCCACTCATTTTCATTTGTTGCTAGACGAACAATAATCGTTGCTTGGTTATAAAACTTCTTCTTCTGCTTCTTGCGCTTTAGCATAATATCGTGGCGGCACATGCCCTTCTTATTCATGTTGTGCTCCATCTTCAAGATACCTTCTGCTAGATACCAATAGGGCATAATCGGAATCGCGGCCCAAAGCTTTGGGATATCAATCTTGGTGCCAATGTGGCCCGTAACAGTCATAGTGCTAATTCTTAGCGGTGTGATTGTAACTTTTGCTGTATTTACTTGTGCCATCCTAACCTTTGAACTTAAGGAGGCTTTAAGTTGGTCTATCAAATTTACACCAATTTACAGACATTAAAATAGGATGGCACAAGGCCATCATTTTCTTGACAATAAACTACTATAAATTTAGACAAATTTTCATTTAAAAATGAAAATTAAGACAATTTTTGACAAAATTAAGATAAATTTTTTTATAAATGAATTACTGAATTTTGTTTTATTCCATTTGGCCTATACATTAATCGTCCTTCACCTACACTTTCTCCAGGCAATGAAGTACCAATCCGTTTAAGATTACTAATTTGATTTTTTGCTGTAACACTGTGACTCCTTCTTCTTGTTGTTCCAACAACATTATTTGTTCTTTGGCGACCACCTAGATATTCGGCAAAAACTTGTTCAGGTCCGTTTCCACCAGGTACGATTTTTCCTAGATTTCCGCCAGTAGCAATCATAGCAGAAGCCAGCCCACTTCTAGCATAGAGTTTCGCCTTTATTTGCGGTGCCCATTCATACCCTATGAAATACATTTCTTGCGGATGATTTTCAGACGCATTTTCAGAAGATGTAATAATCATTGCTAAAAGTGTTTCTATCTGTTGAAATATTTCATCCGATTGTTCCTTTGTTAGATTTTCCCTATTAAGAAATGGTATTTCACCAAGGTTATTTATAATATCATCAGTTGGATTTGTTGATTCAATAAATCTTTTAATTTTATTACATGCTTCTTAAATTTCTTTCGGTGGTCTTAATTTAAATTTTTGTAGATATTCCCATAATATATCATAAAATTCTATTCCGGGTGGCTGATTATCTAATGTAGGTTTATCATATTCTGGAAATTCCGGTTTAGGTAAGAAACTTCGCACTTTATTTGTAATACGTTTACAGAGTCCGCGAACACAATTCATGCCACCACGCTGTTGACGGCGTGTCTTCATCTAAAGTAAAAACTCTTTTTAAAAAATAATGGAAGAGGAAAAGACAATGTTTGCTTCAGGCCTTCGTGTACTAAAAGTTTTGATCCACGATAAAAGCGACATGGAATATTATTTCCGAACCTATGGAAAGATTGAGAATTATCTTTTTCCCAGCATCCGAGATATTCTGATGAAAGTAAGGCCGAATTACACAGACTACCAGCAAGAATTCTTGGTGGCTTTCAAAGAACTTGTAGAGAAGCGTGGTTTTTTACAATATGCTACCTACTTTGACAGCATACAACCAAATAACTGGCTAAGTGATTATGGCGTCAAAACTAACTAGAAAACTTCTTTTCCTGCGCATCAAAAGTCTCATGGAGGAGTTGCTTGAGCGGCTCGGTAGAATGCGGAAAAAGACTGACATACATACATCCGTGGAGAAGTTTAGTAAAAACTTCCGGCGAATGATTGTCCCAGCCCAGCCATCGTAAAACGGAGAGAACAGCCATAAGCAGATGATTCTGTGAAATATTCTGGAGAATATCGTCCAATACATAATCCAATTTGCTGCGCGGGGCATTCATAAGACGAACTACGTACTGAAGTTTCTTGTCAATTAAATTACAATTCTGATACTGAATAACAATCTGACGCATATCGCCACGGGTCAGATAAAGACCCAACTTGGATGGAATATCCTGCCTGTTCTCCAACTTACTGATATCTGTTAACATATTCTGCATGTGTGTCGGTGATAATGAACCCATATAGAAACATAAGCATCGGCTGCGGATAAGATTCTGTACGCGACTCAAGCAGTTACAGATGAAAATGAACTGCGGGGCTTTATCCGGATTCTCATCATATTCATCAAGCAGAGCTCGTAAAGCAATCTGGGCTGAATCAGTCATTGTTTCCACCTCGTCAAAAATGATAACTTTTCGCTGGATGCCCGGCCAACTCGTCTTCGCAAAATCAATAATCCGGTCGCGGATAACTTCAATCGTTCGCTCATCACTGGCATTCAAATACATGGAGTATAGTGGCATGGAGAAAGTAGGGTACAGTTCACCAGTATAAGCATATGCTAGAGTCGTCTTGCCTGTGCCCGGCGGTCCGTGGAATAACAAGTGGGGTCTAGCAGAAGGCTTCACTGATAAAATGCGGGTAAGATAACGGCAAATTGAAATATGACCGTGAATATCCTTGAGCTTTCGCGGTCTGTATTTTTCAGTCCATACTTCGGTTACAGACATCTATCAATAGAAACATAGGGTCGTATTTAAATACGGACATAAAGAACGGACATAAAAACAAAGTAAGATGAGTGAAAAGAAAATCCCAAAGCAGCGTAAGAAGCAGCCTCAAGTTGTCGCGGTTGTAACTCCTGCTGGTGTAACGGGTTCACTCAGTGGCGCACAGCGTCCTTTAATCGCCTATTTACCTGTGCGGACGGCACAACTTCAAGAACAAACGCCGATGTCTCAGATTGAATATAATCGTGGAACTGCTGGAGAGCCCGTGCCTTTTGATCAGATGAATGAGAATGTAAGTTATTTGGGTCCTTCCGATGTAACTGTGGTGGTTGAGAAGCTGCCGGCTTCTTCTTCCGGAGGAGGAGCAGATGAAGAGGTTGAACACCTCGGGTCACTGGATATCATCCCACCGCCGTCACAGCAGCAGAGTATGTGGCAGGCCAAAAATAAGGAAGAAGTGGCGGCTCCTGCTAGAGGGTCACTGCCATGCTATTATTCCGAGAAGTTGATGGTCCAATACCAAGATAAGAATCGCTTACAGAAGTTGCCTGAGAAAACGGATATTCATTGTTTTTGGGATTGCCATGAGTTTTCTGGGACGCCGTGTGTAATTCCGACAAATATCGTGGATGGTGTGTGGCGCGTATATGGAAACTTCTGTTCTCCTTCATGTGCTACAGCGTATCTCTTTTCACAGCGCTTGGATGCGGGGGAGCAGTGGGAACGGTATAGCAAGTTGAATCGGCTTTACCATAATTTTTGTCTTTCAGCGTCACAGGGTATTCAAGCGGCTCCTAGCAGAGAGATTTTGCGAATCTTCGGTGGATCACTTGATATTACGGAGTATCGTGAACTGTTGATGCAGTCATCTATTCGCGTAGATGTTTTGACACCGCCGATGGTCAGTATTATTCAGAGCATGGATACCAAGCCGATTGACTTCTATGAGGCGGCACTGAAGAATGTGTTCATCCAGAATGATGGAGAGAAGTTACAGAAGGCGGGAATCCAAGGATTGAGGCTGCGGCGCTCTAAGCCCATTCGGGAGAAGGAGAACACGCTGGAGTTCTGTATGAGGATTAAGTAATTATTGTTTCGTGTATCTAGCATAAAAATTGAATTTGATTTAATTTTTATGAAAGGGTAGAGTAAAGGAAATGTTAGCAGCAGCGCAAACACCGTTTGGATCACCAGGAAGGTCAGCTTCCGCAGAAGCAGCAGCTAAAGCAGCAGCTAAAGCAGCATTAGAAGCAGCTGAAACAGCAGCAGCAACACAAACTTTAGAAGGAGGCGTGGAGGCAAATGAGGGAGGAGCATCACAAGCAGCAGCTAAAGGAGCAGCAATGGCAGTTGAAGTAGCAGCACCAGCAGCACAAGCACTAGCAGATTATTATTATTCTACAGCAGATGAAAAAGAAACTGATGCTATTGAAACAATTTGTAATTCTAAATCTCCTATTAATAAAGCACACGCAATTTACTATTTTAAAAATCAAGAATATTTTATAGATTACTGTAATGAGTTTGTCTTTCTGAGTAATGAAAATCCACTTGATTTTACAGAGTATAAAAGACTAAATGATTTCTTACAAAGAGAAAAATTTATAGAAGAAATAAAAAAGAAAGATACTGATCTTATTAAAAAAACATATAATATGTTACTATGTAATATTCCCTCTGCGAAATATGATTATTATTTATATGATTGTTTACGAGAAGTTATAGATGATAAAGAATTATTTTACAGTGGTCCAACAGATGATGTATTTGATGATGGGTTAAAGAAATCACATATATTTTATTATCTTCAATATATAGAGTAAAATGTCAAAACAGCTCTTTAGTTTAGAATATTCCTTACCTAATACTGATTTACCTAGAAGAGCACAAAAAGATAGATATAGAGCAAGAGTAGCACAAATACAATCAAATGGAGGTCCCGCGATGATTAGAGATGATCCTGAAGCAGAACCAGCAGCAGCGGGCGCAGCAGTTCTAGCAGAAGCATCCACTTCTTTATTTTTTTGCTATACTGAAAAGTTTAATCAACCGAGACAAATAATTGATGCTGCTGGATGGCAAACTACACGATTTATTAATCAAGACGAACAATATTCAGCCCCAGCAGCACTAGTAGCAGGAGCAGCAGCAGCAGGAGCAGCAGCAGCAGGAGCAGCAGCAGCAGGAGCAGCAGTAAGAAATGATGTTATTGTAAAATGGCAAACAGAAACATTTGCTTCTAAAATGAATTATGAAAGACCCAAAAATATATTTGTGCTAGAAGGCATGAAAGATTTTGGAGGCAGTCGTGGTGATGTAGATTTATTAGGAAGTGTTGAAGATCATGATAAACTTATTACTGAAATTAAAAAACTATTTCCAGATGGAGCAAACCTTGCTCAACCTCATCCAGATGAAGTTTGCGATGAATGGCTTACAACACCTCCAAACGCATCTGAAACATTTTGGGGCAATGAAATAAAAAAAAAAGGAATTGAAAAAGGAAAAGATGAAAAAGTACTAGAAGCAGCTAGGGGCACAGATTTTGATCCGGAAATGCTTCGTATTATTAAATATTTACATACAGAAGGTATCAGAAAGTTTCTATTCGATGCTGGTATTAAAAAAATAGGTGCTAATACTCCAATAAAAATTAGAGAAGGAGTAAGTATAGATCCTAAGAAAGATTTTTATTATACAGCATCCTTTGATGCTGCTCCCGAAATAGCAGGTTATGGAGTAGGTATATTTAAACAACCTCCACTTGGCCCTGATGCTGGTGCTGCTTCTGTTAATGATGAACCTGAAGGAGTTGAAAAAATAATTGATATTTGGGTAAATACAAATATAATAAGACAATTAGGAATAATTGAGGGTTATTTTATTCAACCAGGTTTGGACTGCAATAATGGTTTTTTATTTGAAATATCTGTATACACAAAAAATGCTTTAGATAATTTAGAAAAAGTATCGCAACCAATTATAATAAAATTACAACAAGATGAAGAAAAAGCAAAAAAAGAAAAAGAAGACGTTGAGGAAAAATTTAGAAAAAGTAATGAGACCCTTTATGAATTACAAAAACAAAAAGGAGAACAACATGAAAAGCTAATGAAAGCGGCATTGAATGCAAATCAAAACGCTTTTAAAGCAGCATCAGAAAAAGAAACACAAATAGAAATAGCTGAAAAAAACGCAATTGATAAACTAGCAGAAGTCGAAGAATGGTATGATATTACACAAAAAGAAACGCAAGGTATAACAAATGCTAAGGAAGAAACTAAAATTGCGTACAATGAATTACAAAAAATATCCATAAAGCATGGATCTAAATTATCTATACTACGATATTTAGTATTTTTACCGAAAAATACTGAACAAGAAGCAGTAATTTCTATAAGTATTCCTTCACAAGATTACGAATTATCTATAACACAAGCAAGATATAATTATAAATCTTTTCAACATCCCGTTGAAGCAATTAAAATATTACCTTTTAATGACTGTAAGTTCTATCAAAAATTAGAAGATAATAATTATTTAACACAAACTGAGAAAGCAGCATTCTGTGTTTTACAAAAATGGAATTGTGATCAAAATGACGCAATATTAAATGCTTTAGTTCCCAATTCATGTTTATTATCTGTAGATAAACCGGCTATAGCGGCTACAATAGCACGAGGTGGAAATGCTTTCTTATTTGGAGATAAATCAGGAAATGGTATATACAAAAATAAGAAATTTTACAAAATTTTGTCTCCTGCTGAGGCTGGTGCTGGAGCTGAAAGTAATAATTATAAGATCTTTCCTCAAAGGGAAGAACCAGCAAGACAAGTAGAAACAGCAGCACAAAGAAGACAAAGAAGAAAAGATGCAGCAACTGGAGGAGTAGCAGCTGCAAGAGCAGCACTAGCAGGAGGAGGTGGAGCAGGAGAAGGTGGAGCAGGAGCAGGAGCAGCACCAATGAAAGAAAGACACCACCACCGCTTTTCCCGCAAACCCAATAAACCCCGTCGTCGTTCCACACGAAAGCATAAAAACTAAAAAATTTGATACCCAAAAATACCATATTAGTAAGCATAAAAATGCTGTCTAATAAGGTACGTAATGACTCTTGGTGGCTTCTGAAATGCTTTGACTATCTTGCAGGTCCGCTCCAGATGGCTGACACAAATCGTAATAATTTTCTCGACTTTCGCCGCGTGATTGAGGAGCGTATGGCTGAGTATTCTCGGGAAATTGAAGGTCTTGAGGGAAAACTTAAGGAGGAAAAGGAAAAGTCTCATCGTGTTTCTCTTGAAATTACCGAGAAGCCTCCTGTTTCACAAGCGCAGGTGGTTCCTACTATCCAGCACGCAAATCAGTTTCTTGAGGTTCTTGAGCCAGTCGCTCCTGTAAACCGCGTTACAGTTACAAAGGAGACTTCTCCAGTAAAGGCTAAGGTTGTTGTCCCTCTTGCTCCTCCAGCCGATGAGCCCGAAGAGGAAGAAGCCGAGGAGGAAGAGGAGGCTGAGGAAGAGGCTGAGGAGGAGGCTGAAGAGGAGGATGAGCCGGAGCCCGAGGAGAACTACGAACAGATTCGCATTAAGAAGACGAATTATTGGCTAGAGACTATTAGTCGGAAGGTCTATCAGATTACCGCAGAAGGTGATGTGGGTGACCTTGTTGCGAATTATAAACTTGTCAACGGCGTAGCTACTCTTGCGCCCCTATAATTCCCCCTCTAGGGAAAATTCCACCTATAGAATAGAGGATGGATGTTAAAGAATATTGTACTCCCGCAACAACCTATATGTGTTTCGCAGTCGCATGGACTATTTATTGTTTTTTTGAGTTGAATCTAACAGGTG
>Ga0209499_1000449_pt1 | contig 30336 bp, 21 predicted proteins | sample C_130208_EF_Meta_FD_187306 | JGI IMG/M metagenome (GOLD analysis project Ga0209499, IMG submission 187306) | Freshwater microbial communities from Lake Croche, Canada to study carbon cycling - C_130208_EF_MetaG (SPAdes) (version 2) | ecosystem: Environmental > Aquatic > Freshwater > Lake... | reverse complement strand
GTGAATTTCAATTTTTAATTTTGGATTTTTTTGCAAAACTAATAGCAACTCATACATTTTTCCACGTGATTCATTTACTACAGCAAATGTATTGATGATGAAGTTAAGGTTTTCGATTTTCAATTTTTCTCCAGGTTTAGCTTCGCCTACTTTCTTCATAAAAACTCTATCTAATTTGAATTCAGATTTGGTTCCATTAGGATTATCGAAAACTAATTTTTCGGGATAAACTATTTCGGGTTTAACATCTTCAGCAACAACTTCTTTTTTAATTTCCAGAATTTCTTCTTCTCGAAATAGATCTTTTTCTAAAATATAAAAAATAATAACTTTTCTGTTTTCAGCCTTATTAATTGACTGATTAAAACTTTCCCCAAAACTTATGGTTTTAAAATCTTCTCTAATCTTAATCTTATTTTTTATATTCTGAAAAATGTAATCAACGCGTTTTTGTGCCAAAGTATCATTAAAACTTGATGTGCCATCTTCGTCTGTAAAACCATGAATAGCTAGAATTTTAATGTTTTTGTTTTCAGTAACCCAACGATTTAGTTTTTCATTTTCTTGGGTACTTAATTCAAATTTATTACTGTCAAAATACAAGTCAAACTGTTCTTGTGCAAAAGCAGAACTTGCAAAAAAAGAATACAAAAAACAAATAAAAACTTGTTTCATAAAAATAATTATTAAAACGAAGTTAAGCTATTTTAAATAAAAAAACACCCAACAATATAATAAACTGATGGGTGTAAATTAATTTTTATGATAATTACTTGGTAAACAATAATTCTCTGTACTTGGTTAGTGTCCAAATTTCATCATCTACTAATAATTCCAACTTATCGCAATGTTCACGGATAACTTCAAAGTATGGTTTTACTTTATCGCAGTACATTTCAGCCATTTTTTGAGCGTCTGTTAATGCATTTGCTTTTTTACGAGCTTCAGTCATTTCCTCCACTTTTGTAATAATTCCTTCTATATGAACTGAAATTTCTTTGATTAAAACAATTTGTTCTTTTGCAATTTTATCGAAGTCTTTTCCGAAGATTTCTTTCAAACCACGAACGTTTTCAATCAAAGTATTTTGGTAACGAATTGCGGTTGGAATAACATGATTACTAGCAATATCGCCTAAAACTCTACCTTCAATTTGAATTTTTTTAGTGTATTCTTCTAATTCAATTTCGTAACGTGCCTCTACTTCAACGTGGTTCATTACGCTTAAATCTTTGAATAAGTCTAATGCTTTTTTAGATACTTTAGCTTTCAAAGCTGCTGGAGTAGTTTTATGGTTACTCAAACCACGTTTTTTAGCTTCCTTTTCCCAAGCATCACTGTAACCATCACCTTCAAAAAGAATATTTTTAGTTTCTTTAATGTATTCTCTCAAAACATTGAAGATTGCTTCGTCTTTCTTTAAATCTTTTTTCTCGATTAAAGTATCTACTTCTTTTTTGAACTCTTTTAATTGTTTTGCAACTATTGAATTCAAAGTTGTCATTGCGTTAGCACAGTTTGCAGAAGAACCAACGGCACGGAATTCAAATTTATTTCCTGTAAAAGCAAAAGGGGAAGTTCTATTTCTATCAGTATTATCTAATAATACATCTGGAATTTTACCAACTACATTCAATTTTAAATCTGTTTTTTCTTCTGGAGATAATTTGCCGTTAGTCACACCTTCTAATTCAGCCAATACTTTTGTCAATTGCGCTCCAATAAAAACTGAAATTATTGCTGGTGGTGCTTCATTAGCTCCTAAACGATGGTCATTACTTGCAGTAGCAATTGATGCTCTCAATAATTCTTCATACTCTTGAACAGCTTTAATTGTGTTGATAAAGAAAGATAGGAATTGCAAATTGCTCATAGGTGTTTTTCCCGGAGCTAATAAATTAACTCCAGTATCTGTGGCCATTGACCAATTATTATGTTTTCCTGAACCATTTACACCTTTAAAAGGTTTTTCATGAAATAAAACTTTAAAATCGTGACGTTCCCCCACTTTTGACATTACATCCATCAATAAAGAATTGTGATCAACTGCTAAGTTAGTCTCTTCAAAAATTGGTGCTAATTCAAATTGATTTGGAGCTACTTCGTTGTGACGTGTTTTTACTGGAATTCCTAACAACATACATTCTTCTTCCAATTCACGCATAAAATTTAAAGCGCGTGATGGAATTGAACCGAAATAGTGGTCATCTAATTGTTGTCCTTTTGCAGAAGTATGTCCTAAAAGCGTTCTGCCTGTTAATAATAAATCTGGTCTAGAATTAGCTAAAGAACTATCTATTAAAAAATATTCTTGTTCCCAACCTAGAGTAGCGGTTACTTTTTTGACATTTTTATCAAAGTATTTACACACATCAGTTGCAGCTTCATCAACAGCATTTAAGGCTCGCAAAAGTGGAGTTTTATAATCTAAAGCTTCACCTGTATATGAAATAAAAACAGTTGGAATACATAATGTAGTACCAAAAATAAACGCAGGAGAAGTTGGATCCCAAGCGGTATATCCACGAGCTTCAAATGTGTTTCTGATGCCACCATTTGGAAAAGAAGAGGCATCTGGTTCTTGTTGCACTAATTGTCCTCCTCCAAATTTTTCTAAAGGATCAGAACCGTCATATGATGTTTCAAAAAATGCATCATGCTTTTCAGCTGTAGCTCCTGTTAATGGTTGAAACCAGTGTGTATAATGAGTTACACCTTTTGCAACAGCCCATTCTTTCATTCCCATAGCAATATAATCTGCTAGTTTTCTGTCAATTTTTGTTCCGTGCAGAATGGCATCTTTCACTCCTTTATAAGCATCTGAAGTTAAAAACTGCTTCATTGCTTTATCATTAAACACATTAGCACCGAAAATAGCTGATTTTCTACCAGCTTCTTCAAATTTTACGGGCTTTCTACCCGATGCATCTTTTAATGCTTGAAAACGTAAAGTTGACATAATTATTTAATTTTAAAAGTTATACCCTAATAATTTGATGCAAATATAATATTATTTTAAATTAAAATGATATACACCCTAATTTTTTAGGGGTAATTTATTAAAATTTAAAAACACAGTGTTAATAACTTTTATCACATCCTGCTAAATAGTACACTTAGAAAATTCAAACAACTATATTTGTATCATTAAAATAAAACAACATGATAGTTTGGATCGCTTTTTTATCAGTAATAATATTATTTCTAACTTTAGATTTAGGAGTATTTAATAAAAATCCACATATTATAAAACCAAAAGAAGCGGGGATTTGGACTGCAATTTGGGTGACACTTTCTTTTATTTTTTCTGGAATTATACATTGGATATACAGCAATGGATTTGTGGCTAATCCAACTGGGATAAAACCTATTGTTGCTACAATGAAATATATTACGGGTTATTTAATTGAATTATCCTTAAGCATTGATAATATTTTTATCATAGCTGTAATTTTTACTTCATTCAAAATACCTCAAAAACACCAACATAGAGTTCTGTTTTGGGGAATTTTAGGAGCTATTATATTTAGAGGTTTGATGATATTTTTTGGAGTGGTCTTAATTAATAAATTCAGTTGGATGACCTATTTGTTTGGAGCCTTTTTGATTTTTACAGCATTTAAAATGTTGTTTAAAAAAAATGAAGAAGAGTTTGAACCAAAGAAATCTTTAGTTTATCGAATTATTGGTAAAGCAATCCCGATAACAAGCCATACCGAGAAGGAACATTTTTTTACAAAAATTGACAGTATTAATCATGCTACGCCCCTGTTTGTTGCTTTAATAGTGATTGAAGTTATGGATATGCTTTTTGCATTAGATAGTGTACCAGCTATTTTAGCCATTACCTCTGATCCATTTTTAGTTTTTAGTTCTAATATTTTTGCTATTCTTGGACTACGTTCTATGTATTTCTTTTTGGCCAATATGTTAGAAAAGTTTAGTTATTTAGAATTTAGCTTAATTGCCATACTTGCTTTCGTTGGAATTAAAATGATTATAGTTCATTATTATAAATTTCCTGAATGGGTTTCATTAGGATTTATAACTATTGCTTTATTAATTGGGATTTTAGTCTCAATAAATAAGAGCAAAAATACAAGTCAAAACTAATATACTTTTATAAATCCTTGCAGTATGTTCTGCGCTTTCTAAAAACCTCTGGATCAAAATGTTTCCAAAGATTATGTATGGCGTGATTATCCTCTAGCTCAGGAGTTCTAATACAATTTTGAATGCCTTTTTCTTTAAATGTTTTGTAATATTCAATAAAGATTATAGCGGTTACCCCTTTACTTTGGTATTCAGGATCAACACCTATTAAGTAAAACAATACTTCCTTGCTTTCTTTTTTGGCTTTAAGCAAATGATAAAATCCAAAAGGGAATAGTTTGCCTTTTGCTTTTTGAAGAGCTTTTGAAAAACTAGGCATTACAATGCTGAAAGCAATCATCTTTTGGTCTTTATCTACTACAAACTTAATGTATTCAGGATTGATAAAACTTATATATTTCTTTTTAAAATATTCTTTCTGAACAGCCGTAATTGCTACAAAAGAAGATAAATTTGCATAACTTGCATTAAATAAATCAAACATTTCGTCAACATAAGGCATTATATCTTGATTATTACTAAAATTTATTGCTTTTAAATTGTAACGTTTTTTTATCAATTCATTTACTTTCGAGAACATTTCTGGCTTAACATTCGAAAAAGGAAAACGATTTTCTAAATATTCTTTTTCTTTAGCAAAACCTAACATTTCTAAATGATTCTTATAATATGGAAAGTTATACCAAGTAATCATAGAACCAATTTCATCAAATCCTTCAGTCAAAACTCCAACTTTATCTAAATTAGAAAAACCCATGGGTCCTTCAACATATTCTAGATTATTTTTATTACCAAGTTCATACACTTTTTCAAGCAATGTTTTAGTCACTTCTAAATCATCTATAACATCCCACCAACCAAAGCGAACTTTTTTCTTTTGTTGGTCTTTTACTTCTCCCCAGTTGATTATAGCAGCAATTCTCCCAACTATTTTATTTTCTTTAAAAGCCAAATAAAAATAGGCCTCAGCAGACGTAAATACTGGATTTTTTGTTTTATCAAATGTTTCTAATTCATCAGTAATTAACGGTGGAACCCAATAGGGATGATTTTCATAAAGAGCAAATGGAAATTTCACGAAATCTTTGAGCAGTTTTTTGGAATTAGCTTCAACAATGGTAATCATTATGGTTTTGGATTTTCTAATTCTACTTCGTCTTTTCTTTTTTTGCCTTTATCTTTTTTAGATTTTTTATTATCGTCTATTTTATCTTTTTTAATTCTTTTGTAATTGGCTTCATAATTACTATCAAAGCGCCAAGAAAGCCCAATACTACCATAAAGTATTGCTGGTGTATCTTTAATGTTTTTTGCCAAAGAAGCATCCAACTGAATATTTTCTCTCACTAAATAGGCAGCGCCTGAACGAAAAATATTATCTGCATAATAATCACTTTTATAACATTGCATTTCTAAAAAACCTGACCAACGCATATTGAAACCTCTGGTCATAGTTGCTATAATGCCATAACTAGGGTATTTTGAAGTAACCTTATCAGCTATAATATTAGTTACAAAAACCCATTTGGTTCCAAATTGATTTTGAGTAATTAACATCACTTTTGGACTAAACTTAGCATCCCCCTCGTATGTAAAAGGATTTGTTCCTAATTGTAGATTAAAACCTCCATATATTGCCACAGCAGGGATAAATTGTTTCCAGCTAAATCTATGATTAGCATTCCAACTGATAACATTGGGTTTATCGTCTTTGAGTTTTAGGAAGGTGTCAAAAATTAAATATTTTGCTCCTAAAGTAAATTGTTTGAAACCACCGCGTGTATCATTAACCAGAGGCGCTTGATACCAATCATACTGATATTGAGTATTCATAACAAACTCAAATTGATCAAAAAAAGTTCCGTATCGCATATCTAATTCGGTTCCGAAACCATTAGCTTCATAACGCGATAAATCGTGTTTTTCTTTAATACCATACAAACCACCTTCGGCTTGAATAACAGTTTTCCCAACCGAAAAAGCCGACATAGATTTTCCTGGTCTATTAGAATTTATAATATCTGTGTATTGGGCATATTGAGTGGCAGTACACATCAATAAAATAATAATTAATATCCTTTTTAAATTAGTCATAAATAAATAATTATAAGTATTGCAACTTTGTTAATCAAAAGTAGTGTATTTTATCATTTATTTAAGAAGTCAAAGCTAAAATTGCATTATAGAATTTAGTATTTTTGACAAAAATTATTTATAAAATGGAAACCGCATCTTTAGCTGGATTGATAGAAGACTTATTTTATTTATTAATTATTTACTATGTCATCAAGTTTTTAGCAAAATTATTTTTGCCTGTTATAGCTAAAAAAGTTGTCCAAAAAGCTTCTGAACAATTTCAACAGCAACAACAAAATCATGAACAAAAAAGCAATACTCAAACTTCAAATACAGAAAAATCAAAAGAAAAAAAGATTGTTGGTGAGTATGTAGATTTTGAAGAAATAGAATAATCTTTACTTGAAAACCTTATCCAAAAACATGAAACAACTTCAAAAGTTATATCCACACTTTTTAACCATTCTTGGTTTCATTTTAGTTTCTCTAATTTACTTTTATCCAATACTGCAAGGAAAAAAAATATACCAGCACGATATCGTGAATTTTACTGGTATGGCAAAAGAACAAAATGATTTCCGTGCAGAATATCATTCTGAACCTTATTGGACAAATTCTTCCTTTGGCGGAATGCCAACCTATCAATCGGGAGCAAAATATCCTCATGATTACATTGGAAAATTTGATGAACTATTGCGATTTTTACCAAGACCCGCGGATTATTTATTCTTATACTTTTTAGGATTTTACGGCCTGCTTTTAGTATTACGAATTGATCCACTAAAGGCATTTTTTGGTGCTTTAGCTTTTGGATTCTCAACCTATCTAATAGTCATTTTAGGTGTTGGACATAATGCCAAAGCTCATGCTATAGCCTACATGCCATTAGTAATAGCTGGTTTTACCCTTGTATTTAGGAAAAGATATTTGCATGGCGGAATTCTAACCATGCTTGCCGTGGCTTTAGAAATAACAGCCAATCATTTTCAAATGACTTATTATTTGTTATTACTTTTGATAGTGATGAGTTTTTACTTTTTGTATAAACTTTATCAGGAAAAGGATTTAAAAGCTTTACCAAAAATCATTGGAACATTTGCTATTGCATTGGTATTTGCCATTGGTGCTAATGCAACAAGTTTGTTGGCTACCAAAGAATATGCAGATTTTAGCACACGTGGAAAAAGTGAGTTGACTATAAATCCTGATGGTTCAAAAAAAGAAAGTAACATTACTATGGACAGAGATTATATCACTGAATATAGTTATGGTGTTGCTGAGAGTTTGAATTTATTTGTGCCACGATTATTTGGTGGTGGCAATAATCAGAAACTTACTGATGACTCCCATGTATATAATTTCATGCTTAATTATGGTGCATCACCAGAAGAAGCCAAACAATTTACTGATAGTTATGCCATTACCTATTGGGGAAATCAACCTCAAGTGGCTGCTCCGGCATATATTGGTGCTGTGATTTTTTTCCTTTTTGTATTGGCACTCTATCATGATAAACGAAAAATAAAATATGCTTTTTTGGCTGGAGCCATTTTCTCTTTATTGCTTTCTTGGGGTAAAAATTTCTCCTTATTAACAGATTTCTTTATTGATCATATTCCGGTCTATGACAAATTTAGGGCAGTTTCTTCCATACAAGTATTGTTAGAATTGTGTGTTCCTGTATTAGCTATAATGGGGTTACAATCTTTTTTTAATGATAAAGAAAAACAATGGTCTAGTTTATGGAAAACAGCGGCAACGTCTTTGGGGATTATCATAATTCTTTTTATGGGAAAAAGCATGTTCAATTTTGTTGGAGAAATAGATGGACAGCTTTTATCGATGTTAAAACAACAGCCCGATAAATCTTTTGGACCAAGTTTTCTAGATGCTTTGAAAGAAGACAGAAGAGATTTATACAATGCCGATTTATTGCGTTCTGGGTTTTTGATGGTTGTTACTTTTGGTGCACTGTATTTATATACCAAAAACAAATTAGCCCAAAATACAGCTGTAATCGTCATTTGTGTTTTCATGGTTGGCGATTTATTTTTTGTGGATAAAAATTATGTAAGCAATGATGGTCAACAATTCAGAAGTGCTCATGAAGTTGATGTACCTTTTGAGCCAACTCCAGCTGATTCTTTTATACTTGCTGACAATACCAACTTTAGAGTTTATGAATTAGATGGTGGATTATCTAATTCAAGGTCATCTTATTTCCATAAATCCATTGGAGGTTATAGTGCAGTAAAACCAAGACGTTTTCAAGAAGTATATGATTATTTAATAGAAAAAAAGATGGATAACTTAGGAAGCTTGGTAGACACCAAAACGCTTTCACTCAACAAAAGTATTCCAATCATCAATGCATTCAATATAAAATACTTGATTGTTGGTACTGAAAAAGGCAATATTCCAATTGTCAATCCGTTTCATAATGGCAATGCGTGGTTTGTGAAAGAAGTGAAAAAAGTTAATTCGGCTGATGAAGAACTGAAGGAATTAGGCAAAATTGATACAAAAAATGTGGCTGTTATAAATGGTTCTGCTTCGGCAATTTATGAAAGCCAATTTATGACTAAACCAAGTGCATCATTATATAAAACGAAATTTATAACCGATAGTATATCAACCATAAAACTCGATTTATACAAACCAAATCATCTAATTTATACTTCCAATAATAGCAATAATGGTTTTGCAGTCTTCTCTGAAATCTATTATAAAAACGGTTGGAAAGCTACGATTGATAGAAAGGAAACTGCTATTTACAGAGTAGATTATACTTTGAGAGGAATCGAAATCCCAAAAGGAAAACACACTATCGAGTTCAAGTTTGAACCACAAGTAGTAAAAACTGGAAGCACCATTGCATTATTCAGTTCAATAGGAATGTTGTTGGTGATTATTGGAGGTGTTTATTTTGATAGAAAAAAGAAAATAGCTAAAGAAAATAGATAAATTTGTTTTATAAACTCTCGCTATATGAAAGCTAAATCTACTATTTCTATAAAACCAAAAAAGATTGATACGAAAATGAATGCCATTTATATTGAGTGTTTAGAGCGATTATTTGATATAATGAAAAAGTCAAATGGATGGAAAAGCAAGTATGAATATTATCAACTCGCAAAAGACGTCAATGAAAATTCAATAATTGTTAGTGAAACTTGAAACCTGAACCAAAAAAACTCCTCATCATCACCTATTATTGGCCACCAGCTGGTGGACCAGGAGTGCAACGATGGTTAAAGTTTGTCAAGTATCTGCCCGATTTCAACATTCAACCCATAGTTTATATTCCCGAGAATCCAACCTATCCTATTATTGATAAAGGATTGGAAAGTGAAGTTTCAGACAAAGTTATTATTTTAAAAAGCAAAATCTTTGAACCCTATGGTTTGGCTTCTTTTTTTGGTAAAAACAAAACCAAGAAAATCAGTTCGGGCATTATTACCAACCAAAAGAAACAATCCTTTTTGGAGAAAACCTTACTTTGGGTTCGAGGTAATATTTTTATTCCCGATGCTCGTTTTCTTTGGGTAAAACCTTCGGTAACCTATTTGAAAAAATACATTCAAGAAAATAATATTGATACCATTGTCACTTCTGGACCACCACACAGTTTGCATTTAATTGGTTTACAATTAAAAAAAGAATTAAATATAAAATGGTTGGCTGATTTTCGTGATCCGTGGACAACTATTGGATATCACAAAGCACTGAAACTTTCTTCTTTTGCCCAAAAAAAACACAAAGCTTTAGAAAAACAAGTATTAAATTCGGCAGATACAATTATTGTTACAAGTAAAACTACTAAAACCGAATTTCAAGCAATCACTCCTCGATCAATTGAAGTGATTACAAATGGTTATGATATTGAACATGTTGAAAAAAAACCACTGGATAATAAATTCACAGTAGCACATATTGGTTCGTTTCTTTCCGAAAGAAATCCCAGAATACTTTGGCAAGCCTTGCAAGAATTGGTAAATGAAAATACAAATTTTAAAAACGATTTTCGCCTAAAATTAATTGGGGCAACAAGTCAGGAAGTTTTAGACACGATTGCTAAATTTCAATTGAATGATTATATTATGAATTTGGGTTATGTTTCTCATCAAGAAGCAGTTGAACATCAAAGAAAATCTCAAGTTTTATTATTAATCGAAATCAATTCTGATGAAACAAAAAGTATTATTCCAGGAAAATTATTTGAATATATGATTTCCGAAAGGCCAATAATTGCCATTGGTCCGAAAGGTTCTAATTTTGCAGAAATCATTACAGCAACGAATACTGGTGTTTTCTTTACCTATGACAAAAAAGAAAAACTGAAAGCGTCACTTTTGAACTTTTATAAGGAATATAAAAACCAAAATTTAAAAGTTCATGCTGTTGGTTTAGAGCAATATTCCAGAAAAAGTTTAACTGAACAATTGGTTAAAGTCCTAAATCGTAATTCTTAAATCCTAAATCAAAACATGGGCATCGTACAAAGTCAATCTATTAAAAACACCTTCATTACTTTCCTTGGATTTGGGATTGGTGCTATTAATGCGTTGTTTTTTTACACTCATTTTCTCGGAAAACTCCATTACGGAATTGTAGCCACAGTTCTTTCTGGTGCAAATATCATGATGCCTTTAATGGCTTTTGGAGCGCAGAATACCTTAATCCGATTTTTTTCATCCTATAAAAATCAGAAAGAACGCGACGAGTTTTTAACCTTTATGTTGATTTTGCCTTTGGCATTAATCATTCCTTTAGGATTGGGGTTTTATTTTTTCTACGACCAAATTTCGCATAGTTGGATTCAGGAAAATCCAACTTTGAAACTTTTCTTTTGGCTTATTCCAGTTATTGGTTTGTTCATGGCTTACTTTGAAGTGTTTTACGCATGGGCAAAAGTACATATGCAATCCGTTATGGGAAATTTTATCAGCGAAGTTTTAGTGCGTTTAGTAGTTATGCTTTTACTTGTTGGAGTTCACTTTGATTGGATTGCTAAAGATACTTTTGTCTATAGTGTGGCTCTGGCCTACTTTGCACAAATGATTGCTATGAAACTCTATGCTATTTCGGTGAAAATGCCAGTTTTACGTTTCGTCATACCAAAAAACGCAAAAGAGATTGTGCAATATTCGGGTTTTATTATTGTTTCAGGTGGCGTAGCTGTAATGTTGGTCGATTTTGATAAAGTAATGATTCCACAATATAAAGACATCGGTCAGAATGCATTATATTCCGTAGCCATATTTATTGCAACCGTTATTGCTGTACCAAGTAGAGCCATGACACAAATCATTGCGCCAATTACTGCAAAATTAATGGTAGAAAACAAACACGATGAACTGAACGATTTGTATAAAAAAAGTGCTATCAATCTACAGGTGATTGGTGGATTTATCATGATACTCATTTTTGTAAATATCAAAGAAATGTATCAACTGATTCCTAAAGATTACAGTGGCGGTATTTTAGTGGTTTTTCTAATTGGTTTATCCAAGTTTTACGATGTGCTTTTGGGCAACAACAATTCGATTATAGTCAATACTAAACATTACAGAACTGTTTTACTTTTTGGAGTTTTTATCGTTATTTTAATGATCGCTTTGAACATGATTTTTATTCCGCTTTATGGCATTGAAGGTTCGGCTTTTGCCACACTTTTAACAGTGATGATTTATAACACCATCAAACTCTTTTTTGTGATTAAAAAAATGGATTTGTTTCCATTTACTGTAAAGACTTTATATTCTCTTGGCATTTTAGCTGTTTGTTTCTTGTTGTTTTACTTTTGGGATTTTCATTTTCATGCTATCATAAACATTGGATTAAAATCTATTTTATTTAGTATAATATATATTCTATTAATTTATAAAGCCCAACTTTCGGAGGAGATTAACGGAGTGATTTCTAAATTTTTGAAAATATAAATTTGAATTAAATTCCAGCTATAGCTTTTATCTCATCAATAATTCTCAATGCTAATGTATCTGCTGACTCTTGCGATGGTGCTTCAGTGTAAATTCGGATTATTGGTTCGGTGTTTGACTTTCTTAAATGAACCCATTCTGTAGCGAAATCTATTTTCACACCATCAATAGTAGTGATGTTTTCGTTTTTATATTTCTCTGTCATAGCAACTAAAATAGCATCAACATCAATTTGTGGTGTTAGTTCAATTTTATTTTTACTCATATAATATTGCGGATATGAAGCGCGCAATTCAGCAACAGTTTTATCTTGGTTTGCCAAATAAGTTAGGAACAACGCCACACCTACCAAGCTGTCTCTTCCATAATGCAACTCTGGGTAAATTATTCCGCCGTTTCCTTCACCACCAATAATGGCATTTGTTTTTTTCATTAATTCCACCACATTCACTTCGCCCACAGCACTGGCTTGATAACTTCCGTTATGTTTAGTTGTAATGTCTCTTAAAGCACGGGAAGACGACATATTTGAAACCGTATTTCCTGGAGTTTTGCTCAACACATAATCGACACAAGCCACCAGTGTATATTCTTCTCCAAACATTTCACCATCATTAGATATAAACGCTAGTCTATCAACATCTGGATCTACCACAATTCCGAAATCGGCTTTTTCTTCTACTACTAATTTACATATATCTCCCAAATGTTCTTTCAATGGTTCTGGATTATGAGGAAAATGGCCATTGGGTTCGCAATACAATTTTACAACTTCAACACCCATTTGTTCCAATAATTTAGGAATAATTATTCCTCCCGAAGAATTTACGCCATCAACAACCACTTTGAATTTTCTTGTGGCAACAGCTTCAGCATCTACCAAAGGCAAATCCAAAACTTCGTCTATATGAATATCCATATAGGAATCATTTATCGAAATTTCACCCAAATCATCTACTTCTGAAAAATCAAAAGCTTCAGCCTCGGCAATTTCAAGAATTTTTTCACCATCATCACCGCTTAAAAATTCGCCTTTTGCATTTAATAACTTCAATGCATTCCATTGTTTTGGATTATGTGATGCAGTTAAAATAATTCCACCATCGGCTTTTTCCATTGGAACTGCAATCTCAACTGTTGGTGTTGTTGACAAACCTAAATCTATAACATCAATTCCTAATCCTACTAAGGTATTCACAACCAGATTATGAATCATTGGTCCAGAAATACGGGCATCACGACCAATAACTACTTTTAGTTGCGTGTTGCGTGTTGCAGGTTGCGTGTTTTTCAGAAAAGTGCCATAAGCAGCTGCAAATTTCACTGCATCAACAGGTGTTAAATTATCACCAACTTTGCCGCCAATTGTACCACGAATTCCTGATATTGATTTTATTAATGTCATTTTATGTTTAGAGTTATTAATTATAATTTACAAATATATTGAATTGAGATTTTCTATTTCTATTTAAGGTTTATAATTTAAAATTCATAAATTGTACACATGAACTTCCTTGCACATATTTATCTTTCGGGTAACAACGATTTATTGAAAATCGGGAACTTTATGGCGGACAGTATCCGTGGGCACGATTATAATAACTATCAACCTGAGATTAGAAAAGGAATTTTGTTGCATCGTTCTATTGATAGTTTTACTGACATGCATCCTATTTATAGGCAAAGTAAACATCGTTTGCATGAAAAATACGGACACTATTCTGGTGTCATAATGGATATTTTTTATGATCATTTTTTAGCTAAAAATTGGGATAAATATTCAGAAGAAAAATTAGGAACTTACGTTGATAACTTTTATCATTTACTAAAAAATAACTATGATTTACTGACAGAAAAAGCAAAAGGAATATTGCCTTATATGATTGGGCGAAATTGGTTAGTAAGTTATGCCTCTATTGAAGGATTAGAAATGATATTATTTCAGATGAATCATCGAACAAAAAACAGAGTTGCCATGCACGAATCAATTGTGGAATTAAAACAATTTTACACCGAATTTGAGCATGAATTCATTTTGTATTTTGAAGAATTACGCCAACATTGTAATGATAAACTAACCCTACTTTAAAAATTGAATTTGTTATTGAAATTGAATTTTGAAATCGTATTTTAGCGTTTCAAAAGTTTGGAATTCATGCCATCGAACAAAGCTTCTACTTTTAAAATTGTTTTCAGAAGTATTTTCAGAAGAGCCGAAAACTTGGTTTTCCTTTTGAAAGACAAATTAAGCGAGAGAAATTTTATCTACTTTGCTAGTATAGCTGTAGCCATTACTTGTTCATTCGCTGTAATTATATTAAAAAGTTTTGCCCATAACATATTCCTTTGGGCTAATGATATAAATGGTTTTCTAAAACTTCCTTACATCAATAGTCTACTCCCGATTGCAGGTATTTTATTGACAGTGTTTGTGGTTAGAAATTTTTTGAACAATGAAATTGAAAAAGGAAGTTCAAAAGTGCTTTATGCTGTCGCTAAAAAAGGCGGAATCATTCCAAAAAAACAAATGTATGCCCAAATTGTAACGAGTTCCTTAACCGTTGGTCTAGGTGGTTCTGCAGGATTAGAAAGTCCAATTGTGATTACTGGCGCAGCTTTTGGATCCAATTTTGCTCAAAAATATCATCTGTCACAAAAAGATAGAATTTTATTATTGGCATGTGGTGTTGCTGCAGGAATTGGTGCGGCTTTTAATGCTCCTATTGCTGGTGTTTTGTTTGCTATAGAAGTAGTTCTTACCGATATTTCAATTGCGGCTTTTATTCCCATTATTATTTCAGCTGCTACGGGTGCGCTAATTTCAACCGTAGTTTTGAGCAGAGATACATTATTGAATTTTGAACAAACGCTAAAATTTGATTACCATAATACGCCCTATTATATTTTACTTGGAATTTTAGCAGGTTTAACTTCTATTTATCATGCAAGAAATTTTCAAAAAGTTGAAAAATTCTTTGGAACTTTCAAGAATAAAGGATACAGCAGAGCCTTATTTGGTGCAGTGCTTTTAGCTTTTTTAATTTTCTTATTTCCAACCTTATTTGGAGAAGGCTATGAAAGTATCAAAACACTTTCTTCCAAAAATCCAAGTATATTATTAGACAATACGTTACTAGATAGTTTCAAAAGTAATGAATGGGTTTTGTTAGCTTTTGTAGGCGTTACCATTCTTTTAAAAGCTTTTGCTACAGGATTAACACTCGGCAGTGGTGGAAATGGAGGGAATTTTGCGCCTTCACTATTTGTAGGTTCTTATCTTGGTTTTTTTGTGGCTAAAACTGTAAATCTTTTAAATTTTACACATCATTTACCAATTGCAAATTTCACTATTGTAGGAATGGCAGGAATATTAAGTGGGCTCTTTCATGCGCCTTTAACTGCAATATTTCTTATCGGTGAAATTACTGGTGGTTATGATTTAATGGTGCCTTTAATGATAGTTTCATCCGTAAGTTTTGCTGTTTCTAAACAATTTGAAAAACATTCCATGGATGTAAAAGCTTTAGCAGATAAAGGCGATGTGTTTACAAGTGATAAAGATAAAAACATCCTACAAAGCATCGATTTTTATAATTTGGTCCAAAAAAATTACAAATCTCTTACTTTAGAAAATTCAATTGAAAATGTAGTAGAAATCTTTTCTACATCAGAACAAAAAATAATTCCCATTATAGATGAACACAAAACGCTTATTGGTATGGTAGATTTTGAAGACATAAAAGCCATCTTATTCAATCCCTACAGAGTTAAATTTATGAATATTAATGAAATCATAAGTCAACCTAAAAGCCTAATTTTATTAGATGATAAAGTTGAAAAAATCATAAAACAATTTGAAAGTTCAAAAACACAAATTCTCCCTGTCGTTAGTAAAGGAAAATACTTTGGTTTCCTATCTAAAATTGATGTATTAGAAAGTTATCGTCAACGATTGAAAGAAATGATTATTGATTGATGTTTTTTAACAATTACTTCTAAACAGTATAATCAAAAGTTGTTGTCAAAACACTACCTTTGCGTTTTGCAAAAATACTATGCTTGATTCAGAAAATACTATTGAAGTGCTCGGTGCTCGAGTTCATAATTTAAAAAATATTGACATTTCTATTCCTCGAGAAAAACTAGTAGTTATTACAGGTCTTTCGGGGTCAGGGAAATCGTCTTTGGCTTTTGATACTATCTATGCTGAAGGTCAACGAAGATATATTGAAACCTTTTCTGCCTATGCACGTCAATTTCTTGGTGGGTTAGAACGTCCTGATGTAGATAAAATTGATGGGCTTTCTCCAGTCATTGCTATTGAACAAAAAACTACCAGTAAAAGTCCACGTTCAACAGTGGGAACCATAACTGAAATTTATGATTTTCTGCGTTTACTCTTCGCTCGTGCCGGAGAAGCCTATAGTTATGTCACTGGCGAAAAAATGGTTTCCTATTCAGATGAGCAAATCAAAGAGTTAATTATTCAAGATTTTAAAGGAAAACGAATCAATATTTTGGCACCCATCATTCGTGCTAGAAAAGGACATTATGCCGAATTGTTCCAACAAATCACAAAGCAAGGTTTCTTAAAAGTTAGAGTTAATGGAGTAGTACAAGATTTATTGCAAGGCATGAAACTCGACCGTTACAAAACACATGATATCGAAATTGTAATAGACAGAATAGTAATTGAAGATAACGAGGAAAATCAAAAACGATTATCAGAAAGCATAAAAACAGCCATGTATCATGGCGAAAATGTATTGATAGTTTTGAATCAAGACACGAATGAAGTACGATACTTTAGTAGAAATTTGATGTGTCCTACTTCGGGTATATCCTATCAAAATCCTGAACCAAATTTATTCTCTTTCAACTCTCCTAAAGGCGCATGTGGTGACTGTAAAGGTTTAGGAACCATTCATGAAATTAATCTGAAAAAGATTATTCCAAATCCAAAATTGTCTATTAAAAATGGAGGCTTTGCTCCGCTTGGTGAATATAAAAGTTCATGGATTTTCAAACAATTGGAAATCATAGGTGAAAAATTTGGATTTAAAATCACAGATGCCATCGAAACCATTTCTGATGAAGCCATGCAAATTATTTTACATGGAGGTAAAGAAAAATTTGTAGTAGAGTCTAAAACTTTAGGAATTACTAAAGAATACAAAATAGAATTTGAAGGCATTTCCCATTTTATCAAAAATCAATTTGAAGAAATTAATTCTACTTCTATAAAACGTTGGGCTAAAGAATTCATGGACGAAATTGATTGTCCTGAATGTCATGGTTCTCGATTAAAAAAAGAAGCCTTGTATTTTCGCATCTGTGAAAAAAATATTTTTGATTTATCAACAATGGATATTTCAGATTTATCACTTTGGTTTAAGGATTTAGACAAAAACCTTTCCGACAAACAAAAAATCATTGCTTCAGAAGTTGTCAAAGAGATAAAAGACCGATTGCGTTTTTTAGTAAATGTTGGTTTGAATTATTTATCGATAAATCGAAGTTCTAAATCGCTTTCGGGTGGTGAAGCACAGCGTATTCGTTTGGCAACTCAAATTGGTTCACAATTAGTTGGTGTGCTATATATTTTGGACGAACCAAGTATTGGTTTACATCAAAGAGATAATGAAAAACTAATTCATTCCTTAGAACAATTACGAGATATTGGCAATTCTGTTTTAGTGGTAGAGCATGACAAAGATATGATTGAGCGTGCCGATTATGTGATTGACATTGGTCCAAAAGCCGGAAAATTTGGTGGTGAAATCATTAGCAAAGGAACACCAGCCGAATTGCACAATGAACACACCATGACAGCCATGTACTTAAATAGTGAAATGAAAATTGAAGTACCAAAAAAACGTCGCGAAGGCAATGGAAAATTTTTAAAGCTAACTGGTGCAACAGGAAATAATCTTAAAAATATTTCCATCGAATTGCCATTGGGAAAACTAATTTGCGTAACCGGTGTATCAGGTAGTGGAAAATCAACTTTGATTAATGAAACGCTGTACCCTATTTTAAATGCGTATTATTTCAATGGTGTAAAAAAACCACAGCCTTACAAGAAAATTGAAGGTTTAGAACACATTGATAAAGTAATTGATATTGACCAAAGTCCTATTGGCAGAACACCAAGAAGCAATCCAGCAACTTATACGGATGTGTTTTCGGAAATTAGAAGTTTGTACACACAATTACCCGAAGCTATGATTCGTGGCTATAAAGCAGGAAGATTTAGTTTCAATGTTTCTGGCGGTAGATGTGAAACTTGTGAAGGTTCTGGAGTGAGAACAATAGAAATGAGTTTTTTACCTGATGTGTATGTGGAATGTGAAACCTGCCAAGGAAAACGTTTTAACAGAGAAACTTTAGAAATCAGATATAAAGGAAAATCCATTTCAGATGTGTTGAATATGACGATTGATGAAGCAGTTCCTTTTTTTGAAAACATACCCAAAATATATCGAAAAGTAAAAACGATTCAAGAGGTAGGATTAGGATATATTACTTTGGGACAACAAAGTACTACACTTTCTGGTGGCGAAGCCCAGCGAATCAAATTGGCCACCGAATTGTCTAAAAAAGATACTGGAAATACTTTCTACATCATGGATGAACCCACAACTGGCTTACATTTTGAAGACATTCGAGTGTTGATGGAGGTAATTACTAAATTAGTAGATAAAGGCAACACTATTTTAATTATTGAACACAATATGGATGTTATTAAATTGGCCGATTACATAATTGATATTGGTCCCGAAGGCGGAAAAGGCGGTGGAGAAGTTGTAGCCAAAGGTACACCTGAAGAACTTGTCAAAAATAAAAAAAGCTACACTGCACAGTTTTTGAAAAAAGAATTACTTTAGCATGTTTGCTTAAATTTTAAAAAAATAAATAAATTGAATAATGATGAAAGAAGATTACTTAAATGAAGATGATAAAATCCAAGAAAAATTAAAACAAAGAACTTGGAACGAAATAAGAACTAACGACTCTTGGGCTATTTTTAAAATTATGTCTGAGTTTGTTAATGGCTATGAAACTATGGCAAGAATAGGTCCTTGTGTTTCTATTTTTGGATCAGCAAGAACAAAACCAGATAACAAATATTATTTATTGGCTGAAAAAATTGCTTATAAAATTAGTAAAGCTGGTTATGGTATTATTACAGGCGGTGGACCAGGAATTATGGAAGCTGGAAACAAAGGTGCTCACAATGGCGAAGGAACTTCAGTGGGTTTAAATATTGAATTGCCATTTGAACAGCATTATAATCCTTATATCGATAAAGATAAAAACTTGAATTTTGACTATTTTTTCGTGAGAAAAGTAATGTTTGTAAAATATTCACAAGGGTTTGTAGTGATGCCCGGTGGTTTTGGAACTTTAGACGAATTGTTTGAAGCTATTACATTAATACAAACCAAAAAAATTGGAAAATTTCCAATTATTCTTGTGGGTTCAGAATATTGGAAAGGATTGATTGATTGGATAAAAACAGTAATGATTGGAGAAGAACACAATGCTAATCCTGAAGATATGAACTTAATTAAAATTGTAGATACTGAGGATGAAGTCGTGGAAGCTTTGGATAATTTTTATAAAAAATATAACCTCAGCCCGAACTTTTAAACAATATCAAAAATCAAAATCAATGACAAAATCAATGTAATTCTTTTTGATTGTAGTTGTTTTGATATTGAAATTGCAATTGATTTTTTATGTTTTTTAATTCCTTTCATTTCGCCATTTTTCTTCCAATAGTTTTTTTACTATACTGGTTCATTGCTAATAAATCCAAAAACTACCAAAACTATATATTAATTCTTGCTAGCTATTACTTCTATTCCTGTTGGGATTGGCGTTTCTTGTTTTTATTAGTTTTCTCGACCTTACTAGATTATTTTTCCGCCATTCAAATTGAAAAAAGTACAAATCCATTGTCTAGAAAATTTTGGCTTTGGCTATGTGTTTCCATCAATATTGGGTTTCTTGGAGTTTTTAAATACTATAACTTTTTTGCGACTTCTTTTTCAGAATTATTACAATCGGTTGGTTTTAATTCTAGTCCGTTATTATTGAAAGTAATACTTCCTGTTGGGATTTCTTTTTATACTTTTCATGGATTATCATACATCATTGATATTTATTTCAAACGAATCAAATCAGAAAAGAACTTTGTGGATTATTCCTTATTTGTGAGCTACTTTCCTTTGCTAGTTGCTGGACCCATTGAGAGAGCCACACATCTTTTACCGCAATTAAAAGTAAATAGAGAATTCAATTTTGAAAAAGCCAAAGAAGGAATTTATCAAATCATTTGGGGATTAGTCAAAAAAGTGGTAATTGCTGATACATGTGCTAATTATGCTAATGCAATTTTTGATAATTATAATTCAATGAATTCCTTGTCATTAATTTTAGGTGCTATTTATTTTGCTTTTCAAATATATGGCGACTTTTCGGGTTACTCAGACATTGCCTTGGGAACTTCAAAACTCTTTGGTATCGATTTGTTGAAAAACTTTAATTACCCCTATTTTTCTCGCGATATTGGGGAATTTTGGCGCAAATGGCACATATCTTTGACCACATGGTTTAGAGATTATTTATACATTCCGCTTGGTGGAAGCAAAGGTTCAAAATGGATGAAAGTGCGAAACACCTTTATCATATTTTTGGTAAGCGGCTTTTGGCATGGTGCGAGTTGGACTTTTATTGCTTGGGGTTTTATCAATGCGCTTTATTTCATTCCGCTATTACTGTTAAACAGAAACAGAAAAAATATTGATGATTTTAGCTTAGGTTTTAATTTAGAATCAATACGAACCCTTTTCAATATACTTATTACTTTCAGTATCACTTGTTTTGCATGGATTTTTTTTAGAGCCAGAAGCATTTCAGATGCTTTTCAATACATCAAACGACTCTTTGAAAATCGAATTTTTACCGAACAATATTTTAGTATCGAAAGATATAACTATGAAATTCTGGGATTAATCATCATTTTTGTTTTAGTTGAATGGAACAATCGAGCAAAAATTGAACCCATTTCAGGGAAATACAGTTGGCTAAAATTAGGCTTGTGTTTAGCAGCTATTTTAACTTTAGGCGTTTTTTCAGATTATAAAGAATTTATTTATTTTCAATTTTAATGAAGCAGTTTTTACAATTTTTACTAAAAGCATTAGCATTACTCCTATTCGTTATGGTTTTGCTCGATGTTTTATATACTGCTGTTTACCTGCAATCCCATTCGAGAACTAAAATAGATTATCTATACAATTCCAAAGACAAAAACTACGATGTTGTTTTTTTAGGTTCATCAAGAGTTAATAATCATTTGGTGCCTAAAATTTTCAATAATAATGGCTATAAGACTTTCAACTTTGGCATGACTCGTTCCCGATTAGAAGAGTCAGCTTTGATGCTTCAATTGATGGTAGAGCGCAATTATAAAATAAAAAATTTGATACTTCAAGTTGATTTGAATATCAATACCAATGACCATTCTGAAGCTATTCGTTCCTTGTTTATGCCTTATTTGCACCAATCAGAAACCATTAGAAATTATTATAAAAATATTCCAGGATACAACGAATTACGCTACATTCCGTTTTATCGCTATATGCATTATGATACTAAAATTGGTTTCAGAGAAATGTATTTTTCACTGGTACACAAGAGAACTAATAATTTAGAAAATGACGGTTTTCATCCGCTAACCAAAGACGAAAGACCTATGGTTGCAGCCGATTTATCAAAATATTATCCTAAAAAAAATATTGGCTATGAACAAATCAAAACCATTTGTAAAAAGAACAACATCAATTTAATTGCTATTACTACACCAATGTGCATGAGTACTATTAATAGAGAATATTTCAATCATATACGTTCCATTTACCCTGAAATCCATAACTTTGAAAATGCCGTAACTGACGATAACTATTTTGCCACTTGTGGTCACATGAACGAAAAAGGTGCAATAGCATTTACCAGAGTTATTTTTAATGCCTTTTTTAAACCCAAATCAAATCCTTGAAAAAAATTAGCTTCATACTATTTCTTTTTTGCTTTTTAGCTTCTGCACAACACCATTCCAAATTAGTTGTAGAAGTGAATGATGCAACTAAAGTTCTAACTGTTTTTCAAGAAATTACTTTTAATAACACTACAAATGATACTTTAACCAACATTGTACTTAATGATTGGAATAATGCCTATTCTTCAAAGAATACACCTATGGCAAAGCGTTTTTCAGATGAATTTGAAAAAAGCTTTTTGTTGTCAAAAGAAAAAGAACAGGGCAAAACAAGTAGCATAACTATTCAAGACCAAGACAAATCTTTCCTCACTTGGGAAAGAGATAGAAATCATCCTGATATAATACAAATAAGACTAAGAGAGAAGTTGTTGCCCAATCAAAAAATAACACTTTCTTTAGGTTATACTATTAAAATTCCTAGTGATAAATTCACAAATTATGGCTATGGCGCTAAGGGGAAAATGAACCTTAAGAATTGTTTTCTCACACCAGCACGATATGAAAATCATGATTTTGTGAAATATGACAATTTAAATCTTGATGATTGTGCCAATGCACTTTCTGATTATGATATTGAATTTAAAATACCTGAAACGCTTGACTTGAGTTCTGACTTAAATGAAACTAAAAAAGAAATTTTTGACAAAAAAATTAATTACCATTTAACAGGAAAAAATCGTGTTATTTTCAATCTTTTAATAGATGATAAAAGAGAATTTGAAATCTATAAAAACAATAATTTTGAAGTGATTTCTAACCTTAGAGATAATAGATTAAACGATATTGAAAGAGCTATTCATATTGACAATATCATCAATTTTGTAACTGAAAATTTGGGCAAATACCCTCACGAAAAAATTACAGTAACACAAGCTGATTACGATCGTAATCCTTTTTATGGTTTGAATCAATTACCTAACTTCATCAGTCCTTTTCCAAATGCTTTTCTTTATGAAATCAAGTTTCTGAAAACCTACTTGAACAATTATCTGCATGGCTCACTTCAACTTGACCCAAGAAAAGACAATTGGATATATGATGGGATTCAGGTTTATATTATGATAAAATATATTGATGCATTTCATCCTGAAGCCAAAATGATGGGAAATGTTGCCAAATATAAATTAGTCAAAGGATACAATCTTGTAAGCTTAGATTTCAACGGACAATACAGCTATTTTTATATGCTAATGGCGCGGAAAAATCTAGACCAACCACTTAGCAATCCGAAAAACACATTAATTCGTTTCAACGAAAAAATTGCTTCAAAATATAAAGCTGGTTTAAGTTTAAAATATTTAGATAGTTATCTAGAAAATAATATAGTTCAAAATAGCTTAGTTCAATTTATCAATTTGAATAAAAACCAACAAACCAATGGGAAGGATTTTGAATCTATTCTAACTAGCAATTCGCCTAAAAAAATCAATTGGTTTTTTGATAAAATCATTAACTCTCGTGATGTTTTTGATTATAAATTTAAAGACGTTTCAAAAACCAAAGACAGCATCTCTTTTTCGCTTAAAAATAAAACCGAAACCAATGTTCCAATAACTATTTATGGCATCAAGGACAAAAATGTTGTATTCAAAAAATGGATAGATAATTTTACCAAAGACAGTATTTATACTTTGCCTAGAAATGATGCTGAAAAAATTGTTATTAATTACAAAAATGAAGTGCCCGAATTCAATTTAAGAAACAATTGGCGTTCGCTCAATGGATTTAGACTATTAAATCGTCCCATAAAATTCAATTTTATGAAAGATTTAGAAAATCCATATTACAACCAAATTTTATATGTTCCAATTTTAGAATACAATTTATACGATGGTTTATTGCCAGGTATGCGTTTTCATAATAAAACTATATTGGACAAACCTTTTATTTTTGATTTATACCCAACAATATCTACTAAAACTAAAAATTTTTCTGGGAAAGGGTATGTATTTGTTAATCAATTTAACAGAGATAGCAACCTTTATAATATTCGATACATGATAGGCGGTCATTACTTGCATTACGCACCCGATGCCTATTATACCAAACTTGCTCCTACGGTATTTATGAATTTTAGACCCGATGATTATAGAGACAATAGAAAAGAAACCATCATCATAAAAGAAGTATTAGTCAATAGAGAAAAATCAGCTTTTGCAGTACCAGGAGAAACAGAAAGTTATGAGGTTTTCAATGCTAAATATCTTAATACTAAAACCGAAGTAACAAATCATTTTCTTTTTTTAGGCGATCTACAATATGCTAAAAATTTTGGAAAATTAGCCGCCGAAATACAATATAGAAAACAGTTTGATGATAATCGTCAACTCAACCTTCGCCTTTTTGCTGGAACTTTTTTACACAACAATACGAATTCTAATTATTTTGATTTTGGCTTAGATCGTCCATCCGATTATTTGTTTGAAAGTGAATATATTGGCCGTTCAGAAACCAAAGGTATATTTAGTCAACAATCTATTATTATGGATGGTTTTTTTAAATCAAAATTAGCAACACGCACTGCAAACCGATGGATGACAACCGCTAATGCTAGTTTTGGCATTTGGAATTGGGTAGAAGCTTTTGGTGATGTTGGAATGATTAAGAATAGAGATATTGCTCCTAAATTTGTTTATGATAGTGGTATTCGTTTAAACCTCGTTACTAGTTATTTTGAACTCTATTTTCCAGTTTATTCTAGCAACGGATGGGAAGTTGGCGATGAAAATTATGGCGAAAAAATTCGCTTCATCATTACTTTTCAACCTGAAACATTAATTAATCTTTTTACCCGAAAATGGTTCTAATCCACCCATAAATAACACTTATTTTGAATATTTCGTTAAAATTAATAGTTTTTGTTAAATATTTTTCATCCAAAACTATATTTATAGCATATTAATTAGCGATAATCAAATTTTATTTTTAGTTCATACTATAAATAATTACTTCTTTTTATTTAAATTTGTTACTTTAAGAACCATTTCCAATATGACTGAAACACAAACCAAAACCGAAATTACCTTTGAAGATTTTAAATCCGAAGTTTTAAACGATTATAAAATTGCTAGAATAAGCAGAGAATGTAGTTTATTAGGAAGAAAGGAAGTGCTAACAGGAAAAGCCAAATTCGGAATTTTTGGTGATGGAAAAGAAGTACCACAATTAGCTTTGGCCAAAGCTTTTCGAATTGGTGATTTTCGTTCAGGATATTATAGAGATCAAACTTTCATGATGGCAAATGGTCAATTATCTATCCAACAATTTTTCGCTGGTCTATATGGTCATACAGATTTAGCCCATGATCCAATGAGTGCTGGTCGTCAAATGGGTGGTCACTTTGCGACACATTCGCTCGACGAAAATGGCAATTGGAATAACTTGACAAAACAAAAAAATTCAAGTGCTGATATTTCTCCTACTGCTGGACAAATGCCCCGTTTGTTAGGATTAGCTCAAGCCTCAAAAATATACAGAAACGTAGCTGGTTTGGAAGATTTTACTAATTTTTCAAATCAAGGAAACGAAGTCGCTTGGGGCACTATAGGAAATGCTTCTACTTCAGAAGGCCTGTTTTTTGAAACCATCAATGCGGCTGGCGTATTACAAGTACCTATGGTACTAAGTGTTTGGGATGACGAATATGGTATCTCTGTTCATGCGCGTCATCAAACAACCAAAGAAAATATTTCAGAAGTCCTAAAAGGATTCCAACGTGAACAAGGCACTAACGGCTATGAAATCATGACTGTAAAAGGTTGGGATTATCCATCATTAGTAGCCACTTACGAAAAAGCTTCTGAAATTACACGCGAGCAACATATTCCCATAATAATTCACGTTACTGAACTTACTCAACCGCAAGGTCATTCAACTTCGGGTTCTCATGAACGCTATAAAAATGAAGAAAGATTGGCTTGGGAAAGAGAATTTGATTGCTTATTACAAATGCGCTCATGGCTTCTAGAAAATAATATAGCATCTGCAAAAGAATTAGATAGTATAGACAGTGACTTAAAAAAAGAAGTACTCGAGGGAAAAAAAGCGGCTTGGACTGCCTTTATTGCTCCTATGAAAGAGGAGCTAAACGAATTGGTTGCTGTTTTAAATTCCATAGCATCTTTAAGTAATAATGAAGTATTTATAGAAAAAATCGCTGCTGATTTAGCGGCTATCAAAGAACCTATTCGCAAAGAAATTTTAATTGCAGCTCGCAAAGCATTGCGTTTAGTTGTCCATGAAAATGGTAAACACCAATTAGGTACTTGGATAAAATCTTATTCAGAAAAAATCCAACCTAAATTTAGTTCCCACCTATTTTCACAATCAGCTAAGAATGTTTTACAATCAAAAGAAGTAGCACCAAGCTATAATGAAACTGCAGAAGAAGTAGATGCACGTTTAGTTTTGCGCGACAACTTTGATGCTATTTTCAATAAATATCCCGAAGCCTTAATTTTTGGGGAAGATGCTGGAAACATTGGCGATGTCAACCAAGGATTAGAAGACATGCAAGAAAAATACGGAGATCTTCGCGTGGCAGATGCTGGTATTCGTGAAGCCACCATAATTGGTCAAGGGATAGGAATGGCTATGCGTGGTTTACGCCCAATTGCTGAAATTCAATATTTAGATTATTTGCTCTATGCTATCCAAATCATGAGTGATGACTTAGCCACACTTCAATATAGAACACAAGGAAGACAAAAAGCACCGTTAATTATTAGAACTCGTGGACACAGACTGGAAGGTATTTGGCACTCGGGTTCACCAATGGGAATGATTGTTAATGCCGTTCGCGGAATCCATGTTTTAGTACCGAGAAACATGACTAAAGCTGCTGGTTTCTATAATACTTTGTTAGAATCAGATGAACCCGCTTTAGTAATTGAATGTTTAAATGGCTATCGATTAAAAGAAAAAATGCCAAACAATTTGGGTGAATTTAAAACTCCAATTGGCTTAGTAGAAACTATCAAACAAGGAACAGATATCACCATTGTTTCCTATGGCTCAACACTAAGAATTGTAGCACAAGCTGCCACAGAATTACAGGAAGTTGGTATCGATTGCGAAATTATAGATGCTCAATCGTTATTACCCTTTGACATCAATCACGACTGTGTAAAGAGCATCATGAAAACTAATCGTTTACTAATTGTTGATGAAGATGTTCCTGGTGGTGCAAGTGCTTATTTATTACAACAAATTATAGACGAACAAAACGGTTATCAATATTTAGATAGCCGACCTCAAACCCTGACTTCTAAAGCACACAGACCAGCTTATGGAACAGATGGTGATTATTTTTCAAAACCTTCCGTCGAAGATATTTTTGAAAAAGTATATGCCATTATGCACGAAGCAAAACCAAATAAATATCCAAGTTTATATTAATACTAAAAAAATTCCATGCAACATATTATTGACAGATTCATAAGCTATGTCACTATCGATACAGAATCAGACCCAAATTCAGATACTACTCCAAGTACTAAAAAACAATTTGATTTAGCCCATAAATTAGTTGACGAACTCAAGTCTATCGGAATGAGTGAAGTAACTATCGACATACACGGTTATGTGATGGCAACGTTGCCCTCTAATGTAGACCATCATGTGCCAACCATCGGATTTGTATCTCACTTTGATACTACCCCCGATTTTACTGGCAAAGATGTAAAACCACAAGTGATAGTTAATTATGATGGTGGTGATATTGTTTTGAATAAGGAACAAAATATCGTTTTATCTACTAATTATTTCAAAGATTTATTGCAATACAAAGGGCAAACCTTAATCACCACAAACGGTTTGACACTTCTTGGTGCCGATGACAAAGCGGGTATTACCGAAATCATGACAGCTATGGAATTTTTAATTCAAAATCAAGAAATCAAGCACGGAAAAATAAGAGTGTGTTTTACACCTGATGAAGAGATTGGTCGAGGCGCCGATTTATTTGATGTAGAAAAATTTGGCGCTGACTGGGCTTATACGATGGATGGAAGTCAAATTGGTGAGTTAGAATATGAAAACTTCAATGCCGCTGGCGTAAAAATTACGTTCAAAGGAAAATCAGTACATCCAGGTTATGCCAAAGGGAAAATGATTAATTCAATGCTAATTGCCAATGATTTTATAAAAGAATTACCAAAAGGAGAAACTCCACAAGAGACCAAAGATTACGAAGGGTTTTTTCACGTAACAGGAATTACTGGAAGCATAGAGGAAACAAAAGTAGAGCTTATTATTCGTGACCATGACATGAAAAAATTCATTAAAAGAAAAGAATTAATTCACAACATCACAAAAAAATTCAATAAGCAATTTAAAAAACAATTTGGTGAAGACATTGTAATTACGGAAATCAAAGATCAGTATTACAACATGAAAGAAAAAGTAGTTCCAGTAATGTTCATAGTTGATTTGGCAGAAAAAGCGATGAAATCTTTAGGAATCAAACCATTAATCAAACCCATTCGTGGCGGAACAGATGGTTGTCGTTTATCTTATATGGGTTTACCGTGTCCTAATATATTTGCTGGCGGTCATAACTTTCACGGAAAATACGAATATGTTCCTGTGGAAAGCATGCAAAAAGCAGTAGAAGTTATTGTGAAAATTGCACAATTAACCGCAACTACTGATTTTACCATAAAAGCAAAAGGCAAAAAGAAAAAATAAGACGTTTAGAAGAATATAAAAATTCTAAATCACAATTATTAAGTTGGAATTTAGAAAAATTAGTCTTTCTTATTCAAAGCAGATGTCAACTCTAATGAAATAGCCGAACGCTCAATTTTCAATTTTCCTGACATAGTTTCAATGACGGCTGAAGTTTCAGTAAGCTCAGCAATTTTGCCATGAAAACCACTTTTTGTGATAATCTTATCACCTACTTTTAAAGCTGATTCGAATTCTTTTTCTTGTTTAATCTTCTTTTGTTGTGGTCTAATCATAAAGAAATAGATAACCACAAACATTAGTAAAAACGGTAAAAATTGACTTATTTGTCCCATAATGTTAAATAATTTAGTCCTTTTCAGGAACTTCGATGTTAGAATTAATATGTAAAACTTTTTTTCCTTCTTTTATATTGCAAAACAACGTAACTGATTTTGTTTGCTTACCAGATTTTCCTGTTGAATTAAACGATACTTTAATTTCTCCCGGTTCTCCAGGCTTTATAGCTTCTTTAGGATACTCAGGCACAGTACAACCACAAGAACCCTTGGCATCAGTAATAACTAAATCTGAATTTCCAGAATTTTTAAATTTGAAATCATAAACCACTTTATCACCTTGTACAATAGTTCCAAAATCATGTTTTTCAGTAACGAAAGTCATTTCGGTTTCCGAAGTCCCGATATCTTTCTTACAAGATATTGTTATTACTAACAAAACCACAATGGCAAATAAACTTATTTTTTTCATCTTTCTTTAGGCTTTTACATTAAACCTCTTCCTGTTTTTTTTATTTTATCTTCTGCGGTAAACTCTTTTACCAAATTATCCAAAATTCCATTAATAAAAATGCTGCTTTTTGGTGTGGAATATTCTTTAGCTAGTTCTAAATATTCATTTATTGTCACTTTTACTGGAATTGAAGGGAAATTTAAAAACTCACAAATAGCCATTTTTAAGATGATAGTATCTATTTCGGCTATACGGTCTGTATCCCAATTTGGCGTTTTATCAATGTATTTCTTAGCTAATTCTATTTCGTTTAAGACTGTCTTTCTGAATAACAAACTCACAAATTCTTTATCTTCTTCGTCTTTATACAATTTAGAAACCCTAAATTCAGACTTTTCAGATACTTGTTGTAGTTGCTTTTGAATTTGAGTATTTACTAAAGGAATGTCATCAATCCATGTTAGTTTATGGTCTTCAAGATATTCGTATAATTTTTCATTAGGAGCAATTAATTCCGAAAACATATCAAGTACAAATTGTTTATCTTCTTCGAAAGAACTTTTTGGGGTATTCATGTAGTCTTGGTATAACTCACTTTTCTTTACTTCATTTAGTAAAATTAAAATATAGTCATCATTTAAAGACCAATTATTGATTTTTCTTTTCTCTAAAGCTATTGTCAAGGAATTGTTGTCCTCTAATTGGAGAAGAAGACTA
>Ga0209499_1000448_pt1 | contig 30349 bp, 26 predicted proteins | sample C_130208_EF_Meta_FD_187306 | JGI IMG/M metagenome (GOLD analysis project Ga0209499, IMG submission 187306) | Freshwater microbial communities from Lake Croche, Canada to study carbon cycling - C_130208_EF_MetaG (SPAdes) (version 2) | ecosystem: Environmental > Aquatic > Freshwater > Lake... | reverse complement strand
GTAAAAGTAAAATTGGTTGGTTTGGATCCTAAAACAGGCAAGTTCAAATTAAGCCATAAAGCTTTATTACCTCGTCCAGAGCAAGCGCCTCGTGAAGACAGAGGTCCTCAACAAGGTTAATTTTTCTGCGCCTTTTTAATGGCGTATGGGTTAAATACAATTATTTGAATGCCTTCCCATTACCTGGGTGGGCATTTTTTTGGTTTATTTTTTTTCAAAAACCTTAGAAATGAATAAATCCAATTCCGAGTCGAGCTTTCGAGCCTGCGTAGAGTGAGACGAGGGATTGGGATTTATTCGATAGTGTAAGGTATCTTTGTGACCAATTAAGCCATCATAATAACACCCCATGTCTAAAGAATACATTCAAATAGCCTTCGATTTTGATAACCAAGAACAATTTGAAATGCTGGTAGCTCAGCTATCGGCCCTAGGATTTGAGGGGTTTAATGAGGAGGAAGCTAGCCATGGAATTAACGATGGGGTGAAAATGTCTAATAAGCTTGGAGAAGGGTCCGGCCATTGCAAAACCTTTATATTGAAGGCTGAATTTGAATCTAATTTATTAAATAATGAATTAGATATTATATTCAAACAACATATTTTAACCTATTTAAAATCAGTTATTAAAGAAGAAAATTGGAATGCACTTTGGGAATCTAATTTTGAACCAGTAAGGGTGGGTGATTTTGTGGGTATACGAGCTAATTTTCATCCCCATTTTGAACCTAAAGTAGCTTTTGAGATAGAGATTACGCCTAAAATGAGCTTTGGAACAGGGCATCATGCCACTACATTCACCGTTATTGAATTAATGGAATCAATTGACTTTAAAGGGAAGTCGGTCTATGACTTTGGAACGGGTACTGGTATATTAGCCATACTTGCTGAAAAGCTAGGGGCGGCATCGGTTTTAGCTGTAGATAACGACGATTGGTGTATTGAAAATTCTATTGAAAATGTACAAAATAATGGTTGTCAGTTAGTTAGAATAGAAAAAGTAGAATCGGCCTATCAAAAAGAAAATTTTGAAATTATTATAGCCAATGTAAATAGGCATATCATTGAGGCCAATTTGCTTGAATTAACCCAAATTGCTGGTCCAGCATCTACCTTAGTATTAAGTGGTTTACTTATTGAGGATCAATTAGATATGATAAATTTAGCAGCTGAAAATGGCTGGGAATTCCAACAATCAAGGCCTTTAAATGGATGGGTTAGTTTAATGTTTAAACTTTCCTAGAAGGGTAAAGCGCCACTGTTAACAAATCATTAATTTTTTTCGTCGTATCTTTGTCTTCCAAGAAATTCAACTATGACTGAAATCATCTTAATTATTTTGGCTTATATCATCGGATCAATCCCTACAGCAGTCTGGGTGAGCAAGTCTGTTTTTGGTATTGACATTAGAGATTACGGAAGTGGTAATGCAGGCGCCACCAATACTTTCAGGGTCCTAGGTTCTAAATGGGGTAGCATTGTTATGTTGGTGGATATTACCAAAGGTGTTGTTGCTACTTCACTATATATTCTTATTCCTTTTTACTTAACCAATGAATTAGCAAGAACTAATTTTATGATAGCCTTAGGAATGGTGGCTGTATTGGGTCATATATTTCCCATTTTTGCCAATTTTAGAGGTGGAAAAGGGGTGGCTACTTTATTAGGGATGGCCTTAGCTATTCAACCAGTAGTTGCTTTATTATGCTTAATAGTATTCTTAATTACTTTGCTTTCAACACGATTTGTATCATTAAGCTCGATGTTGGCTGGAGTAGCTTTTATGGTATTGATCCTCTTTATTTTCCATGAGAAGGAGACAGTTTACCGCCTTTTCGCAATTATAGTGGCTATGATGGTGGTGGTGACTCATCAGAAAAACATCACAAGGCTTATAAAGGGTACTGAAAGTAAGGCACCCATTTTTAAAAACAGAGATAGAAGAAGCCTTAAATAAGGATTCCTCGTGAAATTATTTTAAGATTTCAACCCTATTGTAGTTCAAAAAAATTAGAATTTCGTAACTTCGCCGTCCCTTAAAACTTTAAAGCTATGTCAGGTAATCAAAACATTTTAGAGAAATTGCAGTTGAAGGAAGAGAAAAATTTACTGATTCAAGGCCTGCCGTCTTCTGTAGAGAAGCAGTTTGCCAAGCTTTCTTATAACAAGAATTTGACCCCCTTATTAAAGACTAGAAAAATTGATTTTGCGTTAATTTTTGCCATCAATCAATTTCAATTAAATAATATATTAAAAGAGGTCTTTTCTGCATTACATCCTGAAAGTAAATTATGGATATCTTATCCAAAAACTACTTCTAAAATTGTTTCTGATTTAAACAGAGATGCTAGCTGGGAAATCTTGTCTAAAAACGATTATGAGGCTGTAAGACAAGTTACTTTAGACCATGTTTGGACCGCAATGCGTTTTAAGAAATTAGATCAAATACCTAATAGAAACAGAACCTTTGTTGAATTCAAGGCTGCCAATATCAAAGTAGACGATTTTGAAAAAAGATTAATCGCACTTCCTATAGAATTAGATAAATTATTTGGCGCACATGAAGAAGCCAGAGAATTCTTTATTTCTTTATCTATACTAAATCAAAAAGAATATTTAAGTTGGATTCAAGGTGCTAAGAAAGAAGAAACTAAACAAAAGCGTTTGGAATCAACATTAGAAAAATTATTAGCAGGGAAGAATAGCCCGTCGGAGAAGTAGGGTTATTAAAATTTTACTTCATAATTACCGTTCCAATACTTTGCGTTAATTCACGCTCCACCTCTTTTAAATGCTTATGTATTTGAAGTAATTGTATTTGTTCTTTTTCAGGTGCATTCTCTAGGTCCATTTGATTTTGGCTAATCATCTTTTTCACCTTTCTTAATTTAAAGTACATTAAGCCTATTTCAACTTCGTTGATAATATCTTTTACATCTTCGCGTTCTGGCTTTCCTAATTTCTCATTCCATCTTGTACTTAATTCATGGTCCGGTTCAAATAAACTCACTACCCACTTTTGCACTCTTTCGTCTTCATGGTATTGCAATGTTTTGCTACTAGGTAGCTTGCCATCATAGAACCATTTTTTATAAGCTTCTATTAAATACACCATATCCTCATTTTCTAAAGGGAAGCTTTCTATTTCATCAAAAATCCACTGCGCGACTAATTTATTTTCTTTAGTAAGCTCATTACCATATTCAATAATTAGCTTCACTAAATTTTTCTCGTGGGCTAAATCTTTATCTGTAAATAAGTCTGTATCCTGCTGTTGTTCTTGTCCTTGAGGGAAGCTAGGCATTAGAATAGCCGCTTCGTCATAAGACATTTTCTTTTCTTCCTTTACTATCTTATCTCGCTTAAACTTATTCACTAGTTGTGTTAAGCCTGTTTCGTCAATACGCAGTAGGGAAGAGCACTTTCTAACATATTCTTGCAGCTTGGTAAAGTCCTCTGGTTTATTAATTTTACTTAAGGTCTCTGCAATTTGATTCACCAATGCATTTTTCTTATTCAAATCTCCGCCCACTTCTTTTAACTGTACTTCTAATTGAAAGAGTACAAAATCTTTTTTAGCCGATTGTACAAATTCTCTAAAAGCGTCGGGTCCCACTTTGTTTACATAACTATCTGGATCTTCTTTATCTGGAATTAAAACGAGTTGTACATTTAATCCTTCTTCTAAGGCCATATCTAGTCCACGCAAGGCGGCCTTCACACCCGCTGCATCTCCATCATAAATAATGGTAAGGTTCTGTGTATATTTTTTGATAAGCCTTAACTGGTCAATGGTTAAAGAAGTACCCCCACTGGCCACCACATTTTCAATACCTGCTTGGTGAAGGCTTACCACATCGGTATAACCTTCTACAAGTAAACACTCATTTAATTTATCTATAGATGTTCTTGCAAAATAAGAACCATATAAAATTTTACTCTTTACATAAATATCATTCTCGGGTGAGTTAATGTATTTAGGAGACTTGTCGTTCTTTGCAATTTGTCTTGCACCAAATCCAATAATTTTTCCGGTGGTATTATGAATAGGAAAAATAATACGGTCCCTGTAATTATCCTGCCACTCGCCATTGCGTTCCACCACTAAACCTGTTTTGGCAAAAAGTTCAGGATTGAATTGGTTTTGAATTAAAGTCTTGGCTAAACTGTCTTTATCGGAAGGGTTATAACCAATTTTAAATTTTTCTACAATGGGTTTTAAAAAACCTCTATGTTGCATATAGCTTTGCGCTATGCTTTCACCAGCCTCTGTTTCCCAGTATTGCTTTGCAAAAAAATCCATCGCGAAATTGTTAATCGCATATAAACTATCGGCTACTTGTTGTGCTAATTTTTGAGCAGGACTGCTTTCTGTTTCTTCAATTTCAATATTATACCTAGCTGCCAACCATCTTAAAGACTCTACATAACTATATTTCTCATGCTCCATTAAAAAAGTAATGGTATTGCCACTTTTGCCACAGCCAAAACATTTGTAAATTTCTTTAGCAGGGGAAACAGTAAAAGAAGGAGATTTTTCGTTGTGAAATGGGCAGTTGCCTATAAAGTTCGTACCTCTTTTTTTTAATTTTACAAATTCTCCCACCACATCAATGATGTCAATGCGGTTGGTAATTTGTTGTATAGTATTCGAGGTAATCATGAAGGCGAAAATAACTAATCTTAAGAGAAAATAGGGCTAATCTTGGTTCGAAAACTCCATATCATCACTATCTAGCAATTCCCTTTCAATTTCCTCCATTTGGACTATGTCCCAAGCCTCTGATTCTGTAGGGGTCATAATCATTATTTCGGCATATTCGGTCAAATCTAGGGTATCTTGAAGGCTATCTGACAGGCAGCAAATGACAAATGAGGTATTATTCTCATAGAAGTTAGCTTGACCTTCTGCTAATTGGGCAATCACCGGCAACTCCCAATGGGCCACTTGTCCTAGGTTTAAAACCAGGTTTCTAGGGGCTTCAGCACCAATTTTAGTTATTATTTGGGCTAATTCTGGCACGAGATTTGAACTAAGACTATTCTCGAGAATGGTAAGAACAGTAAATTTCTCTTTGAGTTCGGTTTTGTATTGCATTTTGGCTTAATAATAAAAGGTTGATAAACAAGTAATACTTAACATACTTTAGGTCAAAAATATTCGTTATTCTTGTAACAGCTCGAAATAAATATATGGATAATAATTTTTCAACACAAGTTAAGGAAATCATCTCTTATAGCCGTGAAGAGGCTTTGAGATTAGGTAATGACTTTATAGGAGCTGAGCATTTAATGCTAGGCCTTATAAGAGACCAGGAAAATACTGCGATAAAGGTATTGAAGCAGTTGAATGTAAATTTAGCAGAACTAAGAAAAGAAATTGAATTAGCCGTTAAGGATAAGTCGGGTAAGAATGTGGCAAACATTAATAGCTTGCCTTTAACCAAGCAGGCTGAAAAAGTAATTCGTGTTACGGTATTGGAAGCAAAGGCACTTAAAAGCCCCATGGTAGAAACAGAGCATTTACTTTTAAGTATTTTAAAAAACAAAGAAAACATAGCTACTCAAATTTTAAATCAATTTGATATTGACTATGATTTATTCAGAACTGAATTAGGAATGATTGGATCAAGTTCGGATGAACCAATGAATCGCCCTAGTGCAGAATTTCCTGAAGAAGGAGATGATGAATTTGAAGAAGAGAAAAGAGGTGGTGGTGCTGGCGCCTTTGGTGCTGCATCTAAAACAAAACCTACAACACCTAATAAGTCAAAGACTCCTGTGCTTGATAATTTTGGTCGTGATATTACGAAGCTAGCTGAAATGGATTCATTAGATCCTATCGTAGGTCGAGATGCAGAAATAGAAAGAGTCAGTCAAATTTTAAGTAGAAGAAAAAAGAACAATCCCATTTTAATAGGTGAGCCAGGTGTGGGTAAGACAGCTATAGTAGAAGGTTTAGCCCTTCGTATTGTACAAAGAAAAGTAAGCCGTGTATTATTTGATAAACGTGTTATTTCTTTAGACTTAGCAGCACTTGTTGCAGGTACTAAATACAGAGGACAGTTTGAAGAACGTATGAAGGCCATTATGAATGAGCTTGAAAAAAACAGAGACGTTATTTTATTTATAGATGAAATACATACTATTGTGGGTGCTGGTGGAGCAAGTGGTTCCTTAGACGCATCTAATATCTTTAAGCCAGCCTTAGCGCGTGGAGAATTACAATGTATTGGTGCCTCAACCTTAGATGAATACCGTATGCATATTGAAAAAGATGGTGCCTTGGATAGACGTTTCCAAAAAGTAATTATTGAACCACCAAGTGTGGCCGATACTATTACCATCTTAAATAATATCAAATCTAAATACGAGGATTATCATAGCGTCGTATACGATCAAGAAGCCATTGAAGCTTGTGTGAAATTAAGCGACCGTTATATGACCGACCGTTTACTTCCAGACAAAGCTATTGATGTATTAGATGAAGTAGGTGCTAGAGTGCATTTAAAAAATATTAATGTTCCCTTAGATATTGTTGATTTAGAAAAACAAATTGAAGAAGTTAAGAACGAAAAAAATAGAGTGGTGAAAAGCCAACGCTTTGAAGAAGCGGCTAGCTTAAGAGATACAGAGAAGAAACTAGGAGAGGCTTTAGAAAAAGCTAAAACTAGTTGGGAAGAAGATAGTAAGAACAAACGTTTCCCTATTAACGAAGAAAATATTGCTGAAGTAGTGAGTATGATGACAGGCATTCCTGTAAAAAGAATGGTGGAAGCAGAAACTACGAAGTTGAAAAAAATGACCGAGGAAATGAAAACTGAAGTCATTGGACAAGACGAAGCTTTAGGTAAAGTGGTAAAAGCCATTCAAAGAAATAGAGTAGGCTTAAAGGATCCTAAAAAACCTATTGGTACTTTTATTTTCTTAGGTCCCACAGGAGTAGGTAAAACAGAGCTTGCTAGAGCACTTGCTAGAAATTTATTTGACTCAGAAGATTCTTTAATTAGAATTGACATGAGTGAGTATATGGAAAAGTTTTCTGTAAGTCGTTTAATTGGAGCTCCTCCAGGCTATGTAGGTTATGAAGAAGGCGGTCAGTTAACCGAGAAAGTGCGCCGTAAGCCATACTGCGTCATACTTTTAGACGAAATTGAAAAAGCGCATCCAGATATTTATAATATTTTATTACAAGTTTTAGATGATGGTATTTTAACAGATGGCTTGGGTAGAAAAGTAGATTTTAAAAATACTTTAATTATCATGACTTCAAATATTGGCGCTCGTCAATTGAAAGAGTTTGGTGATGGAGTAGGTTTTGCAACGGCTACTCGAGTACAACAAACCGATGAGAACAATAGATCTGTTATTGAAAAAGCATTAAAGAGAACTTTCTCTCCAGAGTTTTTAAATAGAGTAGACGATGTAGTGGTATTTAATTCTTTGACTAAGGAAAATATTTTCTTAATCATTGATATTATCATGAAAAATGTATTGAGTCGTTTGGTGACTTTAGGATTGAATTTAGTGATATCTGAAGAAGCCAAAGGATTTATTGCCGACAAAGGATATGATGTTCAATTTGGAGCAAGACCTTTACATAGAGCTATTCAAAAATACATTGAAGATCCTCTTGCAGAAGAAATCTTAAACCATAGTGTTAAAGAAGGCGATACTTTAATAGGTGACTTTGATAAAGAAAATGGGAAGTTGGTTTTTACTTTACAAAAAAAGGAAAAAGAAAAAACACCTAAGGCACCCAAAGAACCTAAAGAAGACTAAGGATTACCCCAACGGTAACTATTTGCTTTTAATCCTGCTAAGTCAAGGATGCGGTGCACCACTGTATAAGCCACTTCTTCAATGGTTTGAGGCTTACTATAAAAACTTGGAGTGGCCGGACAAATAATACCACCTGCTAAAGTGATGGTCTCCATATTTTTAATATGAATTAAGTTATAAGGTGTTTCGCGTGCCACAAGTATGAGCTTTCTTCTTTCTTTTAAAATAACATCGGCAGCCCGAGTAACTAAATCATCGCTCATACCACTTGCAATACGGCCCAAAGTACCCATACTGCAAGGAACAATAATCATAGTATTATATTGCGCAGAGCCTGAGGCAAAGGGAGCATTGAAATCGTTTTTTTGGTAAAAATGAAAGGGGTATTTTGTATAGTCCTGATTACCTAATTCTGTTTCCCATACAATTTTTGCATTATCGCTCATAACAATGCCCACCGCCTCTATATGGTCTGGCATTTGGCTTAAACTATCTAATAAGCATTTAGCGAAAATGGCGCCACTGGCGCCTGTAATAGCTACTACAATTTTATTCATATACTAATAACAAAAATAGGGACTAATTGTTGAATTATAAACGTAGAATGTATTTAGGGCCTAAATCTTGTATAAGATGGATTTTTATAATTAATTTAGAGCTAGTCCCATAAGGATCCATTGACATATCATGAAAATGGTATTTGATATTAGTTCAAACTATGAGTAAGTATAAAGCATGAGTAAGAATAAAGTATTTTGTTTTGGAGAAATTTTATTGCATTACGCGCCACCGGTAGCTACTAATTACATAGACAGCCATCAGATGCCTTTTTATTTAGGGGGTGCAGAATTAAATGTGGCCACTGCATTAGCCAATTGGGATATACCTGTAAAATATGGGACAGCCATGCCTGCTCATTTTTTAACTGATCAAATTATTGCTCATTTATCGAAAAAAAATATGGATACTTCTGCTATTCAATTTTCTGGTAATAGAATAGGGTGCTTTTATTTAGCCACAGGCTTAGATATGAAAAATGCAGCCGTGGTGTATGATAGAGCAAATTCTTCTTTTGCTGAAATAAAAAAGGGGAGTATTGATTGGAAAGAAGTTCTAAAAGACGTGACTTGGTTTCATTTTTCTGCCATTTCAGCTTCTCTCACACAAAATGCAACCGATGTTTGTGAAGAAGCTCTAATAGCGGCCACTGCATTGGGTATTCCTATCTCAGTTGATTTAAACTATAGAGCTAAATTATGGCAATACGGAAAAACGCCTATTGAAGTAACGTCTAAGTTGGTTAAGTACTGTACTGTATTAATGGGGAATCTTTGGGCGGTGGAAGATATGTTGGGTATAACTTCCACTATTCAATCAAGTGTAGGATGTTCCGATGAAGAGTTAACAAATGCTGCTCATAAAAGTATGACAAAACTAAATGCGCAGTTTCCTTTGTTAAATACAATGGCCTATACATTTAGGTTAACTGAAAATTATTTTGGAGTCTTATCTAAAAAAAATAATTTCTATACATCTCCAATCTATAATAGTATAGAGGTGAAAAATATAGTAGGTACAGGTGATTGCTTTATGGCAGGTCTTATTTATGGAATCCAACATAAAAATACACCAGAGGAATTAATTAATTTTGCAGCTGCAGCTGCTGTAGGAAAATTATATGAATTAGGTGATGCAACTGAGCAAAGCCCTGAACAAATAAAAAATAGAATGTTATGATGACAGAAGAACAAATGAAGGCCTATGTGAAAAAGGTAAAATTATTGCCTTTGTTTTATCATGACGATATTGCAGTTTGTAAAGAAATTGTCAATGCATTGTACACGGCAGGCATAAGGTGTATTGAATTTACCAATAGAGGGCCTCAGGTTCTAGAAAATTTTAAATTATTATTAGCGCATAGAAATGAGCACTATGCTGACTTAGTGTTAGCCATTGGCACGATTCAAAATCAAAAAGAAGCTCAAGCCTTTATAGAACTAGGGGCCGATTTTTTAATTAGCCCATTTTTTGATCAGTCTATTGCAGACGCTGCTTATTTACATAAAAAACTATGGATACCTGGTTGTATGACCGCTACTGAAATTCACATGGCTGAAAATGCAGGATGTGATTTGATTAAATTATTTCCAGGCAATGTTTTAGGGCCAGGTTTTATAAACGCTATTAAACCTTTATTTCCAAGTGTAAGTTTTATAGTTACAGGAGGTGTTGAAACTAGTATAGAAAATTTAACTGCTTGGTTTAAAGCAGGGGTAGTTGGAGTAGGTATGGGCAGTAAATTAATGAGTGAGGAAGTATTGGCTTCTAAAAATTATGCTGGCATTGAAATAGAGACTGTTAAAGCCTTGACTATTATTAACTCAATACATTAAACTACATAGTCACTTTATATATAGTAAACTAAAAACCCTCGATATTTTTTATCGAGGGTTTTTTATACAAGCCATTTTTTGAGGGGGAAGGTTGTATGATTAGTTCGGTTAATCTACTTTATACATTTTCTCATAATACTCTTCTGCCATTCTATTACTGTCAAATTGGAAACGAACATCCTTCATTCCGTTTTGTGTAATTTGACGCCAAGTATCTTTGTTGTCATAATACATAGGAACTATTTGTTGCTCTAGAATTTTATATAATTCATCTAAATCGTAGTCGTCTTGTTGTTGCGTACTCATGTTAGCGTAATCGGCCTTTGGAATTACAAAGCCATTATTGCCATGATTAATAAATTCTGGTATCCATCCATCATCGGTAGAAAAATTCACGGCGCCATTCATTGCAGCGGTCATGCCGCTTGTTCCTGAAGCTTCTCTTGGCACACGCGGGTTATTTAACCAAATATCTGAAGCTTGCTTCATTCTCTTGCTCAAGCCTAGTTCATAACCAATTAATACAGCTACATTATTATAGTTCTTACTTAAGTGTACTAAATTATTGAATTGAGAAATGGCAGGATGGTCTACTGGATAAGGTTTGCCTGCAAAAATTATTTGCACAGGATATTTTGCATTGGAAAGCAATTTTTCAAAACGATCTAAATCCCATGATATGAAATCGGCTCTTTTGTATCCTGCAAAACGTCTTGCCCATACAATAGTAAGAACATTCGGGTCAAATACTTTTCCAGTTTGATCGGCCACTATTTCAAAAGCACGTTTTTTCAAATACATTTTACGGTCATCGAATCCTGCTTCATCTTGATTTTCTGCAAAACGGTATAATTGTTTATCCGCCCAATAGCGCCAGTTCTGTGCATTGGTAATATGGGTGATAGGGCAGATGCCATCATACTTGCCCCATAATTCTCTACTTACATGTCCATGAAGTTCAGAAACGCCATTGGCCTTTCTTGCAAAACGTAGGGCTGCTAAAGAGTGATTGAACTGATCGTCTTCAATACCAGTTAATTTTCTTACTTCATCCATACTTAAGCCACAGAAATAACCCATCTTATGGCATAAATAAATATCGTGTTTTTCATTACCTGCTTCTTCTGGGGTATGCGTAGTAAATACCAAACGTTTTTTAACTTCTGCTAAGGATTTATATTTGTTCAATAAATAAAAGGCTGCAGAAAAACCATGCGCCTCATTTAAATGATATACTTCCGGATTGAAATTTAATTCATCAATTAATTTAGCACCAGCCACACCTAATAAAATAAATTGAGCCACTTTGGTTGCAACATTGGCATCATATAAACGGTGCGTGATGGTTTGAGAAACATAATCGTTCTCGGGTAAATCGGTGCTTAATAAAAATAGGGGAGCACTGCAAAAAGTATTAGGTGCTAAATAAAAAGCCTTTACCCACACTGGATGGTCATGAATAAGAATTTGGTATTTAATGCCGGTATCTTCTAGGAAAGAATATATTTTTTCCATAAAAGTTACTTGCAAGGTTTGATCTTGATTGCGCGCTTGATCATAATAACCATACTTCCATAAGATACCTACCCCAATTAAATTTTGGTTTAACTCAAAAGCACTTCTTAAATGCGAGCCTGCTAAAAATCCTAGGCCACCACTATATATTTTCAAAGGTTGATGTATAGCAAATTCCATAGAAAAATAAGCTGCCTTTTTCTTGAATTGATCATTTATAGTATAAGGCACTTGATAGTTTCTAAAACTCATACAAACGGGTTTGGTTATTTGGCTGCAATATAATGGTATTTGAAGAAAATGTAATTATTACACATTAAACTGTGGATAAGAATCAGATCTAGGGCTTGATTGTGGATTATTTCTTCTTTTTAACCTTTCTTTTTTTGTCATAACTATCATTAAAATAGCAGGTCATATTACGGTGATTTCCACAATTTCCATCTTCTTTAATATTTATAACATTGCCTTCTATGGTGAAATGAATAATACAAGGATCTCCTTTTTCTGAATAAGTAGCTTGGTTTTTTGTGAAATTCAGAATGCCTTTTAATTCACCGGTGCAGCTACCATTCTGTTTTTCAAAATGCAAGAAAAATTGATACTTATTTTGAACAGCGTAGTCTCTAATAGAAATAAAATTTTTACCATCTCTTGCATAGTCACCACTATAGGTATTATTCATAGACATTGTGTCAAGAGGGTTGAGTACTTTTTTAGTTTCTGGTTTTTTATTACTATCAAAATAAATTAATCTAAAACTACTATCGGTATAAGCCCATCCTTTCTTTTCATATGTAAGAGAATTGTCTTCTGCTAATTTATTTTCTTCCACTAAAAAAGAAGGCTCTCTATTAATATTTAAATTTTTTCCATACAATTTAGAACTATGATTCTCCTCATTAAATTCTGTAATCACTTTATAATCTAAGAACTTATTTTTTTTGCTAAATACCACTACCGCTATTTCTTGTTTTTTTGGATGACTCACATTTAATAATAAATAATATTCTTCTTCTTTTTCAATTCTAATAATAGGATGAAGGAAGGCTTTTTTATCTTTTATGCCTACTATGTTTTCAACAATGGAGTCTGGTACAAACTGAGCCAATGCTTTACGACCAATAATTAAAGTATCTGTAAACTTGTGCAAATTGGAATCGGAAATAGAAATAGGCAAACTAGCTGCTTTAAATACTTTATTAAAGTCATTAATAGTAAGGGGCGTATTGCCCGTTAAGTCCGGTTTTTTCTCCGAGCAAGCAATAATAAAGCAGTAGAATAATATAAAGTAGCCCTTACGCATCTCCTAGTTTTTTGCTAAAATAGACTATCAAACCGAGTTAGGCAAAAGCTTTTATCATTAAATTTACATAACTATGGGCATGGACCATTTAGCCTCTAAAAAGAGCCAAAATAAACACTAACCATTAGGTAAATAATTATTAGGTGCTTGAAAAAGCACTTAATTTAGAAGGAAGTACAATTATGAGAGAAAAGTCATTAGATAACTTAAACGAGTCGTTTCCTGTCCAAAATAAAGGCGGGTGGCGTAAGCTATTGGCTTTTATGGGACCTGCTTATTTGGTAAGTGTGGGTTATATGGACCCAGGTAATTGGGCCACCGATTTACAAGGGGGGGCTCAATTTGGCTACCAATTAATTTGGGTTTTATTATTGAGTAATTTAATGGCCATTCTATTACAAAGTTTAAGTGCAAGATTGGGTATTGTGCGCAGGTTAGATTTAGCACAAGCCAATAGAGAAACCTATCCACCTTTTGTGAATTTTATATTATATGTATTAGCAGAGATTGCTATTGCTGCTACAGACCTAGCAGAAGTATTAGGCATGGCCATTGGTATTAAATTATTAACAGGAATGCCATTAATGTATGGTACTTTAATAACTGTTTTTGATACTTTTCTATTTTTATTTTTACAACGTTATGGTATTCGTAAATTAGAGGCCTTTATTTTAGTTTTGGTGGCTACTATTGGTTTTAGTTTTTTAATACAATTATTTATTGCTAAACCCGACTTGTCCTATGCCATTAAAGGTTTTATTCCTTCAAGATTATCACCAGCAGCTTTGTATATAGCAGTAGGTATTATTGGAGCCACCGTAATGCCTCATAATTTATACTTACATTCTGCTTTAGTACAAACCAGAAAAATAGAAAGAACTAGTAAGGGTATAAGAAAATCTATTTGGTATAATTTTATAGATAGTGCTGTAGCCTTAAATGCTGCCTTTTTTGTAAATGCTTCTATTTTAATATTAGCCGCCACTGCTTTTTTTACAACAGGCAATACACATGTAGCAAGAATTGAAGAAGCACATGCTATGTTAGCGCCTTTACTTGGTTCTAAATTAGCACCCATATTGTTTGCTATTGCTTTAATTGCAGCAGGCCAAAGCTCAACAGTGACCGGCACTTTGGCGGGTCAGATAGTGATGGAGGGGTATTTAAAATTAAGATTGAATCCTTGGATAAGACGATTACTCACCCGACTTCTAGCTATTATTCCTGCACTATTAGTCATTGGCATTATGGGAGAAGAACATGTAGACGAGCTATTGGTGTTTAGTCAAGTAATATTAAGTTTACAATTAGGCTTTGCGGTTATTCCACTCATACATTTTGTGAGTGATAAAACTACTATGGGAGAATTTGTTATTAATTGGAAAGTAAAAGCCATGGCTTGGATAGTAGCTAGCATTTTGGTTTTTTTAAATGGGAACTTGGTGCTAAGTTTTGTTATAAATTATTATCAAGGTGCAGGCAATGTATTTGTAAAAATATTTTTGATAGTAATAGTGCTTTTATTTGTAGCACTACTTATTTACATCATTGCATTTCCAATTTTTCTAAAAAGACATCATGCGAAAGTGGAGGAAGGTTTTCATGGGGAGATGATTGAACTAGATTGGTCACAAGAGGCACCCGTGAATAAAATTGCCATTGCAGTTGATTTTTCAGTAGCCGATGCTAGGTTAATTAAAACTGCCATTCAACATGCACATCAGGCCACTGAATTTATCTTTATACATGTAGTAGAAAGTGCTACTGCTAAATATTTAAAGGAGTCTAGCGACGATAATGAAACAAGAAAAGACCAAGCAAGACTAGATACCTATGCCAATGCGCTACAATTAAAAGGGTATAAGGCCACAACCTATTTAGGCTATGAAAACAGGGTGAAGGAGATTGTAAATATTGTCAATAGCTATGAGGCAAAATTACTCGTCATGGGAGGGCATCGCCACCAAGGGTGGAAGGACTACATATTTGGCGAAACCATTGAATCTGTTAGGCATAAAGTGAAGATTCCAGTACTTATTGTGAATATATAAAGGGCCAATTTTACCTATGCATATCAGTTATTTTTAAAGCTAGTTTTTGTACATTTGCTTACAAAATTTTTATACATTATGGGACATAAAATTAAAGTAGCTAATCCAGTAGTAGAATTGGATGGCGATGAAATGACCAGAATTATCTGGAAATTTATTAAAGACAAATTAATACTTCCTTATTTAGAAATTGATATTAAGTATTATGATTTAGGCATGGAGTATCGAGACGAGACCAATGATCAAGTTACCATAGATGCCGCCAATGCCATTAAGCAATATGGAGTAGGTATTAAATGTGCCACCATTACGCCAGATGAACAAAGAGTAGAAGAGTTTAAGTTAAAACAAATGTGGAAGAGCCCTAATGGAACTATTCGTAATATATTAGATGGAACTGTATTCAGAGAGCCTATAGTATGTAAGAATGTACCTCGCCTTGTACCAAATTGGACAGCACCTATTTGTATTGGTCGTCATGCCTTTGGAGATCAATACCGTGCTACCGATTTTGTAACTAAAGGAAAAGGTAAATTAACTATTAAATTTGAAGGTGAAGATGGTACGAAGCAAGAGTTTGAGGTATTTAATTTCAAAGGGAATGGAGTAGCCATGGCGATGTACAATACTGATGAAAGTATTTATGGTTTTGCACGTGCTTGTTTTAACCAAGCTTTAGCTAAAAAATGGCCTTTGTATTTATCTACAAAAAATACCATTTTGAAAAAATACGATGGACGTTTCAAAGATATTTTTGAAGATGTATATCAAAATGAATTTAAAGCGAAGTATGCAGAAGCTGGAATTACTTATGAGCACCGTTTAATTGATGATATGGTGGCTTCTGCTTTAAAGTGGAATGGTAATTTTGTATGGGCTTGTAAGAATTATGATGGTGACGTACAATCAGATACAGTGGCACAAGGCTTTGGTTCATTAGGCTTAATGACTTCTACCTTAATTACACCCGATGGTAAAGTAATGGAAGCGGAAGCAGCGCATGGAACGGTAACACGACATTTCCGTGAACACCAAAAAGGAAATAGAACATCTACAAACCCTATTGCATCTATTTTTGCATGGACTAGAGGTTTAGAATTTCGTGGCCAATTAGATAATAACCAAGAGCTTATTCGTTTCTCAAAAGCTTTAGAAGAAGTTTGTGTGGAGACAGTAGAGTCTGGTATTATGACTAAGGATTTAGCAGTTTGCGTACATGGCAATAAAGTAAAACATGGCGACCACTATGTTTATACTGAAGAGTTCTTAGATGCACTAGACGCTAATTTACAAGCTAAACTTGCTAAATAATTTTATTTAGAAATAATACTTGCCTAAAGTAAGTAGCTCCATAAAAGAAAAACCCGGTAGTTATTAGCTATCGGGTTTTTCTATAAGTTTAATTTAGTTAATAATACTAATCCTAGACGAGCTTTCGAGCAATGCGCAGAGCGAGGAGAGGATTTGTGTTATTTCTAAATTAGTGTATTTATTTCTTCATGCATGCAGCGGTACATTCATGCTTACAATCCTTTGTAGTACACATATGTCCTTTCTCGCCATGATTGGCAACATGACCTGCTCCGTCTTTGTGACAAGCTTTTGTACACTTATGTTCTGCTTTATGACAATCGGCTGTACATTTGTCAGCGGCAAAAGAAAAATGAGATGCCATTAGAAACAAACTAGCGAATAATAATTTTTTCATAATTGTAATTTTTAGTGATTAAATTTTTTTTCAATACTAATGTAAGCCATTTTTTTACGAGTCTTGGTTTAATATAGTTGTGATTTTGTTAAAAAGCTTATAACAATAGTTTATGTTCTTTTTTCTATTGAAGTACTTCCAATATTGGTTTTCCAATAGAACCACTAGGCATTTGTATACCCATTAGTGCAGTTATAGTAGGCGCAATATCGGTCATGTAGGTTTCGCGATGCACCGCTCCTTTTTTAATACCATTACCAAAGAATAGCAAAGGAATATGCGCATCATAATTATATAATGTGCCATGGCTTGTGCCTGTAGCAAATCCATCCACATAGCCCGATTTATTTATAATAACTAAGTCTCCACTTCTTTGTGCATTGTAACCATTCACAATTCTTTCTCTTAAAGATGCTGGAATAGCCGCAGTTGCTGCATGTCTAGCTTCTACTATTTGTAATACTTCAGGTTTCCTTTCTAAAAAAGAACTTACTAAGTCAACTAATTTTCCTTGATTTACATGCAAGCTATCCATTAAGGGGTGATTAAAATAAATATTGCCCTCGCCAATGAAGCTAATTAAGTTGGCTGTCAAACCTTTAGCGCTTAACATATTGCCAATATCATTTTTCATAGCAGTTTCATTACTTAATCCACCTGGTATTTGATGTTTACTATTAAAAGCGGGAATATTCGCCACTGCATGATCAGCTGTTAAAAAAACAGTGTAGTTATCCTTACCCACTTGCTTATCTAAATAAGTAAAGAAGTCTGCTAAGAGTTCATCTAGTTTAATATAGCCATCCATGGTTTCCCAAGAGTCTGGTCCAAAACTATGTCCAATATAATCGGGAGAAGAAAAACTTACAGCCAGTAAGTCGGTAATATCATCTGCACCCATGGCTTCATTGCTTATTGCTTGTTTGGCTAATTCTTCTACTAAACTATTACCGTATGGAGTGGTAGAAATTTTACCATAATCTTTTCCAATAAAACTTTTTAAAGCATAAGGAAAATGTTTAGCTTCTTTACCAAAGGGAGTTGATTCGTAATTATTTTCATCCTTATCGCAATTGGACTCATATATAGATGAAGCTAAACTTAAATTCCAATCTAAATTATATAAGCTATCGGGACGGTGTAAATTATTATAATTAGTAACCCATGTAGGTAGCGTTTTTCCATAATAAGTAGAACTAATAAAATTACCAGATTTACTATCATACCAAAAAGCACCATTCGCACTATGTCCAGCGGGAATAATAGCCCCTCTGTCTTTTAAAGAAATGCCAATAACTTTACTTTTAAAATTACTAGCTAATTTAAATTCATCACCTAGGGTAGTTGTCCATACATTTAAAGGGCTCATTTGACCTGCACTATTATTACTGCTGCCCACTGTTTGTACATTAGCATCGTCTACACAATACACTTTTTTCTGTTTAACATTGTCATACCATTCATTTCCCGCTATACCATGTAGGGCAGGAACTGAGCCAGTATATACACAAGCATGACCACAGGCAGTAACAGTAGGTAGATAAGGAATTAAAGTATTATCCACAGTGGCGCCTTCATTGATAAACCTTTGGAATCCGCTAGTTGTTTTGAAAAAAGGCTTAAATCTGTTCACGTAATCCCAACGCATTTGATCTACTACTATACCTATTACCAATTTAGGCTTAATGGCTGTAGTTTGCTTGCTGGTACTCGTTTTCACCAAGTTCAAATGCTCCTTCTTTTGGGCATTACTGAATAATGAAAAAACGCTTAAGCAAATTAATAAAAGGTATCTCATGTTAATATATTTTCTCTTATAAAATGAACTTGTTAACATTAACAAGCATTAGGCTGCAATTTACAGCTATTTATTAGAGGGAAAAAGGTAAAAAATTATTAAATTCGCGCAGATAATTAAATTTAATATGGCGGATATATTTGAAAGACTCATTAAGAATTATGGCCCCATTGGTCAACACCGTGAAAGAGCCCATGGCTACTTTGCTTTTCCTAAGTTAGAAGGGGAAATTGGCACTAAAATGATGTTTAGAGGCCAAGAAATGATTGTTTGGAGCTTGAATAACTATTTAGGCCTAGCCAATCACCCAGCAGTGCGTAAAGCCGATGCAGATGCAAGTGCTAAATATGGCTTAGCCTCACCCATGGGAGCAAGAATGATGAGTGGCAATAGTGATTTACATGAACAATTAGAGGCAGAATTAGCCAGCTTTGAGCATAAGGAAGATTCTATATTAATGAATTATGGCTACCAAGGCATTATGAGTGCCATTGATGCAATATGTGGACGACATGATGTGGTAGTATATGATGCGGAATGTCATGCATGTATAATTGATGGATTAAGAATGTTGGCAGGGCATAGGTTTGTTTATAAACATAATGATATTGAAGACTGCGAAAAGCAATTAAATAGAGCGCAAGCTTTAATAGACAAACAACAGTCTGGTGGAATATTAGTAATTACAGAGGGCGTTTTTGGAATGGCAGGAGATCAAGGGAAGGTTAAAGAAGTAGTGGCTTTGAAAAATAAATTCTCTTTTAGATTATTGGTAGATGATGCACATGGTTTTGGTACTTTAGGAAAGACAGGTGCAGGTGCAGGAGAAGAACAAGGCTGTCAAGATGGAATAGATTTATATTTTTCCACTTTTGCAAAAAGTATGGCTTCTATTGGCGCCTTTATGGCTGGGCCCAAAACTATTATTGATTATATCAGATACAATATTCGTTCACAAATTTTTGCGAAAAGTTTACCTATGCCATTTGTAGTGGGTAATTTAAAGCGTTTAGAATTATTGCGTACACAAACTGAATTAAAAGATAAGTTGTGGAAGAATGCTTTGGCTTTACAAAATGGTTTAAAAGAAAGAGGCTTTGATATTGGCAATACCGATTCAGTTGTAACGCCCGTTTATATGAAAGGCGGCGTAGAAGAAGCTACTTTAATGGTGATGGACTTAAGAGAGAATTATAAAATATTTTGTTCTATTGTGGTCTATCCAGTTATTCCTAAAGGACATATTATTTATAGATTAATTCCTACTGCCGATCATACACAGGAAGAAATTGATTTAACCTTGAAGGCCTTTAGCGAAACCAAGGCTAAATTAGATGCAGGGGCTTATAAGTCGGAAGAGATTCCAGATATGGCGAATAAGTAATGAGTGTAAAAAGTATACAGTAGTTTGTTATGTAGAGATACCTACAGAAGTGAATAGTAAAGAGCAATTTGAATTAGAGTAAGTCTAATTGATTTTGCTCTTTTTTTAATACCTCAATACTTACATTGAGTTCAAATCCTATGAGTAAGATTAAAGAGTTCAAGTAAACTAATGTCATTACCACAAGTACCGTTCCAATAGAACCATAAATTTTATTATAACTGCTAAAATTATTTACCCAATAAGAAAAGCCAAGGGTGGTAATTAACATTAATAATGTAGAAAGTAAAGCACCAGGTGAAACTAGTGGCCACTTTTCTTTTATAAGAGGTGCATATTTATATATATAGGCATTGCCTAAAAATAGTAGTAAAATAATGACTCCCCAACGAACCGTATTCCAATAAGGCACAATGGTTTTACGTTGTATATCAAAAACTTCTCTTAGTAAGGTAGTTAATTGGTCTTGCCCAATTAATACGAGTAAGCTTGCAAAAACTAAGAGTATTAAAATAATGGTTAATCGAATGGCCCTCATTCTTTGGTGTAAGAAAAAAGGTTTGTTTTGCATAATGGATTTATCAAAACTTCTAATTATACCTGTCATTGCATTAGAAGCGTAAAATAAGAGTAGTAAAAATCCAAAAGAAAAAATACCCACATGTTGACTTAGTAAATCGTTGATAATATCTAATATAAATTTATAAGTACTTGAATTAGGGGCAATATCTTTAAATAGTGAAAGTATTTGTTTTTTTACTTTAAAAGTTTTTGGGAAATAGGGTATGATAGAAAACAAAAATAGAAATCCTGCAGGCAGGGCCATAATTAGGTTAAAGGAAATAGCGGAGGCCCTGTCGTATAAGCCTAAAGTATTTAATTGATTATAAATAAAGCTTAATACTTGATATAAATTAACATGTTGAAAGCCTGGAATATAAATAGCTTTTGCTTTTTGTTTTAAAAACAAATACAAGGGCTTGAGCAGTCTTATAAATATGTTAAGTATTTTATTCAAATGGATGCGTTAGTGATGGTTGTTGATAGGGGAAGAAAAGTTAATTGAAATATATTTAGATTATTTATTTTTTTTGGCTTGGTATTCATCCAGCTTATGCTGGTATTCCTTGGCAAATTTACTATGTTCTTCATAGGTAGCGCTAAAATGATGGTAACCACTAAAATCGGCCTTGGCCACAAAATAAAAATAGTTGGTGCTAGGAGCGTTCAATACTAAATCAATGGTTTTTGGGGCAGGGGTACATATGGGGCCAGGAGGAAGGCCTGCTTTTTTGTAAGTGTTATAAGGAGAAGGGTTGGATAAATATTTCTCATAAATACGGGTAAGGGTAAAATCCTGCATGGCGTATTTAATAGTAGGACAGGCTTGCAAGGGCATTTTTTTCTTCAATCTATTTTGGTAAACACTGGCAATAATGGTTTTATCAGAATCATAATTCGTTTCTTCTTCCACAATAGAAGCTAAAGTATACACTTCATTTTTACTAAGCCCAATGGAAGCTGCCTTTTCTAGTCGATTATTTTTACTCCAAAAAATACCTTCTTCAGTTTTCATTTTCTGTAAAAGCTTAGACATAGGCGTTGACCAATAAAACTCATAAGTATTGGGAATGAAAAGACTGAACACTTGTGTGGTATCTGTTCCAAAAGAAGCAAGGGAGTCATTGCTGGTTAAATATTGAATAGCTTCGGCGCTGTCTATATCAAAAGTATTGGCAATCAGTTTTGATAAGTCGGCCTTGGTTCTTACTTTATTTAAAATAAATTTCACCCTGGCTTGTTGATTGTTTCTAAGTATTCTAATTAAATTAAGTAAGCTTGTATTTTTATCAATTAAAAATTTACCAGGTTTAATTTTATCTTCTACATTGAATAATTTTGCGAAAAGCAAAAAGCTGGGTTTGTCTCTGATAATTTTTTTATCAGCTAAGCTATCTGCAAGTGCAGTGAGCCCCCCTTTATTATATTGAAAGCTTGCTTTTTCTGCACTGAAATGAGTCACCTTAATAAAAAGGGTATAAGAGCTATACATTACTAACACCAATAAAGAGAGTAAGATCCATTTTTTCATAGGGTAAAGATATTTCATCCTTTTAATACAGAATCAAAATACAATAAAAATCCCTCTCGTTTCTGCGAGAGGGATAGAATATTTTTAATTGAATTGTTAAAGTTAATCTAGTAATTTACTAAACAATGTGAAATTACTTTTTAGTAGCTGCTGGAACAGCGGCAGGTGCCGGAGCAGGGGCCGCTTGTTGAACCGGTACATTTGCTGGAGCCGTTACTGAAGTGTTCACTTTGTTTAATAAGCCTTTATCACCTTCAGCACCACCCGATTTTAAAAATAAGGTAGAAGTCATTGCTAATAATGCAATCACTGCAGCGAAAATCCAAGTACCTTTTTCAAGTACATCGGTTGTTTGCTTAACGCCCATAAAATTATTACTAAGGCCGCCTACATTCGCATTTAAACCGCCACCCTTTGGATTTTGAATTAATACCATAAATCCAAGGCCTAAACAAGCCACAATAATCAATATTAAATACAGTGTAATCATTTCTTTTGTTTTAATTGTTCTATTCTAGACGCAAAATAAACGGATTTTTCAGGAAAAATAAAACTTAATTTGGAATAGATATCGATGGCTTTACGCTTATTGCCTTGTTTTATCCATATTTCAGCCATGGCTTCGGTGATAACATCGGCCGTGGTATTGGCTTTCTCCGCTATAGCGGCTATTTCTTTCTCATTTTCCTCAGCCATTTCCACCATGATAGGAAGGCCATCTTTTTGCTTTAAAACCTTTAACCAGGCCGTAAAACTCCTTAATTGTTGCGTGAATTTGTCCTGAGGTACCTTCGATAGGTCAATTTCAATGCCTTGGGCAGCAAAATAATCGGCTTTTGCAGCCATGGCTATTTCTTCTTCAAATGCTAGTTCTTTTGCATCAATGGGTGATTGAAATTGTGCCAATTGTTCCGAGATAAGGTTGGTGACTTTATCGTTTAATGGGTCAGAACTGGTATCCTCTTCTTGCTCTTTTAAAATATGATGCAGATGTAAAGCCGAAGGAAAGTAGCTAGTGGTTTTCTGCACTTGTTCTTGAAACAAAGAGGAACCTTCCAATTCATATTTCTTGGCTAATAAAAATTGTAAGCTAGCGCTATAAGGATGTGCTTGAACCCATTTTTCTAAAGCAGCTGTTTCAATGGATTCTAGAGTGCTATGACCAATCCATTGTGATAATATTTTATTATGTAGGGCTGAAGTCATAATTACCAGTTTGAAAAAATTTGGTTAAAGATATCATCTGTGATATTTCTAATAATGTCTTCCATTAATTGACCTTCTGCTTGGTTTAAAGTAAGGTTAGCAGAAAAGTCAAAATTTCGGGTGACATCAAATTCTTGTTCTTTGTTTTCTAAAGTCTTTTTTAAGATTACATGCACTGTTACAGTTAATCGGTTGGTGCTAGCTTGTTGAGCACTTACACCCACTGTTTGAGAAGGATCATAATTGGTAATGGTTGCAAAAATCTGATAATGTGCATCGTCATTATTGGTTCTAGTCAATTTAGTTTGACTCATTATTTTTTGCTGCAACTTATCGGTTAATAGGGGAGCCAACTGAGGGTTCACATACCTAGCTTTGTTTTCGATGAAACCAATTTTAATGGTTTTAATATTCTCAGGAATAACGGCATCTCTAAAACTATAAATGCCACAACCACTTAAAAGAGTTGCGCAAATTGTAATGGGTAAAATAAACTTTACGAATAAGTGCTTACCCGTTTTTCTTTTTGTAAGAAAAGTAGCAGGGTTTATTATTTCTAGGTAATTTTTATTCTTCAATGTTGTATTCTTTAATTTTTCGATATAAGGTTCTCTCACTTATGCCTAAGTCGGTAGAGGCATCTTTTCTACGGCCTCTATGTTTCTTAAGTGCCTTTAAAATTAGTTCTTTTTCCTTATCCATAATATTCAATGATTCGTCCATTTCGAAATGGCTATTGGTGTCATTGTCTATAATAATTGGCTGTGGATGGCTTAAGTGAACAGTAGGCTGAGTAATAATCGAAGAAACATGTGGACTGCTGCTAGACATGATATCTTCTTTTAATTCATTGATTAAGGATTCTTTATTAAAATTGGTGGTTTGCCCTGTAATAGATGGGTTTTGTAAAATCTCTAAAAACATTTTCTTTAATTCGTTCACGTCTTTTTTCATATCAAAGAAAAGCTTGTATAAAATTTCTCTTTCATTGGCAAATTCTCCCACAGGGGTACCACTAGTTACCATGGGCATATTGTGTATATTATGCTGAGGTAAAAATCCTGCCAAGGTTTCACTATTAATATTATCCGATTTGCGCAGCACAGAAATTTGTTCTGCAATATTTTTCAATTCTCGCACATTGCCTGGCCAACTATACTTGGTGAGTAGTTCTCTTGCTTCTTCGTCTAAAAAAATAGGCTTGGTCTTATACTTGTCTGCAAAGTCAACTACAAATTTTCTAAACAATAAAGGAATATCTTCTTTGCGATCTCTTAAAGAAGGAACGCGAATAGGTACTGTGTTTAATCGATAGTATAAGTCTTCTCTAAATTTTCCTTTCTGTGTGTATTCTAAAAGTTCTCTATTAGTGGCTGCAATAACTCTTACATCCGACTTCTGTACTTTGGAAGAACCCACTCTTATAAATTCGCCAGTTTCAAGTACACGTAATAATCTAGCCTGTGTGCCTAAAGGCAATTCACCAATCTCATCTAAAAATATAGTACCACCACTGACCGTTTCGAAATAACCTTTTCTACTATCTACAGCACCGGTGAAAGAACCTTTCTCGTGACCAAATAATTCAGAATCAATGGTACCTTCTGGAATAGCCCCACAGTTCACTGCAATAAAGGGATTATGTTTTCTTGCAGATAAGCTATGAATGATTTGAGAGAAAACTTCTTTACCTACACCACTTTCACCCACAATTAAAACAGTAAGGTCGGTAGCGGCCACTTGCTCTGCGGTATTCAATGCATGATTGAGGGCAGGTGTATTGCCAATAATATTAAATCTATTTTTTAATGCTTGTAAGTCCATGTTTATTATTTTATAGTACCCATTAAAGTACCTTTTGTATAATCTGTAATCAGAATATGTACATAATCTCCTTTGAATAGTGGTTTTGATGCACCTGCTTTTGGAAACACAACTACTTTATTCTGACTAGTTCTTCCCATCCACTCTTGATCGCTTTTTTTACTATTGCCTTCAATCAGTACTTCGTAAATTTTACCTAGTTCTTTTTTATTGCTATCATTAGATAAATGCCACTGTACATCTACAATTTCTTGTAGTCTTCTTTTCTTTATATTTAGTGGAACATCATCTTCATATCTTTTCTCTGCTAAAGTGCCTGGGCGTTCAGAATAAAAATACATATATGCATAATCGTACTGTGCTAATTGCATAATACTCATAGTGTCTTGGTGGTCTTCTTCTGTTTCAGTGCAAAAGCCTGCGATTATATCGGCAGAAATACTACAGTCTGGCATCAGTTCTCTAATACGCGCTACTTTAGCTAAATACCATTCGCGTGTATAAGTACGGTTCATTAATTGTAATACACGGGTACTGCCACTTTGAACAGGTAGGTGAATGTATTTACAAATATTGGGGTACTTCATCATGGTGAATAAAACTTCGTCTGTAATGTCTTTCGGATGAGAGGTACTAAATCGAACTCTTAGTAATGGACTAATTAAAGCGACGCTTTCTAATAGCTGCGCAAATGTAACCTGGGTATTGGTTTCAGGGTTAGTCCAATAATAACTATCTACATTTTGTCCAAGTAAGGTTACTTCTTTATAGCCTTTATCGAATAAGTCTTTAGATTCTGCCACAATAGAAAAAGCATCTCTACTTCTTTCACGCCCTCTTGTAAAAGGCACCACGCAAAAGCTACACATATTATTACAACCACGCATAATAGATACAAATCCACTAATGCCATTGCTATCTAATCGAACAGGTGATATATCTGAATAGGTTTCATCGCGACTTAATAAAACATTCACTGCTTTTTGTCCAGTGCCTGCTTCCATAATTAAATCGGGGAGGGTTCTATAAGCATCTGGGCCTACGACTAGGTCTACTAATTTTTCTTCTTCTAATAATTTTGATTTTAATCTTTCCGCCATACAACCTAAAACACCCACTAACATACCTGGCTTTTGTTCTTTGTATTTTCTAAACTCGGTTAATCTTTTACGCACCGTGAGTTCTGCCTTCTCCCTAATAGAACAAGTATTAATTAAAATTAAGTCCGCTATTTCCAAATTACGAGTGCTACCATACCCATTTTTTTCTAAGATGGAAGCTACTACTTCGCTGTCTGCAAAGTTCATGGCACAGCCATAGCTTTCCACATAGAAAAACTTAGAAAAGGCTGCTTTGTTTTGAGCAGATTCATAGGCTTCCCCCTGTCTTAATTCATCATGTTCCTTGGTTGCCGTTGTGAATAATTCCATTCAAATTGGTTTGAAACGCAAATTTAGTTAAAAAAATAGAATGTGTCAAATTGTCAGCCAGAACTTATAATTATTTGATAATGAAACCATTACTTATCATAGAACTCATATGTGTTAATAATTTATATATAATTAGAAATCAATGATTTATCAAAGGCTTCCTATATTTGAAAAAATATTGAGTTTCATGCGAAAAAGTCTGATTACAGTTTTATTATTTATGGGTGTGCAGACAGTTATAGGTGTGCAGACATTAAATGCTCAAAATATAGCAGTGGCTAAATTGAGGTCAGAAACTTCAAGAACCATTAAAAAAGACAACGATACTAGTTACTACAATTGGAAGCAGGGTGGAATGTATAATTTTAATTTATCTCAAAGCTCTTTAAGTAACTGGGCAGCGGGGGGTGATAATTTTAATATGGCTATTAATAGTTACTTTAATTATTATGCTTATTTCCAAAAGCCTCGTCAAAGTTGGGATAATAATTTAGATCTTAATTTAGGCTTTGTTCAATCAACCAGTTTAGGGGGAAGAAAAAATGACGATAGAGTGGATGTGCTAAGTAAATATGGTTACCGCATTGACACTACTGGTATGTGGTACTTGTCTGGTTTATTCAATTTCCGTTCTCAGTTATTTGATGGTTATAGTTTTAGTGGGGCTAATGCTAATTTCACCTCTTCTTTCTTATCACCTGCTTATATTATTGTATCTGCGGGATTGGACTTTAAACCCAATAATACTTTTTCTGTTTTCTTTTCTCCTTTAACTTCTAGAACCACATTATTATTAAATACTCAACTTTCGAATTTGGGTAGTTATGGTGTGCCAGTGGGTAAAAAAATAAATAGAGAGACAGGTTTATTTGTAACAGTGAATTATAATAATACCATAGCGCCTAATATTACCTATAAAGGTCGTGCCGATTTTTTTTCTAACTATTACGAAAAGCCTGAGAATATTAATTTATACATGACCAACATGTTTACATTTAAAATAAACAAGTTTTTTTCAGCCTCTTACAGTTTGGATTTAATGTATGATGATAAAATCAAAATCTTTGGCCCTTTGAAAAAATCGCCTGGGCTTCAATTAAAAAGTATCATAGGTATTGGCTTCTTTAAAAACTTACAAGTAAAAAAGACGATACTGAAGCCAAAGGGTTAGTAAAGCATTATTCAAGTAGTATTGCGCTAAGATATTAGTGGACTGTTTAATTATTTAGCGACAGCCTTCAATGTGTGTTTTATCTTATTCGCTTTATGCGTTAGATCCTGATAGTCTTTACTGACAATGGTTACATGGCCCATTTTTCTACCGGGCTTGGTTTGTTTTTTACCATATATATGTACAAATACATTATCCATTTTTAACACTTCGTCTAAACCATTATAATATACCTCTCCGCTCTGCCCTTCACTACCAATAATATTCACAATGGCTGAAGGTAGTATAGCATCGGTATTACCTAAAGGGTAGTCTAGTAAAATTCTTAGTAGCATATCGTACTGGCTAGAATAATTTGCTTCAATAGTATGGTGACCGCTATTATGCACACGAGGTGCTGTTTCATTTACCCATACATCATCATTGCCGTCAATAAACAATTCAATGGCAAATAAACCGGGGCTATTTAAACCTTGTACTACTTTTCTTGCAATGGCCTCTGCTTTCCATAAAACTTTTTCTTCTAACTTAGCAGGGCTTAATTGGTAATCCAATAAATTATATACAGGATCAAAAATCATTTCAGCTGGAGGGTAAATAATCGTTTCTCCTTTGGCGTTCATGCCCACAATCAGTGCAATTTCTTTTGCAATTTTTATTTTTTGTTCTAATACAGAAGGAACATCAAAACCTAATTCAATTTCTTTTTCACTAGCTATTATTTGAACCCCTTTTCCATCATAACCGCCTTCGGCCATTTTATGTACCGCAGGTAAAAAAGAGATATGGTTTAATAAATCGGATTGTTGTTGTGTAATCACAAAGGATGCACTAGGAATTTCATTTTCCTTATAAAACTGCTTCTGTAAAATTTTATTTTTAATAGTGCGAATAGCGCTAGTCTTGGGGTATACTTTCACGCCTTCGGCTTCGAGTTTTTCTAAGGCATCTACATTTACCGCTTCAATTTCTATGGTAATGGCGTCTAAACCTTTTCCAAAATTATAAACGGCATCAAAGTCTTGGATATTGCCTAAAGTAAAATGGTGACATAAATGAGCAGCAGGGCAATGGGCATCATTTTCAAGTACATAGGTAATTGCATCATAGTTGGCTGCTGCTTGCAATAACATACGTCCTAATTGACCCCCTCCTAAAATGCCTAATTTCATTTTACTATCTTTTGGCAAAGATAAGGTTCTTAGACAAGTTTTCATTTTGCGCAGCGCTGAAAAGAGATTAAATTTGCCTACTTATTCATCCAGTTATCAACCAAGGTACTATGTCAGCACTGCCCATTATTACTGTAAAAGACCTCGTAAAATCCTATGGCGATTTTAAAGCTGTCAAAGGCATTAGCTTTGAAGTAAAAGAAGGGGAAATTTTTGGCTTATTGGGCCCCAATGGTGCAGGAAAATCGACCACCCTTGAAATTATTGAAACTTTAAGGGAGAAAACAAGTGGTACAGTGATGGTTGGTGGTTTTGATTTAGATAAGTCGCCAGAGTCTATAAAAAAAATGATTGGCGTACAACTACAAACCGCCGGATTTTACCCAAATTTAAATTTAACTGAACTCATACATTTATTTGTGGGGCTTTACCAAAATGAAATGGATGCAGATGCGCTTTTGCAAAAAGTAAATTTACAGGATAAGGCCAAAGCGAAGTTTAAAGAATTAAGTGGGGGACAGAAGCAAAGGTTCTCTATCGCCACTACTTTAATTAATAAACCTAAAATTATTTTTTTAGACGAACCTACTACAGGTTTAGACCCGCAAGCAAGAAGAAACCTCTGGGACTTAATTAAAGAAATTAGAGACAATGGCACCACAGTAATTATTACCACGCATTACATGGACGAGGCAGAAGTTTTATGTGATAGGGTAGCCATTATTGATAGTGGTAAAATTATAGCCATTAATACACCCAATCATTTAATTGATGAATTGGTGGAAACTGGATTTGAAAAAGTGAAAGAAGTAAAAAAGGCCAACCTAGAAGATGTGTTTATACATTTAACAGGGAAGGCGCTGAGAGAAGAGTAATTGAGAGAAGAGTAATTAAGAGCGTAGTAAAATTTTCTAGCCTCCTAATAGTAGAGCCTATTTAATTAGGGTAGATAATTCAAAATATATTATTCAAAAACATAAATAATAAATTAAAAAATAAAAAATGGAAGACTTAAAATACCCTATTGGTAAGGTTGAATATTTACCTTTTACAGAAGCGAACAAAAAAGCATGGATTAATGCTATTAAAATAGCACCAGCCGATTTAGAAATAGCTATACAACATTTAGACAAAGCACAGTTAGATACCCCCTATAGAGAAGGCGGTTGGACTATTCAACAAGTAATGCATCATATGGCCGATAGTCATATGAATGCTTTTATTCGTTTTAAAATGGCTTTAACAGAAGAAGTACCAGCCATCAAAGCCTATGATGAGAAAGGTTTTGCTAACACTGCCGATTCTTTAAACACGCCTGTTAATTATTCTACCACTATACTTCATGCTCTTCATGCTCGTTGGGTAACATTATTAGAATCTATGACCGATGAGCAGTTCCAAAGAAAATTATTTCATCCGGGTAGAAATGCAGAAGTAAGTTTATGGGATATGTTAGCAATTTACTCATGGCATGGTAAACACCATTTAGCGCATATTACAAATTTGTGTAAGCAAAA
>Ga0209499_1000447_pt1 | contig 30352 bp, 38 predicted proteins | sample C_130208_EF_Meta_FD_187306 | JGI IMG/M metagenome (GOLD analysis project Ga0209499, IMG submission 187306) | Freshwater microbial communities from Lake Croche, Canada to study carbon cycling - C_130208_EF_MetaG (SPAdes) (version 2) | ecosystem: Environmental > Aquatic > Freshwater > Lake... | reverse complement strand
CTTGAGCCTCGCCTTCTCATCGGTGGTGAGGCCCGTCCGGGCACCCCCATCGACCTCAGCCTGTCGGACCCAGTTGCGCAGCGTCTCAGGTGTCATCCCGAGCATGCCGGCGATCGCCGTCATCGTCGCCCACTCGGAGGGATACTCCGCTCGGTGCTCAACGACCATCGTCACTGCTCGCTCACGCAGCTCCGGGGAGTAGCGGGTGTTCCTTGCCATGGCTCAATCCTCTCAAGGGAATGAGCCTCTAGGAAACCCGGGGTGATTCACACTGTCGAACCCGCTCGTCGTAACTTCACGTGGCTTCCGCGCTGGCTGATCTCAGCAAAGCCAATGCCCGCGAGTGCTTTGGCGACACGGGCACCGCTAACGACCGGTAACGGCGGACTCACGCAGAGAGCTGGAAGGTGGTGACAGTCGGATGGGCAAAGGAAGTCGGCCCGCCCTGGTCCTCAAAGTAGAGGCCAAGTGCCTCTTTGAGATTCTCGAGAGCGTCGCCCGTTGAGATCCCCTGGCTAGTCACCTCAACTTCGAGACAACGCGCGACAAAGAGATCGCCTTCTTGCGTGATCGCTGCCGTGAACTGCATGGTTCAAGCATACGGGATGGGTGCGACGAATCGCAGATGGACTTTGGGCCTCCAGGGATACACAGGGGACAGACCCTCTCGACTCAAAGTAGATGCGGAACCGTAAATCGGCCTGAGTTTCCTGGAGACTGAGCCCTGCCCCGAGTTTGGTGGTGTCGTTGTCGGCAACGACGGACCCGTCATCGTCCACGCCATGGAAGCTAGAGCCAAGTACCTGAGGTGAACACTATGCCAAGAAGCACGAAGCACATCATCGAGCAGGCCGACGAGTTGGCGAGGCGGTTCCAGGACCATGCTCCGGGCTCAAGCAACGTGAAGACTGCCGATTCGCTCCGTGAGGTACAGCTGGCCTTCCTTCGTCGAGCAGAGGCGGAACAAGAACTTTTCACTGCCGTCGATGGTGCCCGAGCTGACGGTCAGAGTTGGGCCGCTGTCGGGGCGATGCTCGGCACTTCTGGAGAAGCAGCTCGCCAGCGCTATGGCGCGCCCGCCGTCAAGAAGTGAGCTCAGCCCTCCAAAGAGAACCTATAAACATTTGTATATCGTCGGATATTGAAAACAGTGCCGATGAGATCTTCCACAACAGAAGTTGGGCAGCAGAGCTCAACTCTCCAAATGGAACGTCTACACCTCTGTTCCACTCAAAGCAGCAGAAACTCGAACGCTGTTCATGCCGCTCGCCACGAACTGATCTTGTCGTTGTTCCGCCTCGCAGACCGCGCCATCGATCTCAGCTCTCCGATCTGAGCACGGACCCCGGCAGGGCTGGGATCAAGCGAACCACTTCTGTTTATTTCGTGGAACCGTCCGTTGCTGACGGAACCTCTCAAGGAGAGTTGGCGGAGGTCAGCCATGTTCTTGTGCTCTTCGTGGAAGAGGATCTGGGTAGTGCCATCTTGTAGATCTGTCACGATGGGTGTCCCATCAGCCTGAACCAAGATCGGTTCAATACGGAGTTGCCCATTGACGAGCTGTGTTGCTGTGATCTTGTCATCACCTTCGAAACGCTCGATGGACTCTGGCGTGAACTGAATGACAATCCGCCCGACATACCAAGGAAATAGACAACGATGTCCGGGAATCGCCAGGATGCTCCTCGTTGGCGGGAACTTCTCCATCTCCGCTTCCCGAATGTTCTCGTCGAACCATCGTGGGCTCTTGTCGACGAAGACCTCAGCACTTCCGACTGCCAACTGCCCACCGGCAAGGAGCGCGACACGGCCATCGCGCTGAACTGCCGCCGCCTTTGCCGTGAACGCAAGGGTGGATGTGACGACTACTTGGCCGTTAACCACGTACGGCGTGACTGGACATGACCCTGGAGTCCCGTCTCTCCGCACCCATGCGAACACTCCAATGGGCTCCCTTGAGATCTCATCAAGCAGATTCACGATCCCAAGTTACCAACAAGTCCGCGACGTCAGCCTTCCAATATAAATCGATAGACATTGGTCTCTCGCATCAAAGTAGAAAAGCGATCACCGCCAAGAGGCGATCTTGCTACGAGGCCAACTGGATAATTCCCGCCCGGGAAGTAGGGGGTGGAGCATCCTCGCCCATCTCCCGGAGGATCTCGATGTGCTGCTCGATCGCCTCCTGCAGGAGAGCCGTGACCTCTTCGACCGTGTCCGCAGCCGCCACGCAGCCAGGAACATCGGGGGCGTAGGCAGCGAAGTTCGTCCCGGCATCCTCGATGATGATCGTGTACTCCGTCATCGTGGCCTCCGATCCAATCCTGCCTGACTCACGATGTTAGCGAGCGTTCCCTTCGGCATCTCTTTGCCCATTCCTCCGGACACGCAGACATCTCCCGATCTCATCGGGTGCTTGAAGTGACGGTGATCACCTGTTTGGCGGATCTGGACCCAGCCAGCACTCTCCAATTCTCGAATGACCTCTCGCACCTTCACCGACCAACAACGGTCGGGAACTCGGATCAGTTCGTCAGCTCTCCAACGAAAATTGGTACACATTGGTATCTCTTCCGACGGTAGAAATGGATCCCCATCAGGTCGAGGCTCTCGAACGTCGGGCACTGAGAGCAACAGCGTTCCAAGATGGACATCCGCCAGTTCGTCATCGGCGATTCCCCGGCTCTGATTGAGCTCTGGAGCTCTGCGGGCCTTCTCTGGCCCACAACAACCCCATCCGAGACATCGAACGGAAGGTGGATGACTCGCCGTGGGGCTTCCGCGTCACGACCGAGGACGACCACATCATCGGCTCGATCATGGTCGGCTACGACGGCCACCGTGGCTGGGTGAACTACCTCGCCTGCCATCCGGCTCACCGCAGACGCGGCGTCGCACCTGCACTCATGACCAGGGCGGGCGAGATGCTCACCGCTCACGGCTGCCCGAAGATCAACCTTCAAGTCCGAGCCGGCAACGAGACCGCTGTGAAGTTCTACGAGAGTATCGGCTTCACAATCGAGGCGGTGAGCTCATTGGGTCGTCGCCTCGTAGACAACCAGGTCGAAGGTCAGCCCACCTCAATCCCGTAATCAGTTACTTTGAGGGCGGCGGCAGGCGCAGGGCCTTCATTGACCAACCTGACACAATCATCACGACGCCACCTGGATCGTCTTCACGATGGGCATCGGGTCCGGCAGCAGATCTCCATGAAGACGCATTCCCTCAAGGTGGAATGGAATCGCTTCCCGCATGTTCTCGATCACTTCGTCGACCGTCTGGCCAGTCGTGATGACGCCGTCGAGTCCGATCACGTAGGCCGCGTAGTTCGCTCCTGCGTCTTCGATCACGATCGTGTACTCGGTCATTGGCCTCTCCTCTTCAAGCCGGCCTGCCTCATGATGCTAACGAGCGTGCCCATCGGCACGTCGTCGGAGAGGTGGCCAGGAACTGTCACGCAACCTGGCTTGGCTGGATGGTGGAACTGCCGATGGCTCCCCCGTTGTCGTGACAGGTACCAGCCATCGCCTTCGACGACCTTGATGACGTCACGAACCTTCACCGACCAACAACGGTCGGGGGCTCAGATCAGCAGATCAGCTTTCCAACAAAAACCGATAAACGTTGGTCTCACGTATCAAAGTAGAAACGGGCGGCGCCGCTTCCACAGTGAGCCACACAGTCATCTCGAACTATCCCCGAGGAGAATCACCGCTAGCTTCGATCCAAGAGACCGCCCACTGGTCGAGTGGCTTGAGCGCCTTGCCCAAGGATGCCCCGGTCGCGGTGAGTTCGTAGGCATCGTTGGCGATCTGGACGACCAAGCCTGCTCCGATCAGCTCTCGGAGGCGAGCGTAGAGAACGCTTGAGGACATCTCATCGCAGCGTTCTCGCAAAGACCGAGCGCCGAGTGGCCCATCTCTCAGCTCCCAGAGGATCCGGAGCGTCCAGCGTCGACCAAGCAGATCCATGGCCGCCATGATCGGTCGACCCGTGGTTGATCCCCGAACAGATCGCGATTCGTCGGATTCAGGAGGTCTAGCCATCCACGAATCCTAGATCATGTTTTGTTTTCCGAAACACTTTCGCGTATGCTGTTTCGGAAACCAAAACATAGGAGGATCAATGTCGAGAGTGGAGCCCGTCGAACCCCCATACTCAACGGAAGTTGCAGAGAGACTCACCGCAATGATGCCTCCTGGCGTCGAACCGCTCCTACTCTTTCGGACATTCGTGCGCAACCTGCCGATGGCGAAGGCCATGGGAACATGGGGTAGATACGAGCTAAGCAAGCGACTATCACTTTCGATGCGAGACCGGGAGATCATCATCGATCGGACCTGCGCTCGATGTGGCTGCGAATACGAGTGGGGTGTCCATGTCGCCTTCTTCGCCGAGCGAGTCAGGCTGACTGCCGATCAAGTTCGATCGTTGACCTTCGGAGATGGATCTGACTCTTGCTGGGTGAGCGAGCGGGACCGGCTTCTGATCGAAGCGGTTGACTCCCTTCACGATTCTTCCCGGATCTCCGACTCGCTTTGGGAGCGACTTGTAGGAGAGTTTTCCTCCGAAGAGATCCTTGATCTCACCATGATGACGGGCTGGTATCACGCCATCAGCTTCACTGCGAATGGGGTTCGCTTGGGTCTCGAACCAGGAGCCCCCCGATTCAAAGACGTGGATCGTCCAGTAGTTGATGGCCAGCAAAGGAACCCGCCGCACACCAAGAGCGCCGAGTAGATCCGGCGACTCAGGCACGTCACGTGCTGATGCTGACCGCTGCTGCCGTGGTCGAGGGTGCTGGCACCTCTTCTCCGCTGAGCCGAAGTCCTTCGATGTGAAACTCGATAGCCTCACGCATAAGCGCTGTGAGCTCCTCCACTGAGTCAGCGACACCGATGCAGCCGGGGAGATCAGGGACATACGCAGCGAGGTTCGCTCCGGCATCCTCGATGATGATCGTGTAGGTAGTCATCGCGGCCTGCCTCCCAAACCGGCTTGCTTCCAGATCTCTCGGAGCAATCCCAATGGTACGTCTTTGCCGATCGAACCGGATACCGTCAATCGGCCCGGTCTTGCTGGGTGCACGAACTGGCGATGACTGCCCCTTTGACGGACCTGCCTCCAGCCATTCCGTTCCAAGACCGTGATCAGCTCTTGAACCTTCACCGACCCACAACGGTTGGAGGCTCAGATCAGCAGATCAGCCTTCCAACGAAAACCGGTAGACGTTGGTATCCCTCTGCACGAACCCACAGCGAACGTAAAGGCGATTGGCTCCTTCGCGCTTCGGGTTTGACGTCAGGTCAACAGTGCGGGAGCTCGCCTTGCGTGCCAAGGCGATCGCCGCATCCACCAAGGCTTCTCCGACCCCCTGGCCGCGCACTGCGACATCGACCACGACATCTTCGATCCAGCCTCGAGCTCCCGACGGGGATCGGAATAGGACGAGGGTCAAGGTACCTACGATCCCAGCATCACTTCGCGCCACGAAGAGCGTGGTGTCTGGCGCAGTAACGATCGACTCGAGGTCGTAGGCCTCGACGGTCGGTGCGCTCTGAGAAAGCTGAGGGATCAGTCGTCGAAGTGCCTGAATCACCTCAGGATCGACGACATCCACCTCCTCGATCCATATCTCGCTCATGCACCAGCCTCGTCGCCGCGCCACACTGGAGCTCGCACCTGGTCGTAGTGCACGTCATTGATCTCACCACGAAGTGCAGAGAACACCGCGTCTCCCCATCGCTCGAGGCCGACAAGTGGTGATGGGAGGTCATCCTGGGTGAACCACCCGAGGTCGGAGACCTCAAGAGGATGCGGGGTGAGCGCTCCACCGACGGCACGACAGTGGAAGAGCAGCGAGTAGATCGGGATGCGTGACATCCCGAGGCGCAAGCCGTCGAGAACGGCGATCAAGCGAACAGCCTCGACCTCAATCCCAGTCTCTTCCTCAACCTCCTTCTCGACCACCTCTGCGGCTGAGTAGCCGACGTCGCACCAACCGGTTGGGTAGAGCCACACTCCAGAATCGGCTCGCCGGATGAGGAGCAACTCGCCCTTCTCATTCTCGACTGCTGCTCCAACCGCCACCTTTGGGGTCTGATAGCCGGGCACGCCTTTGCCCACCTGGGACATCCACTCGACAACATGACCCTCAGCATCGTCGAGCTGCTCGGGATCCTCCTCTGTCGCCACCTTGATGTCGGCGGCGATTTTCAAGATCTCCTCGAAGCGCTCCTTCTCGTAAAGACTCTCGGTGAACCCCAGGCCGGTCTTCGCCACTGCTGCCAGTGACTCTGACCATCGCCTGAGGACTCGTTCTGGGATCATGCGCTCCACGACTCGCACGCTACCAACCGTCAGCCCCCTCGTCTCCCCGACGCGAGGCATGATGGAGGTATGGCTGTGAACGAAGATTGTCGGCACTACGTCCGGCGCCAAGCCTCGGGAGACGACGTCACCGAGCGGTGCAAGCTTGGGGCCAACGAGCCGCTCCCCTTCACCTGTCCTGAGGGCTGCCTTTTCTATGAACCCCGGGGCATCAATCAGTCCGGCTGGCAGGTTTGAGCCACCCGCAGTACCTCGGCGCCAACTTTGAAGTAACTTCCAACCATGGCGGCGAGCGGACAGGGAGTTCGCACGCCCCAAGGGGGTGACGATCGAAACGTCCGCCTGCTGATCGTCGATGCGGCCTTCTCTGTCCTCCAGGAAGTCGGTCCGACGCGCCTTCGGGTCCAAGAGGTCGCTCGGAGGGCAGGGGTCTCCGCAACCCTTCTCTACTACTACTTCGACGGCAAGCACGCCCTCATCGCCGCCGCCTATGCCCGGGACTATGCCCTGATCCTCGAGCGCGACCTCGAACTCACACGTGGAGTCCTCGCCGGGTCGAAAAGCGCATCGGAGCTCTTCGCCTCCACCCTCGAGACCTACTCTCTGACCTTCAACGACCGCGACATCCGCCGACGACGCCTCGATGCCCTCTCGGCCGCTCAGCACGATCCACTGGTGGCGGCAGCCATCGCTCCTCTGCAAAAGGACTACATCGATGAGCTCCGAACGCAGGTCGAAGCCATCCGCGACGAGGGGTGGCTTTCTGCCGATATCGACATCGAGGCCTATCTCCTCGTCATGATGTCGCTCCCTTTGGGCCTCGTGTTCAGAGACCTCGACCCGACCTACGAGGTCGATGTGTTCGCAGCACTGGCACTCATGGTGCCGAAACACACAGCCGCTGACTGAGCATCAGCTCTCGAGCACATCCCCGAGGAGATCGACACCAATCCCCTCGTTGCGCAGCCAGGCCACCGCCGCATCGATCCGATCGGCTTGGCCATCGAGCTCGCAGACGATCCACCCCACCGAATCCGCGATGTCAGCACGCCGGATGTCCGGATCGATGTCGAATTCTCTGACCAGGTGAGCCAGCACTGGTCGACGAACCAGCGCCTCGGGAAACGTCAACTTGACTCGGACTCGGACTTCGGCGCTCACAAAGATGACGCTAGCCGAGGACGCGGTTGAGACGTCCGGAACCGAGGCCCTCGAGATCGAGTGCACAGAAGGAGAAGCCTGCAGCCCGGCAGGCAGCCACGATTTCGGAGCGCTTTGCGATGGCACGATCGAGTTCCGCCTCAGGTACCTCGACGAGAGCCACCTCGCCGTGATGTCGAACCCGAAGATCGCTGAAGCCAAGATCTCGCAGCGAAGCCTCGGCCCGCTCGACCGAGCGAAGACGAGACATCGTGACCGGCGTGCCATAGGGCAGTCGCGAGGCCAAGCAGGGCGACGAGGGCTTGTCGGCAGTCGGGAGCTCAAGTCGGGCGGACTCAGCCCGGATCATCGCCTTGGTCATGCCGAGCTCCACCAGCGGAAAGATCGCTCCACGCTCTGCGGCGACCTGCTGGCCGGGCCGATGGTCGCCGAGATCGTCGAGGTTGACACCGAGCAGGACGATCGCCCCACGCTCGCTGGCGATGGGAGCAAGCGCGTCCATCAGGTGGGTCTTGCACCAGGCGCAACGATCAGCCCCGTTGGCCACATAGCGAGGATCGGCGAGCTCGTCGGTGGTGACGACAAGGTGGTTCAGCCCGAGGCGTCCTGCCAGATCGCGCGTCCCATCCTCCTCGGCTGCGGCAAGAGAGGCGGAGTTCGCCGTCACGCAGATCGCGTCGGGACCAAGCGCTGCGGTGGCGGCAACGGCAAGGTACGTCGAGTCCACGCCACCAGAGAATGCCACCACCACTGGGCCGAGTGACCGGAGGTAGTCGATCAGCTGTTCGCTCATCGGCGTCACCGGGCGATGGCGCCGATCACCTCGTCGATCGACCCGACCATGCCCGTATAGAAGGAGCCGAACTCCGCATAGCGAGTCGAAGCCTCATCGAATCGCATCGTGTAGACGCAGTCCTTGACGTCATCGGGGTGCACCCCAAAGAGCGTCACCCCCCACTCCCAATCGTCGAGGCCAGTCGAGCCTGTCACCACCTGGAGGATCCGCCCGTGGAACTCCCTGCCGGACTTCCCGTGCGCCATCATGAGCTCTCGGCGATCCTCATAGGCAAGCGCGTACCAGTTGTCCGCCTCACCGCGTCGCTTCGACATGGGATAGAAGCAGAAGGCCCGCATCCCCTCAGGTGGCAGGTTGGGGTGAAGTCGCGCTTCTAAGATGTGTTCAGGCGTGCTGGTGGCGTACTCCGATACCTCGGTAAGCGAGACATAGGACTCGACGGCCTCGAGCCCTGACCCTTCAAGGCCGGTCTGGAGCCGCCGGAGCGCCCAGAGGTCCTCCGCAGTGGCCATCACGCACAGGTCTGCCTTGTGGCCGACGATCGCCGCCACCACCGTCTGGCAGCCATCGGCTTCAGCCGAGTCGATCGCCGCGGAGACCGCCGCAGCATCAATGCCAGGTTGAACCTTTAAAAAAAGGTGGATGACGTTCCACCCAACCGAGGGGGACAGGGGGTCAGGGGTAAGCACCACGCTTCCATGCTACGCCCGACGGAGCGTCATCCTGCCAGCACGACCGAGACCCCGGACTCCACCACGGAGAACCTCCGAGCGTCCGGACGCCTCGATCAGGCGATCAGCGTCCAGGGACCGCAGGAATGGTCGAGAGTCCCTCGGCCAATCGATCCTCGTCGAATGCCTCGTCGACCATGCGCCCATTGAGGTAGGCGTCATAGGACGCAAGGTCGAAGTGGCCATGTCCGCACAGGGCCGTCAGGATGACGATCTCCTCGCCGGTCTCCTTGGCTCGCAGCGCCTCTTGGACGGTGGCGGCAATCGCATGGGTCGGCTCCGGGGCCGGGACGATCCCCTCGGTCCGAGCGAATTGGAGTCCGGCAGCGAAGCACTCGGATTGGGGCACGCTGATGGCCTCCATCAGGCCCAGCTCATAGATATGGCTGATCAGCGGCGACATCCCGTGGTACCGCAGGCCGCCGGCGTGGATCGGGTCGGGCACGAAGTCGTGGCCGAGCGTGTGCATCTTCATCAATGGAGTCATGCCAGCGGAGTCGCCGAAGTCATAGGCATAGGTGCCGCGGGTCAGCGACGGGCACGACGCCGGTTCCACCGCACGGATCGTCGGCGACATATTGCCTGCCAGCTTCTCGCGTAGGAACGGGAAGGCGAGGCCGGCAAAGTTCGATCCGCCACCGGTGCAGCCGACGATCAGATCCGGCGAACGCTCACCGGCCTTGTCGAGCTGCAGAAGTGCCTCCTCACCGATGATCGTCTGGTGCATCAGCACGTGGTTGAGCACACTGCCGAGGGCGTAGCGGATCTCAGGGTCGGGAGCTGCGACCTCGACGGCCTCCGAGATAGCGATGCCAAGCGAGCCCGGGTGGTTCGGGTCCTGGGCGAGGTAGGAGCGGCCTGCCGCAGTCAGCTCCGAGGGTGAACGGTGGACGACCCCGCCAAAGGCCTCGATCATCAGGCGACGGTAGGGCTTCTGGTCGTAGCTGGCACCCACTTGCCAAACTTCGCACTCGAGGTCGAACAAGGCGCAGGCGAAGGCCAAGGCGGTACCCCACTGACCGGCACCCGTCTCGGTGGTGAGCTTCTTCACTCCGGCGAGCTTGTTGTAATACGCCTGCGGGACGGCGGTGTTGGGCTTGTGACTCCCCGCCGGACTCACTCCCTCGTACTTGTAATAGATGTGCGCCGGCGTATCGAGCGCCTGCTCGAGACGGTGTGCCCGAAAGAGCGGGGACGGCCTCCACTGGCGGTAGACGTCAAGGACCGCTCCGGGGATGTCGACGTAGCGCTCCTGCGAGACCTCCTGAAGGATGAGGTCCATTGGGAACAGCGGGGCGAAGTCCTCGGGGCCGGCTGGCTCAAGCGTCCCGGGGTGGAGCGCAGGAGGAGGTGGCTCTGGCAGATCCGGCACGATGTTGTACCAAGCCGTCGGCATCTCCGACTCGTCGAGCAGGAACTTGTGCTGACGTACAGACTCGTCCATGGTGTGGCCTCCATTTGGTCGTGTGCCTCAAGTTAGTCAAGGCGCCTCCCGCTCGCACCTTGACCGACTCCACCGAGATCACCACGCGAGACGAGCGGCCCGTAGGCCGCTCGTCTCATCGTGCTCTCGCTCGAACCGAAGGACTAGAAGTCGTCCATCCCGCCCGGCATTGCCGGAGCCGATTCTGCCGGCTTGTCCACGATGACCGCCTCGGTCGTCAGGAACAGCGCCGCGATCGACGCTGCGTTCTGCAGCGCTGACCGAGTCACCTTGGCGGCGTCGATGACTCCCGCCTTCAAGAGATCCTCGTACTCACCGGTGGCAGCGTTGAGGCCTTCGGTGCCCTTCTTGAGGTTTCGCACCTTGTCGACCACCACGCCACCATTGAGACCGGCGTTCTCAGCGATCTGGGTCAGAGGCGCCTCGACGGCCGAGGCCACGATCCGCGCCCCTGTGGCAATGTCACCTTCGAGCGTCTTGGCCAACTCAAGGATCGCCGTCTGACTGCGGAGCAGGGCCACACCACCACCGGGGACCACTCCTTCCTCGATGGCCGCCTTGGTCGTCGACACGGCATCCTCGATGCGGTGCTTCTTCTCCTTGAGCTCCACCTCGGTGGCCGCTCCAACCTTGATGACCGCCACACCACCCGACAGCTTGGCGAGACGCTCCTGGAGCTTCTCTCGGTCGTAGTCGGAGTCGGTGTTCTCGATCTCGGTCTTGAGCTGGTTGATCCGACCCTTGATGTCGTCATCGACTCCAGCACCTTCGACGATGGTCGTCTCGTCCTTGGTGATGACGACCTTGCGTGCAGTTCCCAGGAGGTCGAGGGTGACTGACTCGAGCTTCAGGCCGACCTCTTCGGTCACTACCTGAGCACCCGTGAGGATGGCGATGTCCTGCAGCATGGCCTTGCGGCGCTCGCCGAAGCCCGGAGCCTTGACGGCGACCGATCGGAAGGTCCCACGGATCTTGTTGACCACAAGCGTGGCCAGGGCCTCGCCCTCGATGTCCTCGGCGATGATCACGAGGGCCTTGCCCGACTGCATGACCTTCTCGAGGATTGGCAGGAGGTCCCGCACCGCAGTGATCTTCGTGCCGACGAGCAGGATGTACGGGTCTTCGAGGACCGCCTCCATGCGCTCAAGGTCGGTGGCGAAGTACGGAGAGATGTACCCCTTGTCGAAGCGCATGCCCTCAACGAGGTCCATATCCATGCCGAAGGTCTGCGACTCCTCGACCGTGATGACCCCGTCCTTGCCCACCTTGTCGATGGCCTCAGAGATCATTTGGCCAATCTCGGTGTCTGCAGCGGAGATGGACGCCACCTGGGCGATTTGCTCCTTGGACTGTGCGGGCTTGGCGAGGGCGTGGATACCTTCGACCGCCTTCTCGACCGCAGCCTCAATGCCCTTCTTGAGGCTCATTGGGTTGGCGCCGGCGGCCACGTTACGCAGGCCCTCACGGACCATGGCCCAGGCCAGAACGGTGGCCGTGGTCGTTCCGTCACCAGCGACGTCATCGGTCTTCTTGGCGACCTCCTTGACGAGGTCGGCACCGATCTTCTCGAAGGGGTCCTCGAGGTCGATCTCCTTGGCGATAGACACACCGTCGTTGGTGATGGTGGGGGCTCCCCACTTCTTGTCAAGGACCACATTGCGGCCCTTCGGGCCGAGGGTCACTCGGACGGCGTCAGCCAGCTTGTTCATGCCGGTCTCGAGCGACCTGCGGGCTTCCTCGTCAAAAGCGATCATCTTCGCCATGGTTCGTCCTCCTGGGGGGGGTGTTGGAGTCGTCGGTTGAGAGCCCATATTAGCACTCTGGGCTTAGGAGTGCTAGCAGACGAGATGGGTGACTGCTAACTCCGTTGGTCTTCGGGGTGACTCAACCTCCTGCGACCGCCGGGACGATCGAGAGCACCTGTCCATCAGTGACGGGCGTCTCAATCCCCTGAAGGAACCGGACGTCCTCGTCGGCGAGGAATACGTTCACGAAGCGTCGCAGCTCACCGTTCTCGTCGAAGATTCGCTCTCCGAAGCCGGGGTTCGTCGCGTCGAGGGCGCGCAGGGCGTCGCCCACGGTCGCTGCCTCGACGGGTATCTCCCCGACGCCTCCGGTGAGCTGGCGCAACTGGGTGGGGATGCGGACGGTGATGGCCATGGTGTTCTCCTTGGGTTCAGGGTGATCAGGGTCGGACTGGGTCGTCGAGACCAAGCGCGAGATCGAAGGCGTCGAGGGTCGCTGGGATGGTGTGGCTCGGTCCGACGTGGCCAGTGAGGGCCTCGACCGTCTTGAGCCCATGGCCCGAGACGATGGCCACGGTTCGCTCATCAGGTCGGATCACGCCCTCGGCGGCGAGTTTGGCCAGGGTTGCAATGGTGACGCCGCCGGCAGTCTCTGCGAAGATCCCCTCAGTTCGGGCCAGCAGCTTGATCCCCTCGATGATCTCCGCATCGGTGACCGAGCCGCACGCGCCCCCAGTTCGACGGATCACATCAAGCGCGTACCAACCGTCCGCTGGATTCCCGATGGCCAAGGACTTGGCGATGGTGTTGGGGCGGACTGGAGCGATGGCATCGACCTTGTTTGAGAAGGCGGTGGCGACCGGGGAGCACCCCAATGCCTGCGCACCCGAGACCCGCACCGAGGGGATCTCATTGAGGATGCCCACCTTGCCGAGTTCGGCGAATCCCTTCTCCACCTTGGTCAGCTGCGATCCCGACGCGATCGGGACCACCACGTGGTCGGGTGCCTGCCAGCCCAGCTGCTCGGCGATCTCAAACGCCAGAGTCTTGGAACCTTCGGCGTAGTAGGAGCGGACGTTGACGTTGACGAAGGCCCATGACGGACGCTCGCTGGTCAGCTCGGCACAGAGCCGATTCACATCGTCATAGGTCCCGTCTACGGCGATGACCTTCCCGCCGTAGACCGAGGTCATCATGATCTTGGCGGCCTCGAGGTCTGATGGAATGAGCACCACCGACGCCATCCCCGCCCGGGCCGCGTGCGCGGCGACCGAATTGGCCAGGTTCCCGGTGGAGGCACATGCCGCGACCTTGAAGCCGAGCTGGCGAGCCTTGGTCAATGCCACCGAGACCACGCGGTCCTTGAACGATCCGGTCGGATTCGCGGTGTCGTCCTTGATCCACAGCTCCTTGATCCCGAGCTCCGCACCAAGTCGCTCAGCCCGCACCAGCGGCGTGTACCCGGCCCCGAGATCGACCGGAGAGGACTCTAAGACCGGCAGGAGGTCGTGATACCGCCACATCGAGCGAGGTCCGGCCTCGATCGATTCACGCGAGATGACCTTGGCGATCTCGTCGTAGTCATAGGCCACCTCGAGGGGCCCGAAGCAGAAGTCGCATACGTGAAGCGCCTCAGCAGGGAAGTCACGGCCACACTCACGACACCGCAGGCCAAGAACCGTTGACATTGCAACTCCTTCTCATCGATCGGGCGTTGGCACCCAACTCGACGATTTCACGTCGGTCTGGTTGCCGCAGCGTCAAAGGGCCCGTCCCTCAGCTGCTCTGGATGATTCCCTATTGTCTCGCGCTCGGCGCTCTGCGTCAATGCCGCGTCGAAATCCCCGCCGAGCCACTAGAAAAGATCCGTGGGACGCATCGACGAACAAGCGGGGACGACGGTCATCCCCGCTGGCCTTCTCTCTGGGCCGGCGGTCAGCGCGGTCAAGGGCGATCACCGGATCAGCGTCGTCATCCCCGCACGCGACGAGGAGAAGACCATCGCCGCCGTGATCTCGGCCGTCCATCCCTATCTCTCCGACGCAGGGCAAGGGTTCATCGACGAGGTGATCGTTGTCGATGATGGATCAACCGACGCCACCGTGGCCGAAGCCACCAGCGCCGGTGCTCGCGTCCTTTCCATCGACGGGGATGGCAAGGGTGGGGCCATGAGGGCTGGTGTGAACGTAGCGATCGGCGACATCATCGTCTTCCTCGACGGCGACGTCGCCAACATGCGACCCAACTACCTTCCCCGCCTCGTGGGTCCCCTCCTGCTCAACCCTGACGTCATGCTCGTCAAGGGTCACTACGACCGGTCCTTCGAAGGTGCGGCAACAGGCGGCGGTCGAGTGACCGAGCTCGCCGCTCGACCCATCCTCACGCTGCTGTTTCCCGAGCTCGCGTCGGTTCGCCAACCGCTTGCTGGCGAGACGGCATTGCGTCGAGAGGTAATCGAGACCTGCGGGCTTGACAATGGCTACCGCGTCGAGATCGGGCTGCTGATAGACGTGTGGAGGACTTGGGGGATCGCGGCAATCGCGGAGGTCGACCTGGGCCTGCGCATCCACCGGAACCGTCCACTCAGCCAACTCGGTCCGATGGCATCCGAGGTCATCGCTGCTGCACTCGAGCGCAGCGTGATCACCAATGTGGATCTGACCTGAGGGTCAACCAGCGCTGTTGAGGTCGGGACCGACCAGCACGACGAGATCGTCACCATTGGCGCCAGGTACTGGGACCGAGGTGGTCAGTGGCTGGACGACCGATGCAGGCAGCTTGAGGTCCTTGGCCATCTGGAGTCCCGCCGCTCGACGCCCGCCGGCGAAATAGACCGTGGAGCTCGGGGCCGTCGAAGAGGCATTGACGGGAGGAAGGGTGCTCCACCCTTGCTCCTGGAGCGTCGCTGTCACCGATGTCGCAACACCTGCTGTCGCCGTCCCATTGGCCACCTGTACCTGAATTTCGGAGCGATTGACCGCTGGGTGGTTCTTCTGGTGAGCCCTCGCCACAGTTGTCGTGGTCACCGCCGATGCGGGGCCGTTGGGCTTGGACCCGTCAGAGGAGGTCAGCGAGGACAGAGCGATGACAGCCACCACCACAAAGGCGATCGCCAAGAGAACGGCACGTGTCGTGTCGAGGCCGCCGGCATGGACCGTCGGCGTCGCTGACGGGGGCGTTGAATCGTCGGTCACTTGGCACAGCCTGCCAACATCGAGGTGATCTGGCAAGAGCGTCGAGTGTGCGGGCTGTCCGCATGGCTGCCAGCCTCCTATCCTTGGGGACGGACCAGCCGGTGTGGCGCAGTGGTAGCGCAGGCGATTTGTAATCGTCAGGTCGTGGGTTCGATCCCCACCACCGGCTCTGAAAGACGTTGTGTCGTAGCCTCGGCCGGCTTGCATCTGACGGACCTCACTGTCGCTCCCGGTGACAAAGCGAGCGGAGCCGGGTGCTCTGTCCAGCTGTGGACTGGGACCGAACCAGAAGGACACATCCTGTTCGTCATGACGACACCACCAGTGGCGTTCGGTGCTCTCGCCTTGCCTGCTGGTCGTCCACGCGATCAGATGGGCGCAATGTCCTCGTCGCCGACATCGATGCTCAGGGAGTTCCGAGCCTTCATCCTGCGCGGCAATGTGGTCGACCTCGCCGTGGCCGTGGCCATCGGTGCCGCATTCACCGCGGTGATCACCTCGCTCGTTGCCGCCTTCATCACCCCAATCATCGGTGCGGTCTTCGGTCGCGACTTCTCCAAGCTGTCGTTCTCGGTGAACGGTTCAGTCTTCAAGTACGGGCTATTCGTGAATGCTCTGCTGACCTTCCTGATCACGGCCACGGTGGTCTTCTTCTTCGTAGTCAAGCCACTCCAGACCCTCCTGCGCCGTCTCGACATGGCACCGGCCGAGCCGCTGCCGAGCGCTGCGTGCCCAAAGTGCCTCACGGAGATCCCCATCATCTCGACGCGATGCCGGGCGTGTACGTCGGAGCTCGCCGAAGGTTGGTCGTCTGAGACCTGAGGCTCAGCCGGCGATCAAGAGCTTCAGCCGAGGCTGCGCTGACGGGCCACCTCGAACAGGGCAACTCCGCCAGCAACCGAGGCATTCAGTGACTCGATCGATCCCACCTGCGGGATCGAAGCCAGCGCAGAGCAGCGCTTCCGAGTGAGCGGGGCGAGACCCTTCTCCTCGCTACCGATAACCAAGGCGATCGGTAGGTCCGTCATTGGTGTCTGCCAGAGCGAGCGCTTGGCTTCACCGGCGAGGCCCACCGTCTCGATCCCGGCCTTGGCCAACTGCTCGAGGGCGACCGGGATGCCGGGGACGAGGCAGAAGCGGAGGTGTTCTATCGCCCCGGCGGCCACCTTGGCCACCGTGGGTGAGATCCGCACCGATCGATGCCGAGGGAGCACCACACCAGTCACCCCGGCACCCTCGGCACTGCGCAGCAACGACCCGAGGTTGTGTGGGTCCGTGAGGCCGTCGCAGACAAGCAGGAATGGCTGCACCGACAGCTCAGGAAGCATCAGCTCCTCAAGCGACACCGGCTTGAGCGATCGGGCCCGTGCGATCACACCCTGATGGGACTCGGTGAGAGCGATCCGCTCGAGCCTGGCCTTGGGGATCACCTCGAGCGGGATGTGATCTCGACGGCAGAGCGCCTCGATCCGATCGAGCTGCTCCGAGGGATCGAGCTCGGCCGCCATGGCGACCCGCTGGATTGGGCGAGCCCGAGCCTCAAGCAGGGCCAGCACCGCTCTGCGTCCTTCCACCTGATCGCCGCCGAGCGTGTTCGGGCCTGGACCATTGCGCCGGTCAGGACGACCACCACCCTGTCCGGGTCGGCGAGCCGGAGGACGTGCACCCGCAGGTCTGCCGTTGCCACCCGAACCCTTCGGTGATCGACGCGGTGCTGGGGTCATGAGGCCTCCTCAAGCAGGGCGACAGCGACGGCGGCGATCCCCTCGGCCCGCCCGATGGCGCCGAGGTGATCGGTGGTGCTGGCGGTGATCGATACGGGAGCACCGACGGCCTCGGAGAGCAGCATCGCCATCTCATCAAGGCGATGAGCCAGTCGAGGACGCTGGGCGAGGATGGTCAGCGAGGCTGACTGACACCAGAAGCCCGAAGCCGCCACTTGCTCGACGGTCTGGGCCAGCAACGCCATCGAGTCAACGCCGGCAAGGGAGGGGTCATCGACCCCGAACTGTCGGCCGAGGTCACCGATTCCGGCGCCGCTGAGCAGCGCATCAATCAGCGCATGGACGGCGGCGTCGGCGTCGGAATGCCCGGCGAGGCCAGGGGATCCTTCGATGACCAGCCCCCCGAGTCGGAGTGGTCGAGCGGGGTCATCGCTGAATGCGTGGACATCGATGCCCTGGCCGATCCTCATGCCCGTCCCTCCATGATCTGACTCGCCAGCAGCAGGTCTCCCGGCGAGGTGATCTTGAGGTTCTCGGACTCGCCGGGCACCACCACCACGGCACCGCCACGCGCCTCGACGAGCGCACCGTCATCCGTCGCTTCTGGTGCGCCGGCGTGGGCAGCCACCAGAGCGCGGCGGCGGAAGGCCTGTGGCGTCTGGACCGCCACCAGCTCGGAGCGGTCCAGGGTCTCGATGGCGCGACGCCGGCCCTCGACGTCGATCACCCGCTTGATCGTGTCGGTGATCGCCAGACCGGGAATGGCCCCATCGAGAGCAGCATCGGCGAGCTCCGCCACGACAGCGAGAAAGAGCCGCTCTGATGCCAGCGGGCGAGCGGCATCGTGGACCACCACCACCTCCGCGTTGGGGTCCACGGCGATCAACCCAGCACGGACCGATTGTGATCGCGTGGCTCCGCCGATCACCACGCGGTCGGCGCCGTGGTCGGACAGCTCGGCGTCAGCAGGCACGACCAGGATCACCTCGTCGGCCACCGAACGACACGCAGTGACAGAGCGTTCCGCCACCGAGACCCCGCCCAGGCTCATGAATTGCTTGTGGCCGCCGAAGCGACGGCCCGAGCCGCCGGCCACCACGATGGCCGAGCAGCGCATCCTACGGAAGGGCGTCGCTGAGACGCTGCTCCGCTGTCTCCTCGTCGACATTCAGCGCGAAGGTCAACTCAGAAACCAGGATCTGACGAGCTCGCGAGAGCATCCGCTTCTCGCCGGCTGACAGGCCCTTGTCCTTGTCCCGGATCGAGAGGTTCCGCACCACCTCGGCCACTTGGTAGATGTCACCAGAGCGGAGCTTTTCCGAGTGGTTCTTGTACCGACGAGACCAGTTGGTCGGCATCCGAGCCTCCTTCTTGCGGAGCACGGCGAACACCTCCTCGACCTCTTCGTCGTTGATGACCTCTCGCAGGCCCACACCCTCGGTGTTGTCAGCCGGAACCATGAGCGTCAGGTCGCCATAGGCGAGCTTGAGGATCAGGTACTCCTTCTTCTCACCGAAGGCGACGCGCTTCTCTCGCTTCTCGATGATGGCCGCCCCGTGGTGGGGGTACACAACCTTGTCGCCGACCTTGAATCCCATATCTCTCCCTCATCGGACCGCCCACCGGGCCGCGTGGGGGCGGTCAGGGCGCTTAGGAACCTGCGAGCGCAACGTGGCTCGTAGGGGACTTCATTCTACCAGCCCTCGGCTCGATCTCCCTCTCGGGTCACCGTGGCAGCCGGAGGCGAGTCTGGTGCGAGGTCGCGAAGCACCCGCAGCAGCGCCGACACGGTGGCAATCTCGACGCGAGTGCAGCCGTCGGGGACAGTGACTCCCGGGGGGACCACCATGCGGGTCAGGCCGATGCGCTCGGCCTCTCGCAGCCGGCGGTCCATGGCGGCAACGGGCCGGAAGGCACCGGTCAATCCGACTTCACCGAGGCAGACCACGGCCGGATCGAGTGCCACGCCGGTATGGGCGGACAAGATCGCGGTCATCACCGCCATGTCCACTGCCGGCTCCGCCGCCTTGACTGCCCCTGAGCAGGCAACGAACACGTCGGAGCGCCCGAGGCCGAGCTCGCCGTGGGCATCGAGCACTGCGGTGAGTTGCCGGAGTCGAGTCGCGGGAATCCCCTGGGTCACCCGGGCCGGCGAACCCGCCGCCGGCGTCACGAGGGCTTGGATCTCGACCGCAAGGGGGTGAGCCCCCTCGGCCAGAATCGAAGCCACCGATCCTGGCAAGGGCTGGCCTCGCTCCGCCAGCAGTGCCGCCGAAGGATCGGCCACCGACACCAGGCCGTGCTCCTCCATGGTCAAGATGCCGACCTCGCCAGCCCGGCCGTAGCGGTGTTTGGTCGTCGTCAGTACTCGCCGCTGGTGATGTCGGTCGCCCTCGATGTGCAGGACCGTGTCGACGAGGTGCTCAAGCGATCGCGGTCCCGCGAGGTCGCCATCCTTGGTGACATGGCCAACCAGGATCAACATGGTCCCCGAACGACGGGCGAACTGTGAGAGCGACTCAGCGGCCGTCCGGACCTGGGTCACGCTGCCTGGCGAGCCGCTCTGCGACGGCGTATGGAGCGTCGAGACCGAGTCGATGACGGCCACCGACGGATTCCGTTGCTCGAGGGCTCGCTCGACGTCGGGGAGGTGCGAGGTGGCGAGAAGACTGACCCCGTGGCGTTCGGCACCCAGACGGCGAGCTCGAGCACCAACTTGGGTCACGGACTCTTCGGCCGAGACGATCAGGATCTCTCCTTCATCGATGGCGTCTCGCAGCCGAGCCGCGATCTGCAGGCACAGTGTCGACTTTCCGATCCCCGGCTCGCCGATCACCAGGGTCACTGACCCCGTGGTCACCCCTCCACCGAGCACTCGATCGAGCTCCGTGATCCCGGTGGCCACCGTCACGATCTCCGCTACGTCCTCGAGTGGGTGGAGCGACACGGGGGCCGAGGACGCCGAGGACGCGAATGCCTCTTCGATCGTGTTCCAGGCGCCGCACGTCGGACATTGGCCCGTCCAGCGCGCTGCCGGCGCTCCGCACTCCGTGCAGGCATAGGGAGGTGGTTTCGGACTCATGCGCCGAACTCTAGGCACGCGGTGCGACAGCGCACCGATGCGAGTGAGCTACTCCGCGATTCCGGCAGAACCGGCCATCTCGACCTCCGGAGGCTCGAAGCCCTCGATGGCCGTGAAGGTCAGCTCGGTTCCATCGTCACCCTCAGTCACGTCCACCACGATGGTCTCGCCGACTCGGAACTCCTTCCACAAGAGCTTCTCCGACAGCGGGTCCTCGATGAGGTGTTGGATGGCCCGACGAAGCGGACGGGCACCGAGCTGCGGGTCGTACCCCTGCTCAGCCACGAAGACTCGAGCCTCAGTGGTCAGTTCGAGACCGATCCCCTGGAGGGCCAACTGCTCGATTGTCCGCTTGAGCAGGAAGTCAGCGATCTCGATGACCTCCTGCTGCGTCAGCTCGTGGAAGACAATGGTGTCATCGATCCGGTTGAGGAACTCCGGCCGGAAGTGCGCCTTGAGGGCCTCGTTGACCTTGACCTTCATCTTCTCGTGCGTGACCGACTCGCTGGTCTTCGAGAAGCCCAGTGTGGCCTTCCGCAGATCAGCGGTGCCAAGGTTCGACGTCATGATCAGCACGGTGTTCTTGAAGTCCACGGTACGGCCTTGGCTGTCGGTCAGCCGCCCATCCTCGAGGATCTGCAGGAGCGTGTTGAACACATCAGGGTGAGCCTTCTCGACCTCATCGAAGAGCACCACGCTGAAGGGCTTGCGGCGGACGGCTTCAGTGAGCTGACCGCCCTCCTCGTAGCCCACGTAGCCAGGAGGTGACCCGACGAGTCGGCTCACGGTGTGCTTCTCCATATACTCCGACATGTCGAGCTGGATGAGCGCGTCCTGATCATCGAAGAGGAACTCGGCCAGGGTCTTGGCCAGCTCGGTCTTCCCCACACCCGTCGGTCCGAGGAAGATGAATGACCCTCCCGGACGACGCGGGTCCTTGAGGCCAGCCCGAGTGCGTCGGATGGCCTTCGACAGAGCCGTGACGGCCTCTTCCTGACCGACGATCCTCTTGTGGAGCTCGTCCTCCATGCGCAAGAGCTTGGCCGTCTCCTCCTCGGTGAGGCGATAGACCGGGATGCCGGTCCAGGTCGCCAGGACCTCGGCAATGACCTCCTCGTCGACGACGTCGAACATCTCGACGCCATCGGCACGGAACTCCGCCTCCTGGGCCTCCTTGGTCTCGAGACGCTCGCGCTCCTGCTCGGCCAACTTCTTGGCCTGCTCGAAGGCACCCTTCTCGATGGCCGTCTCCTTGTCGCGGCGCAGCCGAGCGATCTCCTCGTCGAGCGCTCGATGGGTCGCAGGGACGTGCATGCGACGGATGCGCAGGCGGCTGCCCGCCTCGTCGATGAGGTCGATGGCCTTGTCGGGAAGGAACCGGTCGGCGACGTAGCGGTCGGCGAGGTTGGCGGCTGCCACGAGGGCCTGGTCGGTGATGGTCACCGCGTGATGGTCCTCGTAACGGTCGCGCAGGCCCTTGAGGATGTCGATGGTCATGGCCACCGAGGGCTGTTCGACCTTCACCGGCTGGAAGCGGCGCTCGAGCGCTGCATCCTTCTCGACATGCTTGCGGTACTCGTCGATGGTCGTCGCTCCGATGGTCTGCAGCTCGCCACGAGCCAGCATCGGCTTGAGGATGCTGGCGGCATCGATCGCCCCCTCGGCGGCACCTGCTCCCACCAAGGTGTGAATCTCATCGATGAACAGAACGATGTCACCTCGGCTCTTGATCTCCTTGAGGACCTTCTTGAGGCGCTCCTCGAAGTCGCCGCGGTAGCGAGACCCGGCCACCAGAGCACCAAGGTCGAGGGTGTAGAGCTGCTTGTCAGTCAGCGTCTCAGGGACCTGGCCATCAACGATCTTCTGGGCGAGGCCCTCCACGATGGCGGTCTTGCCGACGCCAGGCTCACCGATGAGCACAGGGTTGTTCTTGGTCCGGCGCGAGAGCACCTGCATGACACGCTCGATCTCTGACTCGCGTCCCACCAGCGGGTCAAGCTTGCCGTCCTTGGCCGCTTGGGTCAGGTTCTTGCCGAACTGGTCGAGCACCGCCGAGCCTGAGCCCGCCTCCGTCGAGGGGCCACCGCCAGTAGATGACCCAGCCTGGTCCTTGCCCTGATAGCCCGACATCATCTGGATGACCTGCTGACGGACCCGGGCGAGATCGGCATTCAGCGAGATGAGGACCTGAGCGGCGACGCCCTCGCCCTCGCGGACGAGGCCGAGCAGCATGTGCTCGGTTCCGATGTAAGAGTGACCTAGCTGCAGTGCCTCTCGCAGCGACAGCTCGAGGACCTTCTTGGCTCGAGGAGTGAACGGAGGAGACCCGGCCGATGGCGGGTTCCCGGTCATCCCGATGGTCTCCTCGACCTTCTCACGGACGGCCTCGAGCGTGATGCCCATGGCATCGAGGGCCTTGGCGGCGACGCCCTCGCCCTCGTGGATGAGACCGAGCAGAATGTGCTCGGTCCCGATGAAGCTGTGGTTCAGCAGCCTGGCCTCTTCTTGGGCCAGCACCAAGACCCTTCGGGCTCGGTCGGTGAATCTCTCGAACAACTGCCCTCCTCGGCGTTATGGCTCGCCTTCTGAGTGTACCGGTCGGCCGTCACCGATGAGTCGGCAGGCTGGCAAGATCCTTGCTCACGACGTCTGGACCCTCGAGTGATCTAGTCGGTCGGGTGGGCGCCTATCGTGGTCCGGGTGAACCCACTCGCCACGCTGAGCATGCCGCTCCTCGATGAGGACATGCGGCGATTCGAGCCACTGCTGGCTGAGTCGATCATCATCGGGGACCCCTTCCTCGACGAGGTCACCACGCACCTGTTCGCTGCCGGTGGCAAACGCCTCCGGCCTCTGCTGGCCATCGCCTCGGCCACCGGTGGCGACCGAGAGGGCACGCAGGATGACCTGCTCGGTGGCGTCTCCCTCGAACTCATGCACCTCGCCTCGCTCTACCACGACGACGTGATGGACGAGGCGACGATGCGACGCAATGTCGAGAGCGTCAACTCGCGCTTCGGCAACCTCGTCGCCATCGTGGCGGGGGACTTCCTCATGGCGCGCTCAGCCGGCATCGCCGCCGATCTCGGCACCCCGGTCGCCAGCCTCTTGGCCCGGACACTGGCGCTGCTGACCCGAGGCCAAGTCTCAGAGGTCCGGACCGCCTTCGACGTCAACCGATCGATGGACGACTACTACGAGGCCATCAAGGGTAAGACCGCTGCCCTCATGGCCTCGTCGTGCCGGGTCGGGGCGTTGACCTCCGGAGCCTCCGAGGAGCGCGCTGATTCCCTCGATGCCTACGGCGAGGCAATCGGCTTGGTCTTCCAGCTGCGCGACGACATCCTCGACATCACCGCCGTGGACGGCCAACTCGGGAAGCCGGCTGGACAAGACCTCGCGGAGGGGATCTACACCTACCCAGTGCTCGTCGCTCTGGCCGAGCCGACCATCGGTCCTCGGCTGTCCGAGATCCTGGGCTCTCCTCTCGATGACGGCCAACGAGAGGATGCTCGTCTCCTCGTGGCTCAGAGCGATGGGATCGCCGCCGCGATGTCCGCAGCCCTCGGTCACGTTGACGAGGCGGTGGCTGCCACCGAGGGCTTTGGCAGCGCAAGGCTCCAGCAGGGGTTCTCGGACCTCGCTCGCTCGCTCCTCGTCGGCCTCCCCGAGGCCTGAACCCACCCGACGGAGACCTCGGCGCTACCCCGAGCGCAGTCGCTTGCGTGTCAGAACCTCGCCGAGGACATCTCCACCTGCCCCGTCCTCTTCGTCCTCAGAGACCAGACCGTCGGCGAGCAGATGGCCGAGCTGATCGGCCACCCAGTGGACGAGGGCGGGCGGTCTAGGCGGCGCAGGCTGCAGTGACGAGTCCCGATACCGCGACGAGGTCCGCTCGGACACCGCTGAGCTTGGTGATTCTGGCGGCCATGGCGGCGGCCTTGGCTGTCTTACCGGCGGCCGTCGCAACGCCCTGATCGGCACGGAGCTTGGCGAGGCGTCCGTCGAGCTTGCCCTCCGCTCCGGTCAGGTGGTGCTGGACGGCCGGCGCCACGGTGCAACTGAACCCGGCAGGCAGCACGCCGGAGGTGGCGATCTGGTGGACGTCGGCGAGCAGGGCGTGGACCGCCTCGACCCGTCCGGCAACCTTGACCGCCGTCGGCGAGGACGACGAGGCGCCCGGGCACGACGACAGGATCACGCTCGCCACGACCGGCAGGTCGCTGGCGACCTGCTGTGCCGTGGCGAGGCGGGCCTGAACCTTCGTCGCACGAGGCGTCCCGGCCGCGGCGGTGGCGGCGGCCTCAAGCTTCGCCTCGATACCGGGGAGCCGCTGCTCGGCGGCGGCGATGCGACCGAGGAGACGGTTGGCCACCGAGCACGAGACGTCGCTCGGGAGGGTCTTGGTCATGGAGACGGCGTGGAGAGCGGCCACGCGATCGGCCTGGCTGGGGTGGCCTCCGCTCGGACCCGACGCACCGGCGACGCCGACGGCCCCGAGGCTGACGGCGGAGCTGAGCGCTGCGATGGAAGCGATGAACTTGGTCTTCATGATCACATCCTTCTAGATCACTCTTCGTTCGACGAAACTCGTCGCACGACGCCATCGTGCTACAGGCGGAGCGAAAAAGGAGGTCAGGTTCGAACCTTTTTTCTCCTTGGGGCCCTGACGCCGATCACGTCCCGCTGAGTGGTGTCACTTGGGCCGCAGCATCCTCAACGCAATGGCGATCATGCCATGAGGGTCGGTGGGCGTTCCGGCCAACTGGGCCATGGACTGCTCGGAGAGATAGCGGCGCTCGGCGGCGATCCATTCGTCGTGCTGCTCGACACAGACTGCCGTGATGAGACGAAGGGCGGCGGCGTCGTTCGGGAAGATCCCGACGACTCGGGTGCGGCGCTTGGGTCTCGGCGTTGACCCGCTCAAGCGGGTTGTTGGACCAGATCTTCGTCCAGTGGCTCTGCGGGAAGCTGGCGAAGGCCAGGAGATCCTCCTTGGCATCACGCAGCATTGCGGAGACGATATCGAGGCGACCATCGAGCTGGCCTGCGACCTGTTCGAGCTGCGCGTGGACCGACTCCTGGTCGGGCTGGGCGAAGATCGTCCGGATGAGCGCCGAGACCATCTGGCCATGGGCCTTCGGCACCTTGACCAGCACGTTGCGCTATGCAAGTGAACCCGGCATCGCTGCCAGGCCGAGCCGACGAGGATCTCGTCAATGGCGGCCTTCAAGCCCAGATGAGCGTCAGAGATCACGAGCTCGACGCCAGTGAGCCCCCGAGCCCGGAGACTCTGGAGGAATTCGGTCCAGAAGACCTTGTCCTCTTAAGTCGCCAATGGAGAGCCCGAGGATCTCTCGATTTCCCTCCTTGGTCACCCCCATGGCGACGACGACGGCCCGGGAGACCACTCGGTTGTTCACCCGGCCCTTGGGTATTGGTGGCGTCCAAGAAGACATAGGGGTAGGTGGTGTCGGCGAGCGATCGCGTGCGGAACGCCTCGAGTTCTTCGTCCTTCTCAGCGCAGATCCTCGACACCTCGGACTTCGAGATCCCGGCGTCGACGCCGAGCGCCTGGACAAGGTCATCGACCTTCCGGGTCGAAACGCCGTGGACTTCAAGCCTCGATGACGACGGCGTAGAGGGCCTCGTCGATACGACGACGACGCTCCAAGATCGAGGGGAAGAAGCTGCCCTTCCTGATCTACGGGATCTTGAGGGAGAGATCCCCAGCCTTCGACGACACCCGACGAGGCCGAGATCCGTTGCGCCGTGTCGTCTTCGTCAGGCTCCGCTCGTGAAACGCAGCGCCGATGTGCTCGGTGGCCTCTTGATCGATCAGGGCTTGGTAGAGGAAGGTCACCATCTCGGCCACGAGATCGACATCAGGGTGCCCATGAAGTCGATCGGTGAGCGCGGACAGGTCAAACTCTTGATGGGTCATCGGAGTATCTCTCTTTCGTGTCTTCTCGAGGGACACGTTGAGAATGCTCCGATGGCCCGACTAACCCGTGGACCCTCCAAGTGACACCACTTCAGGGGACGTCAACGAATCCGTGCCATCGCCGGTTTTGAAGCTACTGCGCAGTGGTACGATAACTTGTACCAATCTGGAGGAGGCACAAGTGGCTATCACCGCCAGCGAAGCTCGCAAGAATTTGTTCCCGCTCATCGAACAGGTGAACGACGACCGCCAGCCAGTCGAGATCACGTCCAAGCGGGGCGACGCCGTGCTGCTCTCTCGTGCGGACTATGACGCACTCACCGAGACCGCCTGGCTACTTCGTGCTCCAGCCAACGCCACCCGGCTCTTCGAGAGCCTGGCGCAAGCGCAGTCGGGCCAGCGCAGCGTTCACCAGCTCGATCGGTGAGGCTCGTCTTCACGCCGCATGGCTGGGAGGACTACCAGTACTGGCAGGCAATGGACCGTCAGACGCTCAAGCGACTCAATAGACTCCTCGACGACACGCTCCGAGATCCGTTCTCAGGGATTGGCAAGCCCGAGTCGCTCCGCCACGTCCTTGCGGGGTGCTGGTCGCGTCGGATCGATGAAGAGCACCGGTTGGTCTATCTCGTCGATGGTGACGACCTCGTGATCTTGCAGGCTCGCTACCACTACGAGCGCTGAGTCGGCGACCCAGAGGAGTCCCTCTCAAGCGCGTGGCGCACAACCGGCAGCGAGGGTCAAAGAAGACGTTGACGGGTCCATCGGAGGGATGTCCATGTTGGAACCCCCTGCAAGCGGTGCTGCAGAACCGACGTTTTGCAGAAGTCTGCGTCACCTTCTACGTACGGCGATGAACACATTCTCGCGTCCGGGGCGATCCGAAGCATCACGGACATCCACCAGCTCGAAGCCAGCCTCGCTGAGCGTCGATGTCATCTCCGCGATCGTCCGAAACGACAGCGTTGATTCGGACGTCATGGTTGAACCATCTCGAGAGAATTGGAACGTCGTTGTGAAGGTCACCGTTGCGCTCGAGACCACAGTCACGTCTGGCCAAGACTCAACGATGCCTACTCCCGGAACATCTGCGACGGCCAACGCGTCCGTGCGATTCCATCTAAGCCAACCGCGGTCCTCCGGGACTCGACTCTCGAAGACAAGGTGACCCAGAGGTCGCAGAGCGGAGTGAATCGATCTGAGCGTTGCTAACCACTCGACGTCATCAACGAATACCTGGGCGACGTTGCCCGTCATCGTCGCCAGATCAACTTGGAGGGGTGGCAGATCCTGGGCGCTGCTGTGAATCCAACGGACCAGTGACGTACCAGGCTTCGCTTGGGCCACGTTCAACGATGCCGCGGCTGGGTCTACGGCAACGACCGAGACGCCGCGGAAAGATAGAAGGGTCGCCAAGCATCCAGTTCCGCATCCGACGTCGAGGACACTCGTTGCCCTGAGCTCCTCAACAAGTTCTGCCTACACCTCTAGGTCCGAGCGATCTGGGTCAAGGAGGTCGTACAGGGTCGCGAGTAACTCGTCTTCGAAGAGCGTGTCGGCCACAAGACGAGCCTAAGTGCGGAAGTTTGAATCGGTGGCTTGGATTAGTTGGCGATGCGAGACCAAACAAGGTCGTCCAAGAACGACGACGTTGGAGAAATCGTCTTAGAAATCACAGTTGTAGAAAACGCGTTGTAAGAACGACAACAAGTGGAGGTAATGGGACTATGTTCGAACCCCTCCTGGGGCCAGAAACTACTTAGTTTGGGGTTTCTGATGAAGCGCGCCCGCCAAAAAGGATCAAACCCGGCAATTCTCCGCTAGCAGCGGAAGAGATGGGACAACGTTCGAGCCCCACGTCCTTGCCCCAAGTTTGAGTGAGCTGCTCGTAAAATGAGAGCACACAACGAAGGAAGGACTTCCGTGCGTCCCATTTTTCATCTTTCGATTCCTGTCCGTGATCTGAGTGAGGCAGTCGACTTCTACCAGAGCCACCTCGGTGCTGAGATTGGAAGGAGAACGGACGACTTTGTCGATGCCCTGCTCTTTGGCGCACAAGTAACGCTTCAAAACGATCCGGCCAGCGTGACGGCACCAATGCCGAGGACGAGACACTTCGGGGCGACCGTTTCATGGGACGCGTGGGAGTCAATCTCAGCTCGTCTTCGTGGAGGTCCGCTGATTGTTGAGCCGCCAACTCTCTCGTATGTGGGCGAGCCCACAGAGCAAGGAAAATTGATGATCAAAGATCCGAGCGGAAATCTCATCGAAATCAAGGCATACCGCCAACCTGACAAGGTTCTCGGCTCCCTGGCACACTGATCAGATAGTTCCAGAGGAGCCCTTCCTCTCAACAGTCTTGAGGCTCAATCCCGAAGCGTCTCCTGAGTTAGCTGCTTGTACGGTCGGTGTTCTTCCAAGAGCGAGGGGCGAATCCGTCGGACATCTGCTATCCTTACATTTAGAAAAAAGTAAGGAGAACAACATGGACGTGGCCGCTCGCTTGAGCTCCAAAGGGCAGGTAACGATTCCGAAGGCAGTACGTGATGCCCTCGGTGTTGAAGAAGGCGACTCCGTTATTTTTCGCATTGATGGCAACCTGGCGACGCTTCAGCGGACACCAGATTTTCTTGAACTGGCGGGAACACTCGCCGCGCCGGCAACAAAGAAGAGCGCCAGCTGGGACCGAGTCCTCGAGATCTCACGTGCGAGTAGGGCCAAGAAGTTTCAGTGAGTTCGTTTGTCGACACCAACGTTCTGGTTCGTCATCTGGTTGGTGATCCACCCGACATGGCGAGGCGAGCCACCGCCTTTTTGAGGAATGAAGAGAGTCTCTACCTCGCTGATCTCATCGTTGCCGAAACGGTGTACGTACTCGAATCGTTCTACGAAATCGACCGTTCTCGCATCAGTGAAGCAATTCGATCCTTGCTGGCGATGGAGTCCGTCCGAGTCATTGACGCTCCGCTACTCCTGCGAACGGTTGCCTTGTACGAAGGCGAACGGCTTGATTTTGCCGACGCCTACCTCGTGGCTTGCGCGGAAACCACTGGGGTAGGAAAGGTCGCTTCTTTCGACAAAGCCATCAGTCGAATACCCACGGTCGAGAGAATCGAGCCCTAAGGAATCAATTCACCAACCGGTTTCATCGTCATAAACGATGTCCACCAAATGGGACCTACGGCATTTGGTGGAGGTGATGGGACGATGTTCGAACCCCTCCTGGGGCCAGAAACTCAGTAGTTTTGGGGCTTTCTAAATGGACACTTCATGCGGATCGGGATGTATTCCAAGTCTCTAGCCCAGCGAGTGAAGTAACGGGAGAAAGTTCGAACCCCTGAATCTCTGGCTGCCATGGACACTGTGAGTAGATAACTGGTGACTTGATTGTGAAGAAGAACTGGGACGGACGGATAGGACTACTGAGGGTCTAGTTGTCATCTGAGCTGTGAGGATCCACCCCTCATGAGAGGACGCGAACCATGCCCCGTCCCTATCCCCAAGAGTTTCGCGATCACATCGAAGGAAGCGTTCGCGCAGGCGTCACGACCGCAGAGGCGACATTCGCAGGTCATGCCAACTTGGCGGCTGCATGTTTTCCCGGCAGCGTTCTCACGCTGCTTACCTCGAGCGCCGTCTTGAGGAACATGACGTTCAACTCCACAAAGGCCAATCTTCTGTAAGGGTTGTGCCTTTTCGCCAACCGTTCGTACTGGAGAAACCGCCTGCCCGCTGACCACTCTCTATTGGGACTTTCTGATCCGCAACGAGGCGACGCTCAGCCGAGTCAATCGAATCGCCCCGCAACGTAAAGCGGCCCTCGCTCGGCCCGATCGAACAGAGATCAGCGCAGATGCACCACGTGCCACGCGAATCATCCTCGGTCCGGGTAGATAACGGTCGATTTCGAAGTTCGGTAGTTGCAGCCGTTTCTTAGCAACCGGATGGCGACAAGCAGGGTGCAAAAGTCATCCGTGCGTCCGCCGAGGGAGGCAATGATGAACAGTGCATTGCATGTAACAAGGTGACCTGCGGGGCCTTTAGTGGGGACATTCACTAAGGTTTGACCATGAGCACAGTGATTCCCTCAGTACATGGTCGGATTCTTGATCTTGACAGCCACTTGCAGGTTCCGATCTCTCGATGGGGTGAGGTGTTCGGTGATGCGACGGCCCGCTTCGGAGCACGTTTCGCCGGTATC
>Ga0209499_1000445_pt1 | contig 30406 bp, 30 predicted proteins | sample C_130208_EF_Meta_FD_187306 | JGI IMG/M metagenome (GOLD analysis project Ga0209499, IMG submission 187306) | Freshwater microbial communities from Lake Croche, Canada to study carbon cycling - C_130208_EF_MetaG (SPAdes) (version 2) | ecosystem: Environmental > Aquatic > Freshwater > Lake... | reverse complement strand
TAAATGTAATTTTTGATTAAATTCATCATATTCGGTTGTAAAATCTACAGAAACAGAATCCTTATCAACCAGTTTTATTTTAGAATTGTCAAAATGAGTCAATGGTGTTGCCGATTCTAAAGTAAACGTATCTCTAAAATTTAAAATCCCTTTTTGTAATGGAATAATACTTAGGCTGTCTTTCTTCTGGCTCTTAATTTTAAAAGAAAAGTCACTTTTGTATTTGTCTTTGGTAACGGCTAGTTGCAAGGAATCTGCTTTTAGAGGTTGAAACCAAACCTGAAGCGAATCTTTTTTTGGAAATTTGGTAATGATGGAAGGCAAAATTTCGCCCTTGTTTTTTAATGTAATTTTCGAATTTTTCACATTTCCTTCATAAGGCAAAAGCAATCTGTTTCCACTTACTTGAATGGGTTTATACACTTTTAAAGGCAACACTTCTTTGAATATTTTTAATTCGAAAAGAGAATCGTTTGGAACACTAATAAACTGCTTTTTAAACCCGATTTTATCTTTTTTTGGATTGAATTTGTTGTTTGAATTGTAATCTTTCATCGCAACCAAAAGATATTTTCCCGCCTTCAAATTTTCTAATTTAAAGGTTTTCATGCTGTCCAAAGTATTGGTAACATATCTCGGATAAGTATTATAAACTACCGAATCTTTAAATTCATCATTCACATCATAAAGCATCACCGAAACAAAGGATTCTACTTCCTTATTAAACGCATCTTTTACGGTTCCTCCAATCGACAAAGAATCTATGTATGCGCCTGTCGAAAATATATATTTAAACTGATTGTATGGATTCCCCTCGTTATTGTCGGTTATACTCTGACCAAAATTAAAACTATAAGTAGTATTGGGTTGTAGTGTGTCATTTATTTTTATAGTAAGATATTTGCTCACATTGGTCGGTAATATCAAGGGTTCATTCTTCATGGGTGGCGAAATAATCAACTGTTTTCTCAAATCTTTCAGCTTAATATATTCGTCAAATGTCAATTTAATCTCCGTTCCTTTAAAATTAGTACTGAAATTTTTCGGGAAACTTGTTTTCAAAATGGGCGCAAGAGTATCCTTCAATCCACCGGTAATATTTCCTCTTTTGGCACAGCTAACCATTGCCAATACAAGTAAAAACAGAATATATCTAAGGTTGTTTTTCAACATAATCAATCAAAATTTAGAAGCACAAAATAACAATTATATTCGCTGTAAAAGAAATGTTTTAATTTTTATTTAGGAATGCGCCATTGCCATACAAACAACACTAATTTTTGCGCCAGGAATTCTCAACAAAGCATGCGAACAAGCCTCTAAAGTAGATCCAGTTGTAATTACGTCGTCAATCAGAAGGAAATGTTTGTTATGGTCTTTTTCGGTAAATGAAACGTCAAAAGTGGTGTCGATTCCGTCACTTCGATGCAATAAATTTTTCTTGGATTGTGTTTTCGAATATATTTTCCGAAATAAAACGGAGTTATTATAGTCTAAATTTAAATTTTTAGAAAGCGCTAAACCAAAATTCGTCACCTGATTGTAGCCTCTTTCTCTGAGTTTTCGTTTGTGTAAAGGAACTGGAATAATTTGGTCAACGGATTTGATAATTGCCAAATTTTTTAACTCCTCCGCATACCATTCGCCAAGCACAGTTCCAATTTCTTCCTGACCTTTATATTTCAAATTGTGAATGAGTTCTTGTACAATTCCCTTTTTATGAAAATACAATAATGCCGAGGCATATTCGACTGGAATTCTTCCATAAAACTTTTTGACAGCTTCGTTTTCAGGGTTTATATGATGATTAGTCAGCGGTAGATTATGTCGGCAAAGCGTGCAAATCACATTTTCATTCGAAATTAATAAGGAATGACAGCCAGAGCAAACGGGTGGAAAAAACAGGTTAATAATGCTTTTGAACATACGAAGTGTATTTATTTATAAAAATAGGCATTTCAATGCTTCAAATTTTGATAAATTCCTTTTTTTTAAGTTCACTTTTTATATTTTTGCATCATTATGGCAAAACAAGAAGATTTATTCAAAAATGTAGTTTCGCACGCAAAGGAATACGGATTTATTTTTCCGTCAAGCGAAATTTACGATGGTTTAAGTGCAGTCTATGATTATGCACAAAACGGTGTCGAATTAAAAAAGAACATACGCGAATATTGGTGGAAATCAATGGTTCAAATGAACGATAATATCGTTGGACTTGACGCGGCGATATTGATGCATCCAACCACTTGGAAGGCATCAGGACACGTGGACGCTTTTAATGATCCGTTAATTGATAACAAAGATTCCAAAAAAAGATACCGTGCCGATGTTTTAATTGAGGATTATGCCGAAAAATTAAACCTGAAAGCCAAAAAAGAAATTGAAAAAGCTAAAGCACGTTTTGGAGACGCTTTCAATGAACAAGAATTCATCACTACCAATACTAGAGTGGTAGAATATCTTGCTAAAGAAAGAGAAATTCTGGAAAGAATGGGGCGTTCTTTAGGAAACGGCGATTTAGAAGATGTAAAAGCATTAATCGAAGAACTTGAAATTGCTGATCCTGAAACAGGATCTAGAAACTGGACAGAAGTGCGTCAATTCAACTTGATGTTTGGTACAAAACTTGGTGCTTCTGCCGATACAGCGATGGATTTATATTTGCGTCCAGAAACAGCTCAAGGAATTTTTGTCAATTTCTTGAATGTTCAAAAATCAGGTAGAATGAAAATTCCTTTTGGAATTGCACAAACCGGAAAAGCGTTTAGAAACGAAATCGTTGCGAGACAATTTATTTTCCGTATGCGGGAATTTGAACAAATGGAAATGCAATTTTTTGTAAAACCAGGCGAAGAAATGCAATGGTACGAGCACTGGAAAACCGCTCGTTTAAACTGGCATTTATCATTAGGTTTAGGAAGAGAAAATTACCGTTTTCATGATCACGAAAAATTAGCGCATTATGCCAATGCCGCTGCCGATATTGAATTTAATTTCCCATTTGGATTCAAAGAATTAGAAGGAATTCACTCTCGTACCGATTTCGATTTGAAAGCGCACGAAAAATTCTCTGGCAAAAAAATGCAATATTTCGACACCGAAACTAATGCTAATTACACACCATATGTTGTAGAAACTTCGGTTGGATTGGACAGAATGTTCTTGTCGGTTTTTGCTACTTCATTAAAAGAAGAAACATTAGAAGACGGTTCTACAAGAACAGTTTTAAAATTGCCATCGGTGCTTGCGCCAACAAAAGCGGCAGTTTTACCTTTAGTAAAAAAAGACGGATTGCCTGATATCGCGCATAAAATTATCGAAGATTTACGTTGGGATTTCAATGTAACTTATGATGAAAAAGATGCAGTTGGAAGACGTTATAGAAGGCAAGATGCATTGGGGACTCCATTTTGCATCACGGTTGATCACCAAACTATAGAAGATCAAACGGTTACAATTCGTCATAGAGATACGATGAAACAAGATCGCGTAAATATTGCTGATTTAAAATCGATTATAGAAAATGAAGTTTCGATGAAGAATTGGTTGATGAAAATGTAACAAAAGTTGATGCGGTTAATGTTTATTCGGTTATAAAAAGTAAAGGCTTCTCAATTGAGAAGCCTTTACTTTTTATTTAAATCGGTAGCCTAATGTAATTCCGCCTCGACCTACAATTTCAGTATTATTAGTTCCGAATAGATTTCGACCGATACCGGCATTTATTTCAAAGATAAATCCTCTCGAATGAATCCATTTTGAACCAACACCAAAACCTAATGCAAAACCAGAATATTTTTCCCCTTCTGTAAAATAACTTGAGGTTGAGGTATAATCGTAGGTATAGTAACTTCCGTTTTTACCAGAGCTAATCATACTAAAAGCTTCAACAAAAAAACCTGCTGCTGGTTTTTCTCCAAAATAAGCACGATAATAGGGTGTTAAACTAAAAGTAGTTTCAAAATTTTCTCCATCATTAAAAAAAAGCGAAACCCCTATTCCCGAATCTTCATTGAGTAAATGTTCATAACTAACGTCAATACCACCTAAAACTAAAAAAAGTGCATTTCCTTTAATTTCATTTTTATTAAAATTAGGAGTTTCTTTATCTTGGCTGTAACCAAAAGTAAAAACCGTTAAACACAACAGAATTAATAATTTTTTCATAAGATTTGTTTTTTATATTCTTCAAATTTATGTAAAATTATTTCGATTTTAAACGCTTTCTATAAAATCTTTTGAATACTCTTTAATCTGATCGCGCACTTTTCGGAACTCTACAATTAGTTCTTTGGCTGTTCCCGACGATTTTGATGGATCTTCAAAACTATGGTGAATCGTTTTTGTTTTGGTTGGAAAAAAGGGACAGGCTTCTTTGGCATTATCGCAAACCGTGATTACATAATCAAAAGTGATTTCTGAATATTCATCCACGTGATTGGAAGTGTGTTTTGAGATGTCAATTCCGTCTTCCGACATGATTCCAACTGCAAATGGATTGAGTCCGTGAATTTCAACACCAGCACTATACACTTCGACTTTTTCTTTTCCGAAATGCTGTAAATAACCATGTGCCATTTGGCTTCTGCACGAATTTCCGGTACAGAGAACTAGAATTTTTTTCATTTTTAAGCGATTTATTTGTAATATTTTTTCTTTAACCAAAAGGAAACTTTAACCAATAAAATTAAAGCAGGAACTTCGACCAAAGGCCCAACGACTCCAGTAAAAGCTTGTCCAGAATTAAGTCCAAAAACAGCAATTGCAACCGCAATTGCTAATTCGAAATTGTTTCCTGCAGCGGTAAAAGCTACGGCTGCGTTCTTGTCATAGCTTGCACCTACAGCTTTAGTCATGAAAAAACCAATCAAAAACATGATGACAAAATAGATTAACATGGGTATGGCAATGATGATAATATCTTGTGGAATTTGGATAATAAGCTCCCCTTTTAAACTAAACATAACAATTATTGTGGCTAATAATGCAATTAATGTAATTGGAGAAATAGTGGGTATGAACTTCGTATTATACCATTCTTCGCCTTTTAATTTTACTAAAATTAAGCGGCTGAAAAATCCAAATCCAAAAGGAATTCCTAAATATACAGCAACACTTTTTGCAATTGTTATAATCGAAATATTTACGATAGCGCCTTCAAATCCAAAATAAGGAGGTAAAACAGTAATGAAAATCCATGCGTAAAAACTATAGAAAAACACTTGAAAGATACTATTTAAAGCTACTAAACCAGCGCCATATTCTGAATTTCCTTCCGCAAGATCGTTCCAAACTAAAACCATGGCAATGCATCGAGCCAAACCAATTAAGATTAAGCCAATCATATATTCTGGATACTCTCTTAAGAAAGTGATTGCCAAAACAAACATTAATAAGGGTCCAATTATCCAATTTAAAACTAAGGAAATCGTTAGGATTCGTGTGTTTTTGAAAACTGTCGGTAGTAATTTATAATTCACTTTTGCCAAAGGCGGGTACATCATTAAAATAAGTCCAATTGCAATAGGAATATTTGTCGTTCCAGAACTCATCGTATTTATAGTATTCGAAAAAGAAGGGACAAAATACCCTAAAGCAACGCCAATTAACATGGCTAAGAATATCCAAAGGGTTAAATAGTTGTCTAAAAAAGATAGTTTTTTCATGTTTTTAATTTTTTTGTAAATGCCTTTTGGTTTTTTAGCAACAATCTTTTGAATTTATGCAACTAGATTCTATGGTAGTTATGAAATTTTGAATGTTTTGAATGACTTTCTCGTCTAGACAATAACAGATCGTATTACCAGAAATAGATCCTTTTATTAACCCAACTTTTTTTAATTCCGATAAATGTTTAGAAACAGTTGATTGTGCCAAAGGTAGAATTTCTACAATGTCGCCACAGATACAATCCGGAGCCTTCATTAGAATTTTTACAATTTCTAAACGCGCTGGATTTCCTAATGCTTTTAGGATTTCTGCCATTTGGTTAGTTTCTTCCGAGAAACCGATTGTTTTTGTTATTCCCATATCGCAATATTACGATATATTTTTAAATAGAAAAAATTAAAAAAGTAACTTAACAATTATTTAATTTGGGAGAAAATAAAAATGCCTCCAAATAGTTAGAAACTATTTGGAGGCAGTCTAATATTAAAGTCTGGATTGAATTAACGACTTTTTCTCTTTATTCTTCGCTCAATGCATTCCAACCACGCGCTTTAAGAGGAATTCTTGTATTGGCTCGGGTAACTAAATGGATTCCTTCACTTTCTTGGGTCATGTGCCCAATTATCGTGAAATTTGGATTTCCTTTGATTTTATCAAAATCTTCCATCGCAATGGTAAAAAGCAATTCGTAATCTTCGCCACCGTTTATTGCCACTGTTGTTGCGTCCAAATTAAATTCTTCGCACACATTCATAAATTGTGGATCGAGCGGTAATTTGTCTTCATATAAATTACATCCTACTTTTGATTGTTTGCATAAATGCATGATTTCCGATGACAATCCATCCGAAATATCAATCATCGATGTTGGTTTTATTTCTAAAGCGTGCAATAATGTGCGCACATCTTTTCGAGCTTCTGGTTTTAATTGGCGTTCAATAATATACGTGTATGCATCTAAGTCGGGTTGTGAGTTTGGGTTTACTTGAAAAACTTGTTTTTCACGTTCTAAAACTTGCAATCCCATATAAGCCGCACCAATATCGCCAGTTACCACCAATAAGTCGGTTTGACCCGCTCCGCTTCTATACACAATTTCGTTTTCGTCCGCTTCGCCAATTGCTGTAATACTGATAATCAATCCTTTTTGAGACGAAGTGGTGTCGCCACCGATAACATCTACATTATATTCATTTGCCGCAAGGGTAATTCCATCAAACAACTCTTCCAAAGCTTCTAACGGAAATCGATTAGAAACCGCAACAGAAACTGTGATTTGCGTTGCTTTGGCATTCATGGCGCAAATGTCCGAAACATTAACCACGACCGCTTTGTAACCCAAATGTCTTAAAGGCATATAACCCAAATCAAAATGAACGCCTTCGATTAGTAAATCCGTAGAAACAACTACTTTTTTATCTTTGAAATCCAAAACAGCAGCGTCATCTCCAATACTTTTTAAAGTCGAAGGTTGATTTACTTTGAAGTTTTTTGTTATGTGGTCTATCAATCCAAATTCTCCGAGTTGAGCAATACTGGTACGTTGTGGTGATTTATCTTCGATCATAATCGTTGCGATGGATTTCAAGGAACGAAGCAATTTCTTCGTTCACTACTATTAATTTATAAAGTTGCAAATATACGAAGAATTTATTGCCTCAAATTGCACCTATTTTTATTAAATTTATAAAATGAAAACATTCGATATTATTACGCTAACGGTAAATCCGTCTCTTGATAAAAGCACTCAATTTACAGGATTAGTTGCCGAACAGAAAATCCGTTGCGAAACCGCTCGTTATGATGCTGGCGGGGGTGGAATCAATGTTTCTAAAGCGATTTCTCGCTTGGGTGGCCAATCATTATGTGTATTTACTTCGGGAGGCTCGCCAGGAAATAAATTGGAAGAATTGGTAAAACAAGAAGGAATTGCTATAAAAACAATCACAACAGAAAACTGGACAAGAGAAAATCTGGTTGCTTTGGATGTAAATACCAATTCGCAATATCGTTTTTGCTTTCCGGGAAATTCCATTTCAGAATTGGAAAAAGAGGCAATTATCCAAACCATTCGAGAATTAAAACCTAAATATTTAGTAGCAAGCGGAAGTTTAAACGAAGGTTTATCAACCGATTTCTATCAACAAATTGCAGATTTAGCGAAAGCTTCTGGAACAAAATTAATTGTGGATACTTCAGGTGAAGCTTTGAAAAAAGTATTAGAAAAAGGGGTTTATTTAGTAAAGCCAAATATTGGCGAATTAGCCAAACTAATTGGAGTCGAAAGAATAGAAACAAACGAAGTAGAAGCAGCAGCAAGAAAATTAATCGAAAAAGGAAGTGCCGAAATTGTAGTGGTTTCCTTAGGTGCGCAAGGAGCAGTTTTGGTAACAGCGACTCAAACCGAATTTGTAGCCGCACCCGATGTTGTAAAGAAAAGTACCGTTGGAGCCGGAGACAGTATGGTGGGCGCCATGGTTTGGGCATTATCACAGAACAAAAATTTGAAAGAAGTGGTGCAATGGGGCGTTGCCTGTGGATCAGCAGCCACCATGAACGTAGGAACACAATTATTCAAATTAGAGGATGCAAAACGATTGTTTGAAGGGTTGCAATAACTTTAAAACGGGGGTTAGTGACTTTTTGTTAACGGAATTCTAAATAAAATCATCGTTTCATACTGAAATGAGATTTGAATACTTGGTCGGTGCCATTAAATTTATAAAAAACCTGAAACCAATAATCGGTGGAAGGAAGTGGATTTCCATTGTAATTTCCATCCCAACCAGGACCATTTGTTTTGAGTTGTTTCAGGAATTTTCCATACCGATCGTAAATATAAAGTACGGCATCTGGTTGAAAATCTAGATCAAAGATGTTCCAATATTCGTGATATCCATCCCCATTAGGAGTAAAATATTTAGGATATTTTATTACGTGTGTTACTAAATTTAGAGCAGTACAATTTCCTTTTATATCGGTAATTGTTATGGTATGGATTCCTGAAGCAACATCATGAAAAACAGTGCTGTTTTGCGATGCGCCCCCGTCAATTTGAAATTCATATTCGCCTAATCCACCCGTTACATCTACAATTACATCAATTATATCTGTGAATGCTGCTGAAGCAGTTACTGACGCTATCGCTGGACTCGATTTTTCTACTGTAACAGTTTTGGAGTTATAGCCACAATCATCTCCAATATCTGGGGTGTTTTTTATTGCAATTACAGTATATATTCCGTCTATCAGAGCAGTATAACTTTCTCCGGTTCCTACTAACACACTATTTAAATACCATTCAACAGTGAAAATTGAAGGATCCAATCCAGAACTCATGGTGTAAGATTGTATTAATGCTCCGGTTAAATTATCTACACAAATTACACCATCATTTATATTTAAATTTATTAATGGATAAATTGTAATCTCAAAATCTTTTTGATCGAAGCAAATTGCATTATTTTTAGCATAAACATACATGTGTTGCGATGACGATATGCTTTGACCAGCATTATAAGCTACTCCTTTACCTAAAGGTTGTGAAAAATAGTTGCCTAAAGATAAAGGAGGCAATAAATAATTACCACATGCAACAACATCTGGGTAATTTATTAAAATAGGAGTAGGTGTAATTGTAACTAAAAAGTCTTTTTGATTGGAACACGTTAATCGAGTTCCGATAATTTTATAAACATATATTCTTTGAGAAGCAGTTAATATAGTTCCCACAGGAATAGTTGGTCCTGAACCATTTGGAAGTGAATAATAATCGCCTAGGGCTAATGGGGGAAGTTGGTAACTATCGCAAACGGAAACATCTGCAAAAGTCCCTACATCTATTCCACTAAATTGAATATTGAAATACGATTCGTTTTTACATCCTGCTAAATCACTCCATTCATTATAAATATAAACCCTTTGACTTGATGAAATTACTGTTCCTGCAAGGAGTTCGATTCCTATTCCATTTGGACCGTTTGTTGCGGTATAGTATTTTCCATTTCTTAATGTTGGTAAAATATAATCCGTACAAGTAAATACATCCGTAAAACTATCTATTAATGGGAGTGGCTTAATTACAATACGCCAAGAATATTGATTTGAACACCCATTAATTCCTTTTGCGTAAATGTAAACAGTTTGAGTTTTCGAGATAATTGTACCAGCACTTAATTGAGTTCCTCCTCCATTTATAGCTGTAAAATAATAACCATTATTTAATGTGGGCAAAACGAAATTTTTACATTCCAAACGGTTCGCTGGCGTGTCAACTGGCGGGAGCGGTTTTATAGTTATGTCATAATTTAATAAATCAGTACAATTAGGAGTTGTGGTAGTATTGGCATAATAATATACTATTTGTGATGTTGTGATTTGTGTTCCTGCTGGAATTATTGTGCCGGTTCCCGAAGATTGATTATAATAATGTCCGAAAGGAATTGAGGGCAAAGTGAAGCTGCCGCAACGAACGATAGATTTGTAAACATCGGTTTTTACAATATCAACTTTAAAAGAGTTTTCGTTTTGGCAAATTGAGTTAGTGGCATAAACATAAATAATGGCACTTGCACTGATGGTGTCCCCAGCATATAAATGAATTCCTGTTCCTTTTGGTCTAGAATAATAATCCCCATTGATTAAAACGGGTAAAACATAAGTATTACAGGTAAGTACATCTGCAGGATGGTCCGCTAATGGAAGTGGATTTACAGTAATTGAAAAGGCTGCATCTCGACAAACCGTGCTATTACTTACTGCATAGTAGTATATAGTTTGAGAAATAGTTAATAAAGTTCCCGGCAAAATTATTGTCCCCAATCCACCTGCTGCTGTAAAAAAATTTCCTGTAAGTGGTCGTGGAACTATATATTTTCCGCAAGCTTTTAGTGGGAAAGTAACTTGATCTGTTAAGGTAATTATAAAGGAACTTTCATTTGTGCAACCATTTGCATCTGGGCCATTAAAAATATAGTATGTTCCTGGAATTGTAATGATATCTCCAGCATGTAACATTCTTCCTCCTCCATTGGATTGGGTAAAATAATTCCCATTTATAATTACAGGCAAAGTATAGCTATGGCATTCAACAGCGTTCGGTATTGTATCTACTATGGGTTTTGGAAGTACTGTTATAGCAAAACTAACGACGTTAAAGCAAGTTGAGTTAGAAACAGCATTCATTCGTATCCAAATTGTTTGCGGTGATTGTGCTAATGTAATTTGAAATGCGGTTGGATCTGCAATAGCATTAGAGTTGCTTTGTGCGTCTGCAAAACTTGTAAAATAAGAAATATTAAAGTTGGAAGCTGCTTGACCATTTAAAACAATTGGATTTTGAAGCGTTAAATCGATTGTTGGAATCAATGACAAATCAGAACATAAATTTAAATTTGGCGGTGTTGAAGTAACAAAAACAGGGCTTACTATTAAATCAAAAGATATTAAATTACCGCAAATTGTATTGCCATTCAAACGATCTGATAATTTTACATAAATTTTTTGTCCTCCACTACTAGAATAAGAAGTTAAAAGATTGGTTGGAATTCGAGGTGAATTGGCATTGGCATCAGCCAAAGAAGCATAATACGAAATGGAATAATCGGTAGTGCTTAATCCCAGGGTAGCAAGATTGTTTTGCGTCAAATCAAAGGAATAATTAGTTTGTCCCGAGTTGCAAACCGTTAAATTATTTAAAGCGTTTAAGGTTAAATCAACAATAGTAATTTTATCTATAATTCTGCAGCCTGAGTTAGGAAGTGTTCCAATAACTCCATAAGTACCGGGTTTAGTTACCGTTAAATTAGGGCTGTTTTCACCACTAATAATATCCCCATTAAAAGTCCATGAAACTTTAAACGGAAGCACTATTCCGCTTGTTAATACAATTGATTCTCCTTGACAAATTGTTTTATCAGGACCTAAATTTGTTGTAGTTGTAAAACTTCCTCCTTTAATAAAAACGGCGGAATCATAATTGCTATCGTAATAATCTCCAATGGCTAATTTTATTCTATAGGTTCTATTTGGAATTACAGGGGATGACGCTGTCAAAAGAACGGTTTCTCCTCTCATATTTATAGCGGATGTAGTAGGGTCGGTTACATTATAACGTGAAAAAAGAGGAGCGTTTTCTGAAAGGCAAGAATTATTATAAGCACTGTCGCGAATATTTTTTACAGTTATGGGTGTTGAGGTACCTGGTATAACAGCTAAATTTGTTTGTGTATTTGTAGTCAAATCAGTCAATAAAAAAGCAAAAACGTCGCTAAAACCACATTGATATTGCCCATATTCATTGGATGCAAACAGGAAATCAAAACTAAAACTACTTGAGATTGGAGTAAAATCGAATTGTACAAACCCAACATCGGTAATAGGCGCAGTCTGTCCGTTGGATAAGCTAATTGCCTGCAAGTCAGAATCGGTGGATGTAGAAATTTTACTGCTTTGATTTAATCCGGTATATATTCCTTCGGAATATTTTGCATTCCCGTTTTGGATTATTATTCCATTCGTAAAAGGGAAATTAGGGTTTGTATTTGTAAAACTCCCAATTCCTTTATGAGAAGAAAATGAAAAGTTATTTTCGTTTGAACATGAATTTTGCATTAGAACAGTATGCACCAGTTGAGGAACGCTTAATGATGTTGTGTCTATTATGATTCCCTGAGAAAACGAATATGTAGTTAAAAAAAACAATAAAAGACACTTAGTTTTCATGCGTAACGTTTTGCTTAAAAAAATAAAATTATCGAGATTTGGAATACTATACTTTAGTAAAACATTTAAAAAGGGATATGCCCTACCTAGTTGTATTTAATTTCAAATTTAGTTTAAAACAAGAAACTTTAATTTCTGTCAAACAGGGATATGGATTATTTTACGATAAAGGATAAATAGCTTAGAGTAATATACCGCAAAATGTTTTAAGTAAAATCCCTAAATATTTCAACAATAAATTTAAGAAAAAAAAAATCGTATTTGTAGAATTATCACATTGTTTTTTGTTCTTGCAAAAGTATTTAAAAAAAATAGAATTAGCTAAAGCTCATTTAAAAAAACGTACTTTCGAAAACTTATATACCAAAAAGGGCATCAAGTTATAGCTTTCATATAGGTGATAAGCAAATAGAGAATTGTAAACAAATTTACCGGTAATACTATTTTTTAAAGCCACAGTGAAGGACGTGGTTTTTTTATCCCATTTTTTATTATATTTGTTCAAACAAAAATTTATTTTATGTACGATTTTCTTCAAAAATTTCATTCAGGCTGGGCATTTCTAGCACTTTTAGTATTTATAATAGCAGTTGTTAATTCGCTTATTGGTTTATATTCCAAAAAAGAATTTACAGCAAAAGACAGAAAAATTGCCGTATTTGGTTTGGCTGCAATACATACACAATTGTTGGTTGGATTGGTTTTATACTTTGTATCGGGTAGAGGTTTTGATTCATTGGGACAAATGGCAGATAAAGATTTACGTTTGACTTCATTAGAACATCCGTTAATGAATTTGATTGGAATTACTTTAATTACAATAGGTTGGATGAAGCATAAAAAACTAACTACTAGCGAAGCTAAATTCAAAACTTTCTCTATTTATTATGGTTTGGGTTTGATTCTTATTCTAAGTAAAATTCCTTGGAATTTATGGTTTTAAAATATTAAAAAAAGTCCTTTTCAGGACTTTTTTTATCTAGGTATGGTTTTTGCCAAGTAGAATTAAAATTAAAATTAATGAAAAATATACTCACTCTTTTTTTATCCGTTGTATTTATTGGTTTTGCTTGTAGTCAAACTATAAATAAGGATAAACAAAAAGCAATATCAAAAAAAGATACTGTACTTAAGAACAAAACACTTCTTGTAAAACAAGATAAATCAACTTTGGTAAAAGATACGGTAAACAAAAATAAAGTACTAATTGTACATCAAGAAATTAGTTCCGATACCTTATTTGTTGACACTGGAAAACTCAAGCGTTTTAAAAATGATGCCAGAGCATCCTATTATGCGGATAAGTTTAACGGAAGAAAAACTACAAGTGGAAAAAGATTTGACAATAGCAAATATACTGCTGCACATAAAAAACTACCTTTTGGAACAAGAATAAAAGTGACCAATCAAGCCAATGGAAAATCAGTAATTGTAGAAGTTACCGATAGGGGTCCTTTTGTGAAATCAAGAGAGATTGATCTTTCAAAACGTGCATTTATGGAAATATCAAATCATAAATCTACTGGAGTCATGATGGTAACTTTGGAGTTAATTGAAAAATAATTTACCAAGTTAAATAAGGATTTTTGCTTAAATTAGAATTATAATAACGGCTGTCATTTGTAACTTCTTTTCCAAGCCAATTTGGTCTTTCGAATTTTTCTTTTTCGGAACTTAGTTCAATTTCGGCAATAATTAATCCCTGATTGTCCCCGTAAAATTCGTCAACTTCAAAGGTATGACACCCTATTTTTACTTCAAAACGTGTTTTGTCAATTACCCCTTTTTCACAAAGGTTCAATAATTTTTGTGCTTCATCAATGGGAATTTCTTTCTCCCATTCAAAACGAGACATACCCGATTCGTTTGACGCCCCTTTTATGGTCAAAAATCCCTTATCTCCTTTTAGCCTCACTCTAACGGTTCGATTTGGAACAGAGCTCAAATAACCTTGAGAAATTCGATTTTGTGCAAAAGCCTCTTTTTTGAAATCTTCTGATGTTACTAAAAATTTTCTTTCTATTTCTATCATTTTGTTATTGTAATGAATTTCGAGTCACGAAATATAATAATCTTTTTTAAGATTTTCGAGGCGGTTTTATTTTGTAAATTTTCTTCCTCAAATATATTAAATTCTTCAATAGTCCTGAGCATCCCTTTGCTTATTAAAGCAATCGAACTGTATAAAAAAATAAAAATCAGCCACAAATTGCACAAATTAACACAAATCAGGACTTTATAAATTTCACAAATCTGCCAAAGACAGATAAAATTCGTCTGATATTTTTAGAATTACTAAAATTAGTAATAATTCGTGGCGAAAAAAAACTTGTGTGCTTGCGCTGACTTTGCTATTCTCTGAGTAATAATTTTATAAATTTGTCTCATGTCCGAAATAAATCCAAATAGAAAAATTATTCATATTGATATGGACGCGTTCTTTGCGTCGGTGGAGCAAATGGATAATCCGGAATTGCGAGGAAAACCAGTTGCTGTTGGCGGAGCAGAAAACCGTGGAGTTGTGGCAGCAGCAAGTTATGAAGCTAGAAAATTTGGTGTTCGAAGTGCTATTAGCGGTGTTTTGGCCAAAAAAAACTGTCCCGATTTGATTTTTGTAAAGCCTAGATTTGAACGTTATAAGGAAATATCAGGGAAAATCAGAAAGATATTTCACGATTACACCGATTTGGTTGAGCCACTTTCGCTGGACGAAGCCTATTTGGACGTTACTAATAACAAAAAAGGAAATCCGAGTGCGAGTTTATTGGCACAAGAAATAAGATTACGAATTCTTAACGAAGTGGGTTTAACGGCTTCTGCAGGGATTTCTATCAATAAATTTGTGGCAAAAATAGCTAGTGATTATAATAAACCGAACGGACAAAAAACGGTTACCCCAGAAGAAGTTATTCCTTTTTTAGAGGAACTGGCGATTAGAAAATTTTATGGAGTGGGAAAAGTTACTACCGAAAAAATGTATCAATTAGGGATTTTTACCGGTTTAGAACTAAAAAGTAAATCATTGGAATTTTTAGAAAAGCATTTTGGGAAATCAGGGAATTTCTATTATAATGTGGTTCGGGGCATTCATAATAGTGAAGTCAAATCAAATCGAATTACAAAATCCGTGGCTGCTGAACACACATTTGATGTCAATTTGTCTTCCGAGATTTTTATGATGGAACAGCTAGAAAAAATTGCAATAGTTTTAGAAAAACGATTAAAAAAGCAACGAATTTCTGGAAAAACAATTACTTTAAAAATCAAATACAGTGATTTTTCACAACAAACCCGTAGCAAAACCTTGCCCTATTTTATTTCGGACAAAGGATTGATTTTAGAAACGGTAAAAGAACTTTTATTTCAGGAGCGGATGAAAGATTCTGTTCGGCTGTTAGGAATTTCTCTAAATAATTTGAATACCGAAGAAAAAAAGACGGTTGTTGTGCAATTAAAATTCGCTTTTTAATAATAAACCACGCCTGAAAAGCGTGGTTTATTATTTATTAAAATATAAATTTTATTCTGGATCATTCATTTTAAAAGTATCCATAAAAGCAGTAGTATAATCGCCTGCAATGTATCTTGGATCATCCATTAATTGTCTATGAAATGGAATAGTAGTTTTAATTCCTTCAATCACAAATTCATCCAAAGCTCTTCTCATTTTGCTAATGGCTTCTTCACGCGTTTGAGCGGTCGTTATCAATTTAGCAATCATAGAATCATAATTTGGCGGAATAGTATATCCTGAATAAACGTGAGTATCTAAACGAACTCCATGACCACCAGGCGTATGAAGCGTAGTTATTTTTCCTGGAGAAGGTCTAAATTCATTATATGGATCTTCAGCATTAATTCTACATTCGATAGCGTGTAATTGTGGTAAATAATTTTTACCAGAAATTGGCACACCAGCAGCTACCATAATTTGTTCTCTAATTAAATCGTAATCAATTACTTGTTCTGTAATTGGGTGTTCTACTTGGATTCTAGTGTTCATTTCCATAAAATAGAAATTACGATGCTTATCTACCAAGAATTCTACAGTTCCTGCTCCTTCATATTTGATATATTCAGCTGCTTTTACTGCTGCTTCACCCATTTTCAGACGTAATTCGTCAGTCATATAAGGTGATGGAGTTTCTTCCGTTAATTTTTGGTGACGACGTTGAACCGAACAATCTCTTTCAGAAAGGTGACATGCTTTTCCATATGAATCCCCAACAACTTGAATTTCGATATGTCTTGGTTCTTCTATTAATTTTTCAAGATACATCCCATCATTTCCAAATGCTGCAGCCGATTCTTGGCGAGCTCCTTCCCATGCTTTAAGTAATTCTTCGTCTTTCCAAACGGCACGCATTCCTTTTCCTCCTCCACCAGCAGTTGCTTTTAGCATAACTGGATAACCCATTTCTCGGGAAAGTTCTTGTGCTTGTTCAAACGATTCTAATAATCCATCAGAACCTGGAACACAAGGTACTCCAGCAGCTTTCATTGTGGCTTTAGCCGAAGCTTTATCACCCATTCTGTCAATCATCTCCGGAGAAGCACCAATAAATTTGATACTATGTTCTTGACATATTTTCGAAAATTTTGAATTTTCAGAAAGGAATCCATAACCTGGATGAATTGCGTCTGCGTTTGTAATTTCGGCAGCTGCAATAATATTGGACATCTTTAAATAAGACAAGTTGCTTGGAGGTGGTCCTATACAAACCGCTTCATCTGCAAACTTCACATGTAAACTTTCGGCATCTGCAGTGGAATAAACCGCCACTGTTTTGATTCCCATTTCTTTACAAGTGCGGATAATGCGAAGCGCAATTTCCCCTCTATTTGCAATTAATATTTTTTTAAACATTTTTTTTGAGTTATGAGTTATGACTTATACGTTATGAAAGGCAAAACCAATTCATAATTTATAATTCATAATTTATAATTAAAATTATGATGGATCTACTATAAACAAAGGTTGATCGTACTCAACTGGTGACATATCGTCAACTAAAATTTTAACAATTTTACCAGAGATTTCAGCTTCAATTTCGTTAAATAATTTCATTGCTTCAATTACACAAAGAACATCCCCTTTAGAAATTGTAGTTCCTACTTCAACAAACATTGGTTTGTCTGGAGATGGTTTTCTATAAAAAGTTCCAATAATTGGAGATTTTACAGTTATATAATGTGCGTTTTCGACAGCAGCTTCTACTGGAGCAGCAACAACTGGAATGATTTGTTGAGGAGCTTGTGCCTGTTGAATAACTGCTTGAGCTGGCATTTGTTGAACATAAGTAGTTTCTGAACTGTTTCCTTCCAAAGTGGTTCTAATGGTGATTTTCACATCATCCATTTCTAATTTTACCTCAGCAACTCCTGAATTTGCTACAAATTTGATTAGATTTTGAATTTCTTTTAAATCCATAATTATTTATTTTAGTTTAAATTTATTTTTTATCGTATGCCCATTTTAGGTAAATAGATCCCCATGTAAACCCTCCTCCAAAAGCAGCCAAAATGATATTATCGCCTTTTTTGAATAGGCTTTCAAAATCATTTAGAACTAAACCGATGGTTGCAGAGGTTGTATTACCATATTTTTCAATATTCATTAACACTTTTGAATCGTCCAATTTCATTCTATTGGCAATTGCATCTATAATTCTCTTATTGGCTTGATGAGGAACTAACCAGTTCACATCTTCATTAGTCAAATTATTTCTTTTCATTATCAGTTCACTACAATCAGCCATATTAGTAACTGCATATTTAAAAACCGTTTTTCCGTCTTGGATAATTTTGTGTTTATTATCCTTTATGGTTTGAACAGTTGTTGGAAGAAGTGATCCACCCGCTTCAATTTTTAAAAAATCACGGCCTATTCCGTCACTTCTCAAATATTCATCTTGCAATCCTAGACCTTCGTAATTAGGCTCAAACAAAGCTGCTCCTGCTCCATCCCCAAAAATTATACAAGTAGTTCTATCTGTATAATCTACTATTGAAGACATCATATCGGCACCAATAAGCAATACTTTTTTATATCTTCCCGATTGAATATAGGCAGAGGCAACTGATACACCGTATAAAAAACCGGAACAAGCTGCTTGCAAATCAAAAGCAAAAGCATTTACAGCTCCTATTTCGGTAGCTACATAAGCGCCAGTACAAGCAACGGGCATGTCTGGTGTAGCAGTAGCTATTATCAACAAATCTATTTCCGAAGGATCAATATTTGATTTAGCTATTAAATCTTGTGCTGCTTTTATAGCTAAATACGAAGTTGCTTTCCCTTCTTCTTTCAGAATTCTTCTTTCTTTAATTCCAGTACGAGATAATATCCACTCTTCATTTGTGTCAACCAAAGTTTCGAGAACCTTGTTTGTAAGTACATAATCTGGTACATAACCTCCAACTGCGGTAATTGCGGCGGTAATTTTATTCATTATATTCTATTATTTTTTGTCAAAATGCTGCCATCGACAAAATTTTTAAAAGACCTCAAAATTACAAAAAATTTATAAACTTACTCGCTTTGAAACTTCTTATTTGATGAAAATTATAAACAACAAAAAAACTCTCACATAGTGAGAGTTTAAATATCCTTTACTAAAACGTATTAAGCAACCGCTACAGATTTATCTATAACAACTTGACCTCTGTAATACATTTTTCCTTCATGCCAATAGGCTCTGTGGTATAAATGCGCTTCGCCGGTAATTGGGCAAGTAGCGATTTGAGCTACAGTAGCTTTGTAATGTGTTCTTCTTTTATCTCTTCTTGTTTTGGAGATTTTTCTCTTAGGATGCGCCATTTTACTATATTATTTATCCGTTAATAGTTGCTTTAATTTGTCCCATCGTGGGTCAATATTTTCTTCTTTTTGTTCTTCTTTATTTACTTCTTTTTGTTCTGTCAATGTCAGTTCTTTCAGTTTTGTTAAAGCTTCCGTTTTTAAACTTCCGTCTTTAACTCCTGGATGAACTCGTCTTAGAGGAACAGAAAGCACAAGCATTTCATATACATATTGAGCAATATCAATTTGAAATTCTCCATGTGGCAAAATTAGCAAGTCTTCATTGTCATTATTATATGCATCACCAAAACGCACTAATAACTTCATATTTCCTTTTATTGGCAAATCAAACTCTTCATTTGTCATATCACAAGGAACATTTACGGTTCCTTTATGTTTGAAGGCTAAATCCAACATCGTGCTATTTTTCTCTAAAACTACATTTACTTTGATATTTGAATTATTAAATTCATGAAAATCAAAGATTTCAAAGAACGCATTGCTTATTTGATATTCAAAATGATGTTTTCCGGTCTTTAACCCTACGAAAGGAATTAAATATTCTTTTGTCCTATTCATTTCAATCACAATTTTCCCTAAACTTCGGGAGTGCAAAGATATAAAATAATTGCAAATCCAATACTGTTATTTGCCTTTTTTTGTTTAAGCCTGTTTTTCTTTTGTTTTTAAAGGTTTTTGGCTGATTTCTGCATGCTGATTTCTCGAATTATACACATCAATTGCAAGATAAACGGCTTCTTTAAATGAATTAAAGTCGGCAATTCCTTTACCAGCAATATCATAAGCGGTTCCGTGATCGGGAGAAGTTCTAATTTTATTTAATCCTGCCGAATAATTCACTCCTTTTCCAAAAGACAAAGTTTTAAACGGAATTAGTCCTTGATCATGATAAGTGGCCACTATAGCATCGTATTTTTCATATTGATTGCTGCCAAAAAAACCATCGGCGGCAAAAGGCCCGAAAACCAAAGTTCCTTTTTCGAATATTTTCTTCAAGGCTGGCTTCAATATTGTATCGTCCTCTGATCCAATAACTCCTCCGTCGCCACAATGTGGATTTAATCCCAAAACAGCAATTTTTGGTTTAGAAATACTAAAATCCTGAATTAAAGATTGCTTTATTGTTTCGATTTTTTTAATAATCAATTCTTCTGTAAGATGAGCAGCAACTTGATTTAACGGAATATGATCCGTCAAAAGTCCTACCCGTAAATTATCCTGAACCATCATCATCAAAGCATTCCCTTCTAATTCTTGATCCAAATAATCAGTATGTCCTGGGAATTTGAAAGTTTCCGATTGGATATTATATTTATTGATAGGTGCCGTAACTAAAACATCTATTAATCCATCTTTTAAAGCTTTGGTTGCCGAAACAAATGATTTAATTGCATATTCTCCAACCTTCTCGTCATTTACTCCAAAGTTTACATTTACAATTTCGTTCCAAACATTCAAAACATTGATTTTTCCAATAACAATTTGGTCTAATCTATCAATTCCATGAAGCATTGAGGTAGATTCAAAAGTCTTTTTTACAAACGAAAGTGTTTTTACGTTAGCAAAAATAACTGGTGTGCATAATTCTAACATTCGAGAATCTTCAAATGTTTTTAGAACAACTTCGCTACCAATACCGTTTAAATCTCCTATTGAAATTCCTACGATTATATTTTCTGCATTTTTTATCATGGCATAAAGTTATTTATTGCTAATTTTGAAGTGCAAATTTAGTAAAATAAAATTAAGAAATGTTTACAGGAATCATAGAAACACTTGGTACCATCCAAGAGATCAGAAAAGACAAAGATAATATTCACATAACAGTAAAATCTTCCATTACCGACGAACTAAAAATTGATCAAAGTGTGGCGCACAATGGAATATGCTTGACCGTGGTCGATATTATAGAATCTAATTATACGGTAACAGCCATTGGCGAAACGATAAATAAAACAACTATTTCTCATTGGCAAACTAACGAAAATGTAAATTTAGAGCGAGCCATGAAATTAGGAGATCGACTGGACGGTCATATTGTGCAGGGCCATGTGGATCAAATAGGCACATGTATTGTTGCAAAAGAAACAAATGGAAGTTGGTTTTACACTTTTGAATATAACGAATCGCTTGGAAACATAACCATAGAAAAGGGATCTGTAACGGTAAATGGAGTAAGTTTAACCGTGGTTGATTCTAGCAAAAATAAATTTAGTGTAGCTATTATTCCTTATACTTACGAACACACTAATTTTAAAAATATTGAAGTAGGAACAAAAGTCAACCTTGAATTTGATGTAATAGGGAAATACGTTTCGCGATTGTATTCCAATAAATAAAATCACAAAAACACTCTTTAAATCGACGTTTTATTCTGCATTTTACGACTATATATAATATAAATCCCAAAAAAAACTGCTATAATTAGTAAGTAAAAAACAGGCTCGTTAATTGGCAAACCTGGCGGAGGCGGAGGCGGAAGCGGCACTGGTGGAACTGGTTGTGCAAATACATTCAGAGCCCCAAATAGGAAAAAGACAAAAAACAATAACTTGTCAACTATAGCCTTCATACTTAAAATCAATTTTAACAAAAATTTCATAATTCCAAATAAACCACTTTAGTTTTCTATTATAATAAATACAAAATTACTATTTATTTTAAAAAAAAACTCGAATTTCGATTAAACTACATTTTTAATCGACTAATTGTAATTATATTAATATTTTCAAAAGAAAAGCCCTCCAAAACAATATGTCTTACAGGGCTTTTTGTGTTTAAAAAGTGGTCCCACTTGGAATCGAACCAAGCACCTACTGATTATGAGTCAGTTGCTCTAACCGAATGAGCTATAGGACCTTTTATGAGGTTGCAAAACTACTACTATTTTATATTTGTTGCAACTTTTTTTTTAGATTCCTTATCTAAATCCATTTGAATGATTCCTTTGCTCCTCCCTTTCAAGTACCTACCCATTTAATTATACAAAAAATATCTAAATGTGGAAAACCGTAAAATAGATAAAAACGAATGGAATAAATTTGTATTTATAAACCAAAAATAATTAAAAATGAATTTAATTGAAACGTATTACTCAAAATTACCTATTAATAAATTACTATTGATAATTCTCGAAAATCGAACTAATGGCAATTCTATTAATAATGAAAACTATAATTTACTTTTAATTCATGTCGAAAAAAGAAAACCAAATAACGACCAACAAAACCTATTAGATTTGATTTTAGAAGAAGAATCAGAAAAATTAGCACTTAATTTTGAATTGTTGGAGCAAAAAATTAAAATTCTAAAAGCTTGGTAAATTTATAATTCAAAAAAATTATCTAATTTCCTGACACAATTCTATCAAAACTCCGTTAGTGCTTTTTGGATGTAAAAAAGCAACTAATTTGTTATCTGCTCCTTTTTTAGGAACTTCATTTAAAACAATAAATCCTTCGTTTTTTAGACGGGTAATTTCCACTAGTATATCATCAACATCAAAAGCAATATGATGAATTCCTTCTCCTTTTTTTGCAATAAACTTTGCAATTGGACTTTCGTCATTGGTCGCTTCTAGAAGTTCAATTTTGTTTGGTCCGTTCATAAAAAAAGCAGTTTTCACCCCTTCGCTAGCCACTTCTTCTTGTTTATAGGATGGCGCTCCAAAAAGTTTTTCATAAATTAAAATGGCGCTATCAAGATCATTTACCGCAATTCCAATATGTTCAATTTTATTCATTTTTAAAGATTTTATAGTGCGAATTTTATTGTTTCTGTAGATTTTTCTGTAAATATAAGCATTTTAAAAAGTTATAAAATTTGAAATTTGGTAAAGTTTCCGGCTTGAATAATTAAACTTAATGGCTTTGAAACTTAATGGCTCTAAAAAAATTGTATTTTTGCAACATGGAAACAAATAGACAGAAAAAAATAGGTGGAGTTATCCAAAAAGATTTGGTTGACATTTTGCAAGGCGAAATAAGAAAAAACGGAGTTACTAATTTAATAATTTCGGTTTCAAAAGTACTTGTTACTTCTGATTTATCAGTGGCAACGGTGCATTTAAGCATATTCCCTCAAGAAAAAGCAAAGGAAACTTTGGTGGCCATAAAATCAAATTCTACTTTAATAAAGCATGATTTATCGCAACGTGTGCGTTTGCAATTGAGAAAAGTTCCCAATTTAGTTTTCTTTATTGATGATTCTTTAGATTATATCGAGAAGATTGATAACGCTTTAAAAAACCAAGAAAACCCAATTGACAATCGCGATCTTTTAGACAAACGTAGATTTCAATAAAATTGAATTTCCCACTTTACATAGCCAAACGCTACATTTTTAGCACTAGCAAAAACAATGCAATCAATATTATAAATCGTATTGCGAGTATGGGAATCATCGTTGGAGCGATGGCTTTATTTGTGGTATTATCTGTTTTTAGTGGTCTTAAAGTTTTTAGCCTTTCCTTCTCAAATGAGATTGATCCAGATTTAAAAGTCAGTAGTACTTTAGGTAAATCATTTTTCATTTCTTCTCTTCAAGAAAAACAAATCCAGAATATTGATGCTGTAGCTTCTTATTCTAAAATTATAGAGGAAAGGGTTTTGTTTACTTTTAACAAAAAACAGGAAGTAACTTATTTAAAAGGAGTTGATACCAATTTTAACAAAGTAAACGATATAAAGAAAAAACTTTTCAATGGAGAATGGATAAAACCGAACACCTATCAAGTAGTTGTAGGTTATGCAATTGCCGAAAAATTTTCGATGGGATTGTTAGATTTTAATAACGAATTAGAAGTTTTAGCACCTAAACCCGGAAAAGGAACTATCGAAAACCCCGAAGAAGCATTTAATAAAATGACGCTAAATCCTGTGGGAATCTATGCAATAAGTGAGGATTTGGATTCAAAATATGTTTTTGCCGATTTAGGTTTGGCTCAAGAATTATTAGATTACAAACCTACGCAGGTTTCGGGAATTGAAATCAAAGAAAAAAAAGGTGCTGATGAAAATGTTATTATCAGTCAACTTCAAACTATTCTCCAAACTAAAATCACGGTTAAAAATAGAGCACAACTTAATGAATCGCTTTACAAAATGTTGAATACCGAAAATCTTGCGGTGTACCTTATTTTTACATTGGTCATTATTATCGCCCTTTTCAACTTGATTGGTGCCTTAATTATGATGATTCTCGACAAGAAAGCAAACCTAAAAACCTTATTAAACCTTGGAACAGAAATCAAAGATTTACGCAAAATATTCCTGCTACAAGGGACTTTATTAAGCGTTTTCGGAGGGTTAATTGGATTGGTTTTAGGGATTGCTATTGTTTTATTACAACAACATTTTGAACTGGTTATGATTACGCCAACTTTGGCTTATCCAGTTCTATTTACAATCGAAAATGTATTAATTGTTTTTGGAACAATTGTTTCGCTTGGTTTTATTGCTTCACTGATTGCGAGTAGCCGCGTGAGTAAAAAATTATTGGATTAGTATTTTCTTAAACATTTTTTTTATCTTATACATTTATATCCTAAAAGATATATCCAATTTTGTATTGAACGTTGAAAAACAATGCATTTTCATGTATTTTATAGGTGTAGGATTTGTCCATAAAATTGTGCTGATAGCCTACTCCTGCTGATCCTTCCCAAAAAAAATGTCTTCCAGTACTTCGACGAATACCATACTCCGGAATTACAGCAATATAAGGAGCGACTTCAAAACCCTTAGTGTTTACTAAAGCGGTTCTACTTGATACAAAAGAGGTCAAAAGTGAAATATAATTTGAAGTGTTATTCTTAGTATCTCTATTCAATCTGGCGCGACGGTCTAATCCATAATACCAACGAGGCTCCACATTTATAAAAGGTACAATTAAGAAAGAAGTTTCTTTCTGACCGTTTTGTTCTTTTAAAGAAGATCCAGTTGCAAGTCCGATTTCGCTTCTTAAGGATATATTTCGGTCTAATCTTGTTTCGTTTTGATAACTAAAACTCAGTAATCCTAGCTGCACACTATTCAAATTTTTCTCAACCGAAATTTTTTGAGCATTTGCAATAAAGTTTAATAAAATGAAACCTAAAAATATAAATTTTCTCATTGTTTTTTTTGTGAAAGTAGGTTTATTTTCGAATTAAAAGATAAAAAATCGTTTTTATTACACAACCTGATAATCCGCATAAGCTTCTTCAATTTCATTTAAAGCGGAAAATAATTCTTCGGGCGTACTCAATGTAACCAGTTTTTGTCGGTGTTCTTTAAAGGAGTGAATTCCTTTGAAATAATTTGAATAATGAGGACGTGTTTCCACAATTCCGAGTCGTTCGCCTTTCCATTCCATTGCCCACGTAAGGTGATTTCGAACCGCTTCTACCCGATTAGCAACAGAAGGTTTTGCTAAATGTTCTCCGGTTTTGAAGTAATGTTTTATTTCATCGAAAATCCAAGGATATCCAATAGCGGCACGACCAATCATGATTCCGTCGATGCCATATTCGTTTTTATATTTTAATGCTTTTTCGGGAGAATCGATATCTCCATTCCCGAAAATAGGCATGGTGATTCTTGGATTATTTTTCACACGAGCAATGTGCGACCAATCGGCTTGACCTTTATACATTTGAGCGCGAGTTCGGGCATGAATGCTCAAAGCCGCTACGCCAATGTCTTGCAAACGCTCCGCAACCTCATCAATATTGATGGAATTATCGTCCCAACCCAAACGCGTTTTTACGGTTACGGGAAGATTGGTACTGTCGATTACGGCTTGTGTCAAGCGAATCATTAAATCGACATCTTTTAAAACTCCTGCACCAGCGCCTTTGCAAACGACTTTCTTTACAGGACAACCAAAATTAATATCAATTATATCTGGATTTACGGTGGTTACAATTTTGGAAGACATCGCCATGGCTTCTTCATCGCCACCAAAAATTTGGATTCCAACAGGGCGTTCGTAATCGAAAATATCGAGTTTCATTCGGCTTTTTATAGCGTCACGAATTAATCCTTCAGAAGAAATGAATTCAGAATACATCAAATCGGCACCATGTTGTTTGCACAATCTACGGAATGGCGGATCGCTTACATCTTCCATAGGTGCGAGAAGTAAAGGAAAATCAGGAAGTTCTATGTTGCCAATTTTTATCAATGGGATTTTTTTTGCAAAGATAGAATTTTAGACTGAAAGAAAATAGATGAAAAGATTATAGACAAAGAGAGAAAAGACTAAGAGATAAAATACAGATAATTAAAGTGATGAGTTTGTAATTTATTCACTTTGAAAGTGCTGAATTTAAACTATATTTGCAGATTAATTGCGTGAGGGATTGCAGAGGAAATCCTTGTTTTTGTGAGATTGCCGCGCAAGCTCGCAATGACAAGATTGTAACGAAAAGCCCGACCCTTGTGGTCACGCCCAAATAAAATTGACACCATCAAAGAATGAAACACATACGGAATTTTTGCATTATTGCACACATTGACCACGGAAAAAGTACGCTTGCTGACCGATTATTGGGGGCGACTCAAACGGTTACGGCTCGTGAAGAAAAGGCACAATTGCTAGACAATATGGACTTGGAACGCGAACGTGGGATTACGATTAAGAGTCACGCGATTCAGATGGAATACACGTATAAAGGGCAGGAATATATCCTGAATTTGATTGATACTCCAGGACACGTGGATTTTTCTTATGAGGTTTCTCGCTCGATTGCGGCTTGTGAAGGGGCGCTTTTGATTGTGGATGCAGCGCAAAGTATTCAAGCACAAACGATTTCAAATTTGTATTTGGCACTTGAAAATGACTTGGAAATTATTCCAGTTTTGAATAAAGTAGATTTACCAAGTGCAAATCCAGAGGAAGTTAGCGACGATATTGTTGATTTATTAGGGTGCAAATTAGAAGAAATTATTCACGCTTCGGGTAAAACTGGTTTGGGTGTCGAAAATATTTTGGCGGCTATTATCGAAAGAATTCCTCCTCCAAAAGGAAATATTGATGAGCCGTTGCAAGCTTTAATTTTTGATTCGCATTACAATCCGTTTCGAGGAATTGAAGTTATCTTTCGTGTGAAAAATGGTCAAATCAAAAAAGGTCAGAAAATTAAATTTATGGCTACTGGAAATGAATATTTTGCGGACGAAATTGGTACTTTGAAATTGAACCAAGTTCCAAAACAAGTGATTTCTGCTGGTGATGTTGGGTATTTGATTTCGGGAATTAAAGAAGCAAAAGAAGTAAAAGTAGGAGATACGTTGACGGATGCTAAAAATCCAACAACAAACATTATACATGGTTTTGAAGATGTAAAACCAATGGTTTTTGCGGGAATTTATCCTGTGGACACCGAAGATTATGAAGAGTTGAGAAACTCGATGGAAAAATTACAGTTGAACGATGCTTCGCTTGTGTTTCTTCCTGAAAGTTCGGCGGCTTTAGGATTTGGTTTCCGTTGCGGATTCTTAGGAATGTTGCACATGGAAATTATCCAAGAACGTTTGGAAAGAGAGTTTAATATGACCGTGATTACTACGGTTCCCAACGTTTCATATTTGGCTTACACCAAGAAACATCCCGAAACTCCGCTTATTGTAAATAATCCTACTGACTTACCAGAGCCTTCTCGTTTAGACCACGTTGAGGAGCCATTTATAAAAGCGACTATCATTACAAAATCGGATTTTGTTGGAAATGTAATGAGTTTGTGTATCGAAAAACGCGGTTTGATTACGAACCAAACGTACCTTACAACGGAACGAGTAGAATTGACATTTGATATGCCATTGGCAGAAATTGTATTCGATTTTTATGATCGTTTGAAAACCGTTTCTAAAGGTTATGCTTCGTTTGATTATACCCCAATTGGAATGAGAACTTCGAATTTGGTTAAAGTTGATATCTTGTTGAACGCTACTATTATTGATGCTTTATCGTCCTTGATGCACGCAGACAATGCGTATTCTATTGGTAAAAAAATGTGTGAGAAACTAAAAGAATTAATTCCACGTCAGCAATTTGACATTCCTGTTCAGGCTGCAATTGGAGTGAAAGTTATTTCTCGTGAAACTATAAAAGCGTTGCGTAAAGATGTAACTGCCAAATGTTATGGTGGTGATATTTCGCGTAAACGTAAATTATTAGAAAAACAGAAAAAAGGTAAAAAACGAATGCGATTGGTTGGAAATGTAGAGATTCCACAAGAAGCATTTATGGCTGTTTTGAAATTAAATGATTAAAACCCCCTAAACTCCGAAGGGCGAATTTAAAGATAACAAAAAACCCGATAACTTTCGTTATCGGGTTTTGTTCTCTATATTAATATTATTTCCCGAAAATGTATCTTAACATAAATGTGCTTGCCAAACAGCTAACACTGAAGCGTTTTTTTGGAAAGTATCCTTTATCAAGAATTATTTCCAGCAGCATCTGGTTGAGTTGCTTATTGATAATAAGATAAATTAAATGTTAAATTTTTATATGCTATTACATTTTTATTTATTCGTCAAAAAATGATTCAATAAAAATTCCGTTGAACTATCGTGATTATTGACTTTTTTAGCATTTATTTCATCTAAAATCGAATTCGCCAATTGTTTTCCTAATTCCACTCCCCATTGATCAAAACTAAAAATGTTCCAAATTACACCTTGAACAAAAATTTTGTGTTCGTATAATGAAATCAAAGAACCCAAAGTTTTAGGTGTCAATTTTTGAATTAATATAGTATTGGTCGGTTTGTTTCCGTTAAAAACTTTAAAAGGCAAAAGGAAATTCGCTTTCTCTGCTGAAAGTCCTTGTTTATCAAATTCAGCTTGAACCTGCTCTTTTGTTTTTCCGTTCATTAATGCTTCCGTTTGAGCAAAAAAGTTGGACATCAATTTATCATGATGATCTTCATTTCCATACAAAGGTTTTACAAATCCAATAAAATCGGTGGGAATCAATTTTGTCCCTTGATGAATTAATTGAAAAAAGGCGTGTTGCGAATTAGTTCCTGGCTCTCCCCAAATTATAGTTCCAGTTTGATAATCAACTGGTTTCCCATCTCGTCCTACGCTTTTTCCATTACTTTCCATAGTTCCTTGTTGCAAGTAAGGAGCTAATTTTTTTAAATATTGCGTGTATGGAATCAAAGCTTCACTTTCGGCTCCGAAGAAATTATTATACCAAATACTTAATAAAGCTAAAATTACAGGAATGTTGGTATCGAAAGATTCTGTTTTGAAATGCGTATCCATTTCGTTTGCACCCTTTAATAATTCATTATAATTATCAAAACCAACAGCCAAACTTATCGAAAGTCCAACAGCGCTCCAAAGTGAAAAACGTCCTCCAACCCAATCCCACATTGGAAAAACATTTTCTGGATTAATTCCAAATTCCGTTACTTTTTTAATATTGGTAGAAACAGCAACAAAATGTTTGGCCACATCTTCTTGTTTGGCAGTTTTCAAAAACCAAGAACGAATGGTTTCTGAATTAGTCAATGTTTCCTGAGTGGTAAATGTTTTTGAAACAATAACAAATAATGTCGTTTCAGGATTCAGTTTTTTAATGATCTCATTCACATGATCCCCATCAACATTCGATACAAAATGAATGTTTAAATGGTTTTTATAAAATTGTAATGCTTCCACAGCCATGTCAGGACCAAGGTCAGACCCACCAATTCCTATGTTTACAATATCTGTAAATGCTTTTCCGGTAAACCCTTTTCTAAGCCCGTTTACAACTTCCTCGGTAAAGTTTTTTATTTTGGCTTTTACTTCTACAATTTCAGAAATTACATTTTCGCCATCTACTTTAATATCAGCCGTATTTTCTGCACGCAAAGCAGTGTGTAAAACAGCTCTGTTTTCGGTTTTATTGATGATATCTCCCTCAAAATATTTAGCAATTGCATCTTTCAATTGCACTTCATTTGCTAATTCAAGCAAGCTTTTCATTGTTTCATCATTGATGATATTCTTAGAATAATCGACTAAGAAATCATTCCATTTCAAATGAAATTTTTCGGATCTTGAAGCGTCTTCTTGGAACATTTCTACCATAGAAACCGAATTCATTTTATCAAAATGTTTATGTAAATTTTGCCAAGCTATTGTAGTTGTTGGGTTTATGTTTTTTAATGCCATTCTATTTCGTAGTTTATTTAGTCAGAAAACTGAC
>Ga0209499_1000440_pt1 | contig 30542 bp, 29 predicted proteins | sample C_130208_EF_Meta_FD_187306 | JGI IMG/M metagenome (GOLD analysis project Ga0209499, IMG submission 187306) | Freshwater microbial communities from Lake Croche, Canada to study carbon cycling - C_130208_EF_MetaG (SPAdes) (version 2) | ecosystem: Environmental > Aquatic > Freshwater > Lake... | reverse complement strand
ACTCCAGCCAGGAGATTTCACGGTTGAGATAGGGAGCGGGCATGGGGAGAGGGAGTAGTCAGAGATCAGCAGAAGAATGGCATCATGGGTCTGGTCTTAGGTCTTGGGTCTTGGGTCTTGGGTCTTCACGTCGTATCTCTTCAATTATCTGCATCAATCACGACGGCGAGGCCGAAGACTTGTTCAAACAGAGCGGCTTTGGAAGTCATGGCGAGGCGCTCGACGGCGGCGTCGCCCAAGCCGGGGAGACGCAGGCGCAGCTTGCCGGCATCGCGGCGGATTTCCATCTGAGAAACGCGCTGCGCGTGGGTGCGCTCAAGGGCGTCGGCCACCCGCAGGATCGCGGCGAGCTTGGACACCCGAATCCGGTCGTCGGTGCTTAGGGCGGCGTAGCTCGGGTGGTCGAGCATCGGCCCGGAATGGCGGTGGTAGCGGGCGACGAGCGCGACGATGGTCACGTCCATCCGGTCGAGTCCGAAGACTTCCGAGTTGAGGATGATGTATTCAGAGTGCTTGTGGTGGGCGCGCGGGCTGACATAGGTGCCGACCTCGTGCAGGATGGCTGCCACTTGCAGCAGCAGCGCGTCATGGCGCGTGAGCACGTGCAGATCCATGAGCTCGTCGAAGAGCCGTACGCACATATGGCCGACGTGCTCGCCATGGCTGGCGTCGGATTGATAGCGCTCGGCGAGGATGCGCGCCGAGCGGAGCACCTCCCCGGCGAATGCGCCGGTGAGTTCGCGCGATACCAGCAGGTCGTGGAGCAGGCCCTGCTCGTATTCGCTGGCTGGGATGTGGACCCCGCTGAGTTTGAGGGTTTCGGCGATGGCGAGGTTGATTTCCAGCGCAGGCAGCAGGGCCTCAGCGGTCTGATAGTCGAGATGGAAGTGCTTGACGAGTTCCACATCGCTCATCCCGGCGGCATCGGCGGTGAATTGCCGGAGTTTTTTGAGTGGGCACGCGGTGCCGCCCTTGGTGAGCGACTTGGCGACGGATTGGACTTCGTAGCCGATGATGACCATGCCCTGGATGGTGACATCCGAATAATCAAAACGGATTTGGGCAAGATTGCCGAAGGCGTGTTCGCGGATCACGCGCAGCAGAGCCGCACCCTCGGCGTGCGACCCCTCGACCGCCTCGCGGGTGCGGTGGGTGCCCATGCGATAGCTGGTGTAGCGCGTGATGCGCCCGTTCTGGAACAGCAGGGCGCGGGTGTTGCCGGGGCCCACGTGAACCACCAGCGTGACCTCGTTGCGCATGGCTGGCAGGTGTTGCAGCCGGCGGCGGGTTTTCAAATAGATCAGGCGGGTCATTTCCCCATCGTCGATGGTGCCCACACGCAAGCCGCAGGCAATGCGGATGCGGTTCATGAATGGCTCGTGGTTTTTCGCCTCGCTGAGGATGTTGGTCGTCACGGCGCGGGTGACGTTGTGCGGGTCGAGCCCGAGCTCAGCCAGGGATTTCTGATAGCCCTTGATGATCGCCACCACCCGTTCGGTGGTGGACAGGCTGACGCTGCCCTGGCGGAAAATGTCGCGGGCGACCGGGGCGGGTTGTTCGAGGAAATCAATGGGGGTGAGCGACCCGTCGGCGGCGCGCTCCGCCACCATCATCGAAACCGAGCTTGCGCCGATGTGCAGCGCCGTGGCGAGCGATTCGACGGCGGGCGGGGGTTTGGCGGATTTGCGGGCTAGGGGCACCGGCACAGCACAACGCGGGATGGCCTGAGATTCAATGCTGAATGTTGGCTGGAGTGATTCGTCACGCAACGGGGCTTGTCATCGGAGCGTCATGTGCCGATAACCCCGGAATGCCAGTCAGTGGAGCGTTGGAAAGATATTGGGTGAAACCCGGGACTCAGGTTGCGTTCGCCAAGATCGATAGCAACGAGCGCTCATTGTTCCAGCATTCCTGGAAATTGGAGTTCGAGCCGCAGTTCCAGCAACTCCAGAACCAACTCCAGGAACTGCAAAAAATCCTCTACGCCCAGAACCACCACCGGATTTTGGTGGTGATGCAGGCGATGGACACCGGCGGCAAGGACGGCTGCATCAAACACGTTTTCTCGCGCATCGACCCCCAGGGCGTCCATGTATGCTCGTTCAAAAAGCCCACCAAGGAGGAATTGTCCTATGACTTCCTGTGGCGCGTCCATCAGAAGGTGCCCCACCGCGGGCAACTCGTCATCTTCAACCGCAGCCACTACGAAGACATCGTCGCGGTGCGCGTCAAAAAACTTTTTCCCGACGACGTCTGGCGGAGGCGCCAGGAGCATGTGGTGGCATTCGAGCGCATGCTCGCCGACGAAGGGACGACCGTCGTGAAAATCTTCCTGCATATCTCCAAGGAGGAACAAAAGCGCAGGCTGGAGGACCGCCTGACCAACCCGCTCAAGCACTGGAAATTCCACCCCGATGACTTGGCCGACCGGGGCCAGTGGGACGAGTTCATGGCCGCCTACGAGGAGGTCATCAGCCACACCTCCACCGACTGCGCGCCTTGGTTCATCGTCCCGTCGGACCGCAAGTGGTATCGCAACCTGTGCGTCGCGCGCATCATGCTCGACACCCTCAGCAATTTGAACATGTCGCTGCCCGCCATCGACTGGGACCCGCGCTCCATTCGAATCACGGGCTGAGCCGCGGCGCGCTGGATCACAAGGCCACGCGAAGGAGTGCTGGTAACAGCACGAGGGGGCTGCCATCCTTGGTGCGTTCACACCGTTTCGATTGGCGCTGCTTCGATTGGCGCTTGCAAGAAGTGACTGGTCATGTAGACTGACTATATGATCACGATCAGCGCGACGGAATTCAAGGCGAAGTGCCTGCACTTGCTCGACGAAGTTCAGCGCACCGGCCAAGATCTGGTGATCTCCAAGCGTGGCAAGCCGGTGGCGCGGGTGGTGGCTGAAAACCAGCCCAAGCCATGGTTGGCCTTGCTTGGAACGGGCAGGTTCAAGGGTGAGCCCTTCGAACCGGTGCTGCGGGAAACTGAAATCGACGCACTGAAATGAGCACAACTCCGGTGTTAGACACACATCTTTGGATCTGGTGGTTGCTCGGCGATTCGAGATTGAGCCAGGCTGAGCGTGATGTGCTAAATGCCTTGCCATCGCGCGCCAGACCGGTGCTCTGCGATATCAGCCTGTGGGAATGCGCGACGCTGGTGGATCTGGGCCGGGTTGAGCTCAATGGCAATCTCGATGCTTGGCTGCAGGTGGCGGCGTCCCCGGCCACCGTGCGGATCCAGCCAATCACACCCGGCATTGTGGCGGAGATGAACCGCCTTCCCGCAAAATTTCACCGCGACCCGGCCGACCGGCTGATTGTGGCCACCGCACGCTTCCTCAAACTTCCAATCGCCACCCGGGATGGAAAAATACGGAGTTCCAAGTTGGTCCCGCTGTGGGAGGTCTAGCAGCATCGCCGCGCCGGACCCGTCCTGCGTGGTTATGCCGTTCTTATCCCGAGGGGATAAGGCATACCAGCCCGCCACAAGGTGCCGGGGGTTGGGGTATATGAGAACCATAAGCTCCCCCACCCTGTTGCCAGCGCTCACCACGGCCGGCTGACGCGGAAGAACTGCCTGTTGGTCGCGGGCACGGCGACACCGGGGCGGCCGTGTTTACGTTTTTTTAACGGATCGGGCCGATCCTTTGACTGTGAAGCCGCCGGGACCGTGGTATTTTAAGGTCAATGGCAGCCACCCGCATGACCGACCTCATCTTCATCGCCGCGACCCTCGCCTTCTTCGCACTCTGCGCGCTTTACGCGCGCTTTTGCGCCACGCTCTAACATATACTTCCCCATGGAAACCCTCATCATCGCCATCATCGCGCTCTGTCTCATCGGCTACCTGGTGGTGGCCATGATCCACCCCGAAAAATTCTGATCCACTGCCATGCACGCGAACGACTGGTTGCAACTCGGGCTGTTCATCGGCCTGCTAGGCCTGATCACCAAGCCCATCGGCAGGTATCTCATGCAGGTGCTGGACGCCGATGGCAAAACCTGGCTCGACCCGCTCGTCCGGCCAATTGAGAGACTCACCTATCGGTTGATGGGCGTGGACCCGTCCAAAGAGCACCGCCCGGCGCGGGGATGAAGTCCGAGGCCATGCGGTTGCCGATGGTGATGGTGCCGGTCTTGTCCAACATCAGCACATCGATGTCGCCGGCGGCCTCGACGGCGCGGCCGCTGGTGGCCATCACATTGCGGCGGATCAGGCGGTCGATGCCGCTGATGCCGATGGCGCTGAGCAACCCGCCGATGGTGGTGGGGATCAGGCAGACCAGGCGCTGTTAGTTCAGGCACTGGCCAACATTCTGCACAATGCCGCGGTCTATTCGCCCGCGCGCAGCGCCATCGCAATCACGGTGCGCCAGGCGGAGCAAAAACTCCGGCTCACCGTGCGCGACCACGGCCCGGGCCTGCCGGTCGGGGATGAGGGCCGCGTGTTCGGGAAATTCTATCGGGCCAGCGACGCGCCGGCCGGAGGAACCGGTCTCGGGCTGTCGATCGCCCGCGGCTTTGTGCAGGCACTGGGCGGGGATGTTTCCGGCAGGAATCATCCCGCAGGCGGGGCGGTGTTTGAAATCCTGCTCGAGACGGAATTTCTCGAGCACGGCGATGGCAGTGCTTGTGTGCCGGAGCAACCGGGCAATACTTCACCGGCATGACCGCGCTCATTATCGACGATGAAATCCAGATCCGGCGATTGCTGCGGCTGGCGCTCGAGGCGCGCGGCTACGTGGTGCGCGAGGCGGAAACCGGCCGGCTGGGTTTGCAGGAAGCGGCCTTTCACCGGCCGGACGTGGTGTTGCTGGATCTGGGATTGCCGGACATGGACGGGCTGGCCGTGCTGCAACGCCTGCGCGAGTGGAGCGCCGTGCCGGTGTTGATCCTGTCGGTGCGCGACGCGGAAAACGTCAAAGTCGCCGCCCTGGAAAATGGCGCGGACGACTATGTGACCAAGCCCTTCAGCACGGCGGAACTGGTGGCCCGCCTGGCGGTCATCCAACGTCGTCACCACGGCACGGACACGCCGGAACTCGTGGTCGGGCCGCTGACTATGCATTTGGACCGCCACGAGGTGTTTCTCGCCGGCGCGCCCGTGAAGATGACTCCCACCGAATACGCGTTCCTGCTCGCGCTGGCCCGCCACGCCGGCAAAATCGTCACCCAGCGCCAGTTGCTGCGCGAAGTCTGGGGCCCGCAGGGCGACGGCCAGACCCACTACCTGCGGGTGTACGCCAACCACCTGCGCAAAAAACTCGGCGACCTGTTAGTGCTGCGCAACGAGCCGGGCATTGGCTACCGCCTGCTGGAGCCGTAGTCAAATCACGCGCGACCAGAGCAGCTTGAGGTAACGGGACTCCGGGTAGTTAGAGAGCGTCGGGTGGTCGGGGCCGGCGCCGGTGCGGTCGAAGGTTTGGAGGCGCAGGTTGCGGCGGTGGGCGGAGGTGATGACGATCTGCTCGAACTCGCCGGCACCTAGCATTCCAGAGCACGAGCAGGTGACGTAGAGCCCTTGCGGGGCGACGAGTTGCAGGGCGAGCTTGTTGAGGTCGGCGTATTTGGCGGTGCCGATTTCATCCTCGCGGCCGTGGATGAATTTGGGCGGATCGGCGATGACGAGGTCCCAGGTGCGGTCATTCTCAATCATGGTGCGCGCCCAGGTGAAGACATCGGCGTGGGTGAACTTGATCTTGGCGGAGTTGAGGTTGGCGTTGCGCTTGGCCATCGCCACGGCGGTTTCATCGAGGTCCACGCCGGTGACGTCCTCGGCCCCGGCGAGGGCGGCGGAGATGGCGAAGCCGCCGGTATAACAACACAGGTCGAGCACCGTGCGACCCGCCGCCAACGCGCCAAATTGGTGGCGGTTGTCGCGCTGGTCGCAGAAAAACCCGGTCTTGTGGCCGGCGCTGAAATCCACCTCGTAACGCACCCCATGCTCGCGGATTTTCACCGAGTGCACCGCGTCGGACACCACGCCCCCGCGATTCGGGATGCCTTCGATGCGAGCGAGGTCCTGGTCAACGCCCACCACCACGCGCTTGGTGTCGAAGCATTCGTGGAGCAGGGGCAACCACAGCGGCAGTCGCTGCCAGGCCGCCAGATTGGTGATTTCCACCGACAGCACGTCGGCGAACTTGTCCGCCACCATGCCGGGCAGGAAATCCGCGTCGCCGTGGACCGCCCGATAGCTGTTAGTGTGAGCATCCAGTTTCAGGATGTCGCGGCGCAGGCTGGCGGCGCGGCGGATGGCCTGCTCGAAGAACGATTCATCCAGGTCACCGAGCGAGTGGCTGACCACGCGCAGGGGCATGCGCGATTTCGGGTTCCACAGCCCCCAACCGAACGGCGTGCCTTCCTTGCCGAGCACTTGCACCAGCGCGCCGGGGGTGGCATCGCGCGAGACCTCGCCGATCATTTTCGGCCAGATGGACGGGTGGAAGGTCTGGTATTTGATTTGGACGCTCGGCATGGCGGCAACCAATGATGAAATGCGTCAAGACTCAAGAATTAAGCCTGAATTCCAGAGTTAAACCCCGGGATTCGAGCTGGAAACCACGGATTACACGGATTTTACGGATTTTTTGATTTGAGTTCCTCACCCTTGGCAACTGCGGAGACGTAGCCAAAAGATCGTGTTTCAATCCGTATAATCCGTGAAATCCGTGGTTAATCTAACTGGATTTCCGAATCCCGGTTTGCGGGTTAGAACCGCCGCACCACGGTGTCGCAGCGGTATGCGTCCTGGGTCTCGGGATGGTCAAGGGTATAGTGCAGCCCGCGCGATTCCTTGCGGTACAAGGCGCACTCGACGATCAGGCCGGCTGTGGCCACCAGGTTGCGCAGTTCCAGGATATCCTGGTTGACGCGGTGGCCCCAGTAAAACTCCCGCACTTCCTTGTGGAGGTTGAGCAGGCGCGCCGCGGCGCGCCGCAGCCGGTTGTCGGTGCGGACGATGGAAACATAGTCCCACATCAAGCGCCGGATCTCGTCCCAATTGTGATAGATGACGACCAGCTCGTCGGGTTCGGCGGTATCGCCGTGCTCCCACTCGGGGATTTGGGGCGCGTGCAGGATCTCCTTGCCCGGCGGATAGAGCCGCATCATTTCATCGAGCGCACGGCGCGCGACCACATTGCCCTCGAGCAACGAGTTGGATGCCAACCGATTGGCACCGTGCAGGCCGGTGCAGCCGACCTCACCGGCGGCAAATAGCCCGCGGATGGTGGTTTTGCCATTCACATCGGTGAGCACGCCGCCGCATTGATAGTGCGCCGCGGGCACCACCGGAATCACCTGGGTTTCGCAGTCCAAGCCGAATTTCATCAGCGTCTCGTAGATATAGGGAAAGCGCTCGCGCATGAAGCCTTTGGGCTTGTGGGTCACATCCAGATAGACGCAGGGCGCGCCGGTGCGCTTGAGTTCGCGGTCGATGGCGCGGGCCACGATGTCGCGCGGGGCGAGCGACCCGCGCGGGTCGCTGGTGCGGGTGAAATCCTCGCCCTTGGCATTGATGAGCACGCCGCCCTCGCCGCGAACTGCCTCGCTCACCAGGAACGAGCGCGCCTCGGGGCCCGTCGCCGCGGGATTGTAAAAACAAGTCGGGTGAAACTGGATGAACTCCATGTTGGCGATGGAGGCCCCGGCCCGCCAAGCCAGTGCCGTGCCGTCGCCGGTGGCCGAGTCCGGATTGGTCGTGTAGAGATACACCTTGCCGCAGCCACCCGCCGCGAGCAGCACCCGGTCGGAGCGGAACACTCTCACCTCGCCGGTCTGGGTTTCGAGCACATAGGCCCCGAGCACCCGGTCCTCGACCACGGCTCCCAGCTTGGCCGAAGTGATCAGGTCGATGACGAAATGGTTCTCCAAGAGCGTCAGATTGGGGGTCTGGCGGGCGGTTTCGATCAAGGCCCGGGCGATTTCCAGGCCGGTGGTATCGCGGGCGTAGAGAATCCGGCGGCGCGTGTGGCCACCTTCCTTGCCGAGCAGGAAGTGCCCGTCGCTGCGGTCAAACGCCACCCCGGAATCCAGCAGATCGGCGATGGTTGCGGCACCTTCGCTGACGATGGTGCGCACGGCGGCCTCCTTGCACAGTCCCGCGCCGGCGTCCAGGGTGTCGGCCACATGGAGTTCCTCGGTGTCGCCCTCGGTGCGCTCGCCCACCGGCAAAACCGACGAGATTCCGCCCTGCGCCCACGCCGTGTTCGATTCGTAGGCGTCGCCCTTCATCACCACGATCACCGACCCGTGGCGCGCCGCCCGCAAGGCGAAGGAAAGTCCGGCCACGCCGCCACCGATCACTAGGAAATCTGCTTTCATCCGCCGCCAGCATGAACCCGGTACCCAGCTTGGCAAAAGCAAATTTGTGATGCCCCTGTCTTGACCAGCCAGCGGCCAGCAGTCACCTCTTGGCCATGAGCTATTTTGTCACAGGCACGGATACCGGGGTTGGCAAAACCCACGTCGCCCGGTTGTTACTGGAGAAGCTGCGCCACCACGGCATCGACGCCGTCGGCTACAAGCCCGTCGCCTGCGGCGACCGCGACGATGGACGCCTCTTGGCCGCCGCCTCGGGTGCCTTGGCGCTGGACGTGGTCAACCCGGTCCATCTCCAAACCCCGGTGGCACCCTACGTCGCCGGGTTGCTCGAAAACCAGCCGGTCAACCCCGCCGAACTCATCGCCGGGTTCCAACATCTGGCGGCGGCCCACGCCGTGGTCATTGTCGAGGGCGTGGGTGGCTGGGAAGTCCCGCTGGCGTCAAATTACCGGGTGGCGGATCTGGCCAAGGATCTGGGGCTGCCGGTGATCCTAGTGGCCGCCAACCGCCTCGGCGCCCTCAACCACATCCTGCTCACCCTCGACGCCATCCGCGCCAAGGGGCTGCACTGCGCCGGGATTTTCCTCAACCAACTCGCGGACGAACTCGACACCGCTATGATTACCAACAAGGCCGTCCTTGAGGATCTCGCCGGCGTGCCGCTCCTCGATCACCTCATCCACGAGCAGGACTTTCTCGATGACGAGGTCATCGGAAAACTGGGTCTGGGCTGAGCTTGGAGGACGAAGCACCCGCCTGAAGGCGGGACCACACACCCCCTCCCCACGCAAGCGGATCCCAGCGCAGTGAGTCCCGCCTTCCGGCGGACTCGGCGCAACCCGTAACCCCCGCACACCTGGCCTCACAGGGCGCTTGGTTTGATCCGCTCCAAGCCTTGATTTTGTGGCGATTCACATAGGGCTACACCAAAGGGCATCAAAATCCTGGGTTGGGCTCGTGATCCAAGCCCTCGATTCCTCAACCGGAACGGGGTGCTTGACCACGGGCTGTGGGCCTCCTTTGGCATTGCGTCGCGGCGCGGGGTGCTGCCAGAGTGCCGGCCATGCCGCTCATCCGCCACTGCCGGTTCACGGCGATCGATTTCGAATCGGCGGGCGCGGCGCGTGGCATGACCGACAGCCCGGTGCAAGTCGGGCTGGCGTCGTGGGCCATTGAGTCCGGCCATGCCGATCCATTTGTTTCCTACCTGTTCACCGACCAACCGGTGCAGTGGTCGGCGCGCAAAATCCACGGCATCGGCCCCGCACAACTCACCGAAGCGCCGCGCCTGCTCGCGCTGTGGCCCGAATTGCAGCGCCGCCTCGCCGGCGCGGTGGTGGTGGCTCACGGCAAAGGCACCGAAAAACGTTTTCTGCGGGCGTTTCCCGGTCATGGTTTCGGCCCGTGGATCGACACGCTGTTGTTGGCGCGCGCGGCCTGGCCGGACCTCCCCAGCCACGCGCTGGGTGCGCTGTGCGACTGCCACGGGCTAACCGCAGAAATCCGCGCCATCGTGCCGGGCAAATCCTGGCACGACGCGTTGTTTGACGCGACGGCCTCGTTGGTGCTGTTAGCCCGGTTGATCGAGTTGCTCGCGCTGGCAGATCACCCGCTGGCGTATTTCCTGGCACCGGACACCTCCGCCTGGCACCGGACGAAGCGGGGCCCCGGCCGAACGAGGTAGGGGGACCGCTTTGGTCCGCCGAAGATGCCGCCGGAGGCGTGAAGTGTGGGCGCCGCGGGCCGCCTCACCCTACCGTCTCATGCTGACCTCAGGCGTGGACAAGCAGGATGGAGTTGGCGGCGAAGTGGTCTGAGAGAATGTCCGACACAATCACGATGGGAGCGCCCGGACGCACCAGATGGTCCTGGAGCAACTGGCTGGTGACGCGCTGGATGGTTTCCTCGATTCCTGGGGAAAATGACAATTGGATGGCATGCACGCCGCGAGTTAGGGCCAGCTTGCGGCAGGTATTTTCCTCGGGGGTGACCGCGTAGAAGCAGGTGGTGCGCGGGCGGAGCATGGCGACCAGATTGGCGAGCACGCCGTGGCGGGTGAGCACCACGATGCAAGCGTCGGGCATCGAGTCGGCTAGGGTGACGGCGGCACGGGCGGATTTCTGGCGTTCGTTGCGCAGGAGCATCCCCTGGCTGAAGCCCAGGCCGCCGGAGCGTTCGATGCGTTTGGAGATGCGCACCAGCGCCTCGATGCAGCGCACTGGGTAGCGGCCGACCGAGGATTCGCCGGAGAGCATAATGGCGTCGGATTCCTCGTACACGGCATTGGCGACGTCGGTGACCTCCGCGCGAGTGGGCGTGGGGTTGGTGATCATGGATTCGAGGAGCTGGGTGGCGACGATAACGCGGGTGCCGAGTTCGTGGCAGCGCTTGATGATTTTGCGCTGAATAATGGGCAATTCCTCAAACTCCACTTCGGTGCCGAGGTCGCCGCGTGCGATCATGATCACGTCGGATTCCTGAATGATGGCGTCGATGTTCTTGAGCGCCTGCTGGTCCTCGATCTTGGCGATGATCTGGCTTCCCCCTTCCAAGGCGCGCATCGCATTGCGCAGTTCCTGGACGTGCGCACCATCGCGGATGAACGAGCCCGCGATATAGTCCGCCTCGCACTCGACGGCCAGAGCCAGGTCTCGGTGGTCTTTTTGGGTGAGAGCGGGAAGATTCAAACGCACGCCGGGCAGATTGATGTGGCGGCGCGAGCCCATGATGCCCGGCGTCATGACCCGGCACAGGATGCGGTCGGCCTGCACCCCGTCGATGTGCATAAGCAGTGCGCCGTTGTCCACGACCAGGGTGTTACCCACCGCCACGTCGCCCATCAGCCCGTCATAGTTGACAGTGGTGGATTTCTCGACGCTGGCGGTGGCGTCCGCCTTGCGGAACTCGACGACATCGCCCTCGACCAGGGTGATGGCCTGGGGCAGATCGCCGGTGCGGATCGACGGGCCGGTCAGATCGAACAGCACGGCAATGTGCGCGTGGCGTAGTGCGGCCTGGCGGCGGACGATTTTGACCAAACCGGCGGCCCAGACGTGGGTGGCATGGCTCATATTGAACCGGAACACGTCGGTACCGGCATCCATGAGTTTGCCGATCATTTCCTCGGATTCCGTGGCTGGGCCGAGCGTGCAGATAATTTTTGTTTTGGTGAACATGAGTGCGGAGAGCAGGATGACAGGTCGGAGTGACCCACGATTGCCCCGCAACAGATAGCATCTCCGGCACGGCGACGGCAAGCCGGGATGGGCGGGCGATCACCGCGTGGCCAGCGCCTTGAGCCACTTGAGGCCTGCAAAGCGGCCGAATCCCTGAACATCTCACCAGAGCTCCATGAGCATTTGGGTTGAGTGATTCCAAGTTTGGCAAGATCACGCGGCTCCGGCCCGTCGTTGGCGATCCGCCGGATTTCCTCCCACGTGCGGGAATCAGGCGTCCCGGATGAATCGATCCGAAACGCATGGGGAATTGTGGCCGGCGTAGCATGGAACCGCAACCCCCGCCCAGAGCGGTGAAGCGCGCACGCTTCACCGCAGTCCCAAGGTCACCCCTGGTCGATGGTTTTCTCGGTTTTGGCGTCGATGATGGAGAATCGCTCGCGGTTGAGGGTGGGATCGGAGCGGAATATGAGACGCCCGGAGTGCGAGCGCTCGAGCTCACCTAACAATCTCGAGTCCTCGCTTTTGAAGCGGTTGAGCACATCGCTGTTAACGATGACGACGATGTCGCCGATGGAGTCGCGGTGATTTTGGATCACGGTGTTGAGTCGACGCTGAATTTCAACCGACATGGTCATGGGGGTTTTGACCCGGCCGCGGCCCTGGCAATACGGGCACGGTTCATACATCGAGTCGCGCAGCGATTCGTTGAGGCGCTGGCGGGTCATTTCCATCAGGCCGATGGGCGAGATCTGGAGCACCTGGGTTTTGGCCTTGTCCTTTTTGAGGCGGTCGCGGATGACCTTGTAAACCGTCTGCTGGTCCTTGCGGTGGCGCATGTCGATGAGGTCGATGACCACCAGGCCGCCGATGTTGCGCAGCCGGAGTTGGCGGGCGACTTCGCGGGCGGCTTCGATGTTGGTTTCCAGGATCATCTTGTCCACATCCTTGGAGCCGCGGTTGCGCCCGGTGTTGACGTCGATGGCGATGAGCGCCTCGGTTTCATCAATGACGATATAGCCGCCGCAGGGCAGCCAGACCTGGCGCGAGAACGCCTCGTCGATCTGTTTTTGCATGCCGATGCGCTCAAAGAGCGGCACGGTGGTGGTCGGCATGTAGTGGACCCGACGCTTGGCGCGGCGCGAGATCTTGCCGGCGATGTTGCGGATGAGCTCCGTGGTTTCGGCGTCGTCGCAGAGCACCTGGTTGATCTCGTCGGTGAGAAAATCGCGGGCGGTGCGTTCGATCAGGCCGGGTTCCTGGAAGATGCAGGCCGGGGCCGGGTTGCTGGCGCGGCGGGCTTCGATCTCGTCCCATTGTTCAAGCAACATCGCCAGGTCGCGCACGAAGTGGCGGGCGCGGGTACCCTGGGCGATGGTGCGCATGATGATGCCCATGCCTTCGGGCACCGAGAGTTTCTGGACGATTTTGCGCAGGCGCAGCCGTTCCTTCGGATCCTCGATCTTGCGCGAGATGCCGAATTGTTCCGTGAAGGGCATCAGCACCAGGTAACGCCCGGCCAGCGAGATATTGGTGGTGACGCGCGGCCCCTTGGTGCCGATCGGCCCCTTGGACACCTGGATGACAATCTCGGAGCCGACCGGATAGATGTCGGGGATATCCTTGGAGCTGATGCTTTTCTGCTTCTTCCTGCTGCTCTCGCGCTGAATTTCCTCCAGGCCGGCGTCCAGCGCGGCGGGGATGGCATCCCAGAAGTGCAGAAAGGCATTCTTATCGAGGCCGATATCGACGAACATCGCCTTGAGTCCGCCCTCGATATTCTTGACGCGGCCCTTGAAAATGCCGCCGACGATATTTTGGTCGCCCTCGCGCTCGACGGTGTATTCCTCGAGCAGGCCGTCCTCTAGCAACGCGACGCGGCGTTCGAGTTTTTCGACGTTGACGATGATGCTGTTGCCGCGCATGGGGTCGGGTTTGCCGATGCCTAGGAGTCTTTTAATGTGTTGGATCATAATGATAGGGATTGGGATAAAACGAATGGTTAGGTGGGGTGAGAATCAGGGTTCGGCAACGGGCACGGCTTTCGGGATCACCGTGCCCTCGTCGTCAATTTCAGGAGTGAGAGTGGGTGCGGGTGTGGCGGTATTGTCGGCGACGGGCGGAGTGAACGGCATGGCCAGATCGCCGACTTCCTCACCGGTCTCGCCGCTGGCGGCGTCCTCCACCACGGGGATAGCGATAGCGGGCGCCGGTGCGGGTGCGGGTGCGGGTGCGGGTGCGGGTTCGCCGGCTTCGACGGCCGCGATCACTTCCGGGGGCAGGTCGATGGATTTTTCGATGCGGTCGGTATTGCCCGGGACCGGGGCGAGCGGTTTGAGGGGGAGTTGGATGGCGTGGTTGGTGCTGGCGAACAAGCCGCGATAGACCAGGTTGACCAGCGGCCCGCAGACCCCGCCGCCAGATCCGCCGTTTTGGACCAGCACGCAGATGGCGTATTTGGGGTTCTCATAGGGAGCGAAGCTCATGACCCACGAGTTGTTGGACTTCTTGCCGTTGTCGGTAGTCTGGGCCGTGCCGCTTTTGGATGCGGCTTCGATATTAGGGAGTTTGACCTTACCCGAAGTGCCGCCGGGTTGGTTGGTGGACATGGACATGCCGCGGCGGATGAGTTCGATGTCGGCGGGCTTGATACCAGCTTGGGTGAGATCGACCACCAGTTGCGGGGTGTCGGCAATGACGATGGAGCCGTCCTCAGCGACGGCCTGTTTGACGATACGAGGTTTGTAGTATTTGCCGCCGTTGGCGATGCAGGCGGCCACCGCGCACATTTGCAGCGGGGTTGCCAGCGAGTCGCCCTGGCCGATGGAGAGGAAGGCGGTGAGGGCCGGTGTCATCGCCAGATTGGGGTGGGCGCTGCGCCAGGCGCTGCTGCCGGGTAAAATCCCCGCATCCTCCTTGGGCAGTTCGATGCCGGTGCGTTTGCCGATGCCAACCAATTGGCAGCCTTCGACCATGGTCTTCCAGCCGATGGTGTTGGCCAGTTTGTTGAAGTAAGGGTTGCAGGAATGCTGGATGGCCTGGGAGATATTCTGATCGCCGTGGGTGCCGCCGTGGAAGTTCCAGATCCAACAGCCGACCTTCTTGTCGCCATAGGTGACATAACCGTCGCAGGAAAACTGGCGCGACGCCATCCCGGCCAAGGCGCCGGCCACCGAGGTCGGGATCTTCATGGTCGAGCCCGGCGTGAACTCAGAGATGGCCCGATTGGTAAAGGGGGCGAGCTGGGCGTTGGCACGGTAGGTGTCCCAGTGGGATTGGGAAATGCTGGGAATGAAATCGTTGGGGTTGTAGTCGGGCACAGAGGCCATGGCGAGCACCTCGCCGGTATGGACGTCCATGACCACCCCGGCGGCGCGGCCGGCGAAGCGCAGCGCGGTTTCGAGCAGGAATTGTTTGCGGGCGTCGATGGTGAGTCGGACTTTGGCACCGGTGCCGGGTTTGGTGTAGTCGGACATTGTGATGGTCCGGCCTTTCTCGTCCTTGACGATGGTTTTGCGGCCTTCGGGTCCGCGGAGCACGGCGTCCATGCTGGCTTCGACGCCAGCGATGCCTTTTTCATCGCCGATATAGTGATTGAAGAGATGGAGGGCACTTTCCGGGACATCGCCTTTTTCCCATTGTTTGAGGTAGCCGATGACGTGGCTGGCCAAGGCGTTATAAGGATATTGGCGCTGCGGGCGGAGGCCGAGGGAAACCCCGGGGAGCTCGAGGTTGTGTTCGGCAAATTGAGCGAAGTCCTCGTAGCTCAAATCCGTGCGGTAACTGAACGGGATCAGCCCACCGTGGGTGAGGTAATGGGTGCGCAGGTCGCCGGCCTTGAAATTCTTTGCGATGCCCAGCTCCTTGAGCCGCGCAATGGTGCTGTCCTTGACGATGGCGACTATATCCTTGTCCTCGCGTTTGCGGATCAGGGCGTCTTCCTTGGACAAGCGCCTGAGCACGGGATTGTGCTCGCGCTGCTGAGCCAGATAGGCGGCGCGGATTTCCTCCAGATTGAAGGACACCTCGTATTTGCGCAGGTTGCGCGCCAGGGTGATGCCATTGCGGTCGGTGATCTCGCCGCGGATACCCGGCTCACGGATGGTCACGGTGCGGTTGCCGGGAACGAGGTTGAGGAATTCGGTGCGGCGGTTGATCTGAAAATCATACAGGCGCGTGAGCAGCACGCCGAAGCCGCCCAGCACCAGGGCGGTTAGAAGATAGATCCGGAGGCGGTAGCTGGGTTCCATGGACTCAGGTGACCCGCCGGCGGCGGCGGCGGGCTTCGGGGTTGATCGAGTGGTCGCAGGCCTTGGCGATGCGGAACAGCAACCAGAAGATGAGCGGGGAGAAAACCATGGTCAGCAGCGCAGTGAACACCATCTGGTTGAGCGTCGCGCGGGAGAGCACGAAATCACCGCGCACAAAGTTGATGATGGCGTATTCGGCGGCCAGATAGAGCAGCACCGCGATGCCTGAGAGCAGGGCGGAGAACTGCCACTTGCCCTGTTTGAAAAGCGGCTGGATGCCTTGCATCAGGAAGCCCATCGCGCCGAAGAGCAGGATCGAGTAACCGAAGCGCAGCGACTCGACCGGTTGGGCGGCGATCTCGACGTCGCCACCGAACGGGCCCAGCGCGCACTGCGCATCCCAGAAACACCCGCCGATGAAGGCGAGCAACAGCATGGTGCGCTGGCCGACGGTGACGGCGCAGCAAAGGAAGACCAGTTGGACCAGGAGGATGCGCGAATGGTGCATGCCCGTAAATGCGGGCAGAAACTGCTGCACGACAAACGCGGCCAGCAGCAAGAGGATCGTGAGCAAGGAGTAGCGGATCACGGGCGGTTAGGAATCAGCGGATAACACAACAAAAACCGCACCCAGATCCGCGAAGTTCACCGAGGGTCGAACGAGTGCTTCGGAATCCAGCGCGCCTTTTGCGACGGAGTCGATGGTGCCAAGGAGAATATTAGCTTGAAAGGTGCCGCCGCGGCCGGTGGTGAACACGCGCTGGCCGGGGTGGACGGCGGCATTGGTGGAAAGAAAGCGCAGGCGCAGTAGCGGGACGCCGTCGAAGCCGCCGCGTTGGCCGCTGAGGATGCCGACTTCCGGCGAGCCCTCGACGCGCGCCGAGACCTGACATTTTTCATCGCTGAGCAGCAGCACCGATGACCGCTCGCCGCCATTGTCGATGCGCTCGATCATGCCGACCAAGCCGTTGTTGGAGAGCACGGTGAGTTGGGCGGCGACGCCGCGTTTGGAGCCGGCGTCGATATCGACGGTCTGCCACCAGGTGGAAGGATTGCGGCGGATGACCCGCGCGGCCACCACGTCGAAGTGAGTGGATTTCTTGAAGGCGAGCGCATTGCGGAGTTGGGCATTTTCAGTTTCGAGGGCGCGCAGGTGGCTCACCAGGATGCGCAGCCGTCCGAGTTCCTCCGAGACGGCCTCGAGTTCGGTTTCGAGCTCCTTGGAATGGCGGACTTCGCCCACGAACGCGCGGGCGTGAGTTTCCATTTGCGAGCCGGATTTCAGGAACGGTGCCATCGCCTGATAGTAGGCGTTCTGGATTTCGCGCACCGAGTGGTCGCTTTGGGCAAGCGCCCAGACCGCCCCTCCGAGGAAGAGGAGCAAGGCGATTAAATTGAGCGGCTTCATGGCCGGGAGTGCCTAACGGACCGCTCAGCGGTCCGAGTTGGTGACCCGCTTGAGGAGGGACAACTCCTGAAGCGCCTTGCCAGTGCCTTCGGCCACGGCGCTGAGGGGATCCTCGGCGATGTGGACCGGCAGCCCGGTTTCTTCGCGCAGCAAGCGGTCCAAGCCCTTGAGCAAGGCTCCGCCGCCCGCCAGCACGATGCCGCGGTCCACCAGGTCGGCGGCGAGTTCGGGCGGGCAGCGTTCGAGGGTGGTGCGCACGGCGTCCACGATGGTGCGGAGCGGGTCGGCCATCGCCTCGCGGATTTCCTGCGAGGTGATGGTGATGGTTTTGGGCAGTCCGGCCACTAAGTCGCGGCCTTTGACTTCCATGGTGAGTTCCTTGGGCAGCGGGGCGGCCGAACCGAGGCGGATTTTGATATCCTCGGAGGTGCGCTCACCGATCATGAGGTTGTAAGCTCGCTTCATGTATTGGACGATCGCCTCGTCGAGCTCATCGCCCGCGGTGCGCACGCTGCGGGCGTAAACGATGCCGGAGAGCGAAATGAGCGCCACCTCGGTGGTTCCGCCGCCGATATCCACGATCATGTTGCCTGATGCTTCCTGGACCGGCAGGCCGACGCCGATGGCGGCGGCCATGGGTTCCTCAATCAGATAGACCTCGCGCGCGCCGGCTTGTTCGGCGGATTCGCGCACGGCGCGGCGTTCGACCTCGGTGATGCCCGACGGGATGGCGATGAGGACTCGCGGGTTGGAGCGGCGGCCCTTGTTCACCTTACGGATGAAATGGCGCAGCATGGCCTCGGTGACTTCGAAATCCGCGATCACGCCATCTTTGAGTGGGCGGATGGCCACAATATTGCCCGGCGTTCGCCCGAGCATGCGCTTGGCGTCGTCTCCCACGGCGAGGACTTCATTGGTGCCGGCTTTGACCGCGACGACCGACGGTTCGCGCAGGACGATGCCGTGATCCTTGACGTTGATCAGCGTATTGGCGGTGCCAAGGTCGATCCCGATGTCATTGGAAAAGAGGTTTCCGAAAAGTCTTTTAAACATGGAATGTATTGAAAATGAGAGAGTTATTGAAAATTTCAGGGGGCGCGACGGTTTCCGGGAGTCACTTCATTCCGGCGGGCGAGCCTGACGAATATGAAGAGAGGTGCGTAATGCTATCGAGAGATGCGGGCGATGTTTGTCAACCATGTCCCGCAGGTCAAGCCGGAATCGGTGGTTGTGTGGCCGGTGGTTCGGTAAGCGCTGCGCGGTGTTTCAGTAAGAGCACCAGAACCCGGCGCGCGCGGGGGGTGGAACGCAGCGTCACTCTGACTGCTCCATGGAGCGCGGGCTGAAGCCCGGCAAGTCCGGGCGGGCTGAAGCCCGCGCTCCGTAGCCAAACGGCCAAGTTCCTCGGGAGCGAAAGCATCGGTGGCTTTGCTCCTGACTTTCTCTCCTCTTGCTCTGACCGAGCCACCGCGCCGCGGCCACCGAAACTCCGAAACTCCCGACTCCTGGCAACCAAAAGTCCCGCAACCGGCGGGCGGCGGCGGGACTCGGATGATTGCCAAGTGGCTCAAGAACTACTTGACCGGAGGCGCGGGAGGGGGCGTGGCTCCGCTTGGTGGCGGTCCGCCGGGATGATGCGGTGGGTGATGCGGTGGGTGATGGGCCATAAATTCGTCGAGGGTCACCTTGCCGTCGCCGTTTTGATCCATTTTCTTGAAGATTTCCTCGGCCTTGGCCGGATCCTTTTGGCCGCGCGGGCCAGCTTTGAATTCCTCGAGGCTCAGAAACCCATCGCTATTGGTATCGAGTTTTTTGAAGATCGCCTCGGGGTTGGGACGTTCGTGCTTCGGTGGGCCGCCGGCCCCGCCGGGGCCACCGGCTGGTTTCGGGGCCTCTTGGGCCAAGGTGAGTGACGCGGCGATCGCCATGGCGCTGAGAGTGTAAAGGCTGGTTTTCATGATGTTGGTTGGTTTGGGTGGGTCGCAGTGGCGGATGCCACATGCGACATCCTATCAAACGCCACCCGCGCCCAAGAGTTTCTGTGATTCGTGTAAAGATTGGAATTCACGTGCGCGTTGCCCAGCGGAGTTTGGCCGAGGTGCTGCGTGGGTTGAGTCGGCGCTCTTCCGGGCTGGCGGTGATGACCCCCTGGCTCATGGCGGAGAATACGCCGGCGCGCAGGCCGGCGTGCAGGGATGCTTTCACCCGCCGGTCCTCGCCCGAATGGAACGTGAGTATGGCGACCCGCCCGCCGGGCTTGAGGGCAGCGGGCAGCACTTGAAGGAATGCGTCGAGCGCCACCAACTCGTCGTTGACCGCGATCCGGACGGCCTGGAAGACCCGGCGCACGGTCAACTCGATGGCCTCGTCGTCCGCTCTAACCGCCTGGCGGATGGCGGTCGCGAGCTCCGTGGTGGAGTGAAACGACCGGCCGGCCAGCGCGGCGGCGAGCGAGTCGGCGCGCGGTTCATCGGCATGCTCGACGAGTGCGGTCGCCAGCTTGGCCGGAGTCACCCGCGCCAGCCACTCGCTGGCAGGAAGGCCGCGGTTGGGGTTCATCCGCATGTCGAGCGGCCCCGCGTTTTTGAAACTGAAGCCACGCGCCGGATCGTCGAATTGCATCGACGAGCACCCGAGGTCCGCGAAAATGAAATCCACGCCGGTGAGCCCGCGCGCCGCCAGAACTTTGGCGATGCCGGCGTAGTTCGAACGGACGGCTTCAAAGCACCCGCCGTCGAAGCCCGCTTGGCGCAGTCGCAGTTCGGTTTTCGGCAATTCGATGGGATCGAGGTCCAACCCGATCAATTTCCCGCCAGGGGTGATGGCTGGCAACATCCTCAACGCGTGGCCACCATAGCCGAGCGTCGCGTCGATGCCCGTGAGGCCCGGGCGCAGCTGAAGCGCCGCCAAGGATTCGTCCACGAGAATCGGCACATGCGAGCCGGCGGGGGTTTTGCCTCCGGCGATCACTTTGGCCACGGTGTCGGCGAAGCGCGCCGGGTCGTGTTCCTTGTATTTGTCCTCGAAGCGCCGCGGGTGCTTGCCGCTGTAGCGTTTGCGCCGCGGCGGGCGGGGGGTGTCATCGCTCATCATGGGGTCTGAAGCAAGTCGTGGCAGGATCCGCACCATTCGTCAAAGACTGGTTGGTTGGAAGTGCAACAGGAGTCACCCATGTTACCAGCTGACGATTGAACCGTGAAATCCGGATAATCCGTGGTGAAATGAATCGCCATACCGTTTCCATTTTCCTTGATCGGATGATGGGGCAATCCCTTGATGTGGGACTACCGGGGCGTACCCAGACAAACGCAACGAGCCGCCCATCACAGGCGGCTCGCACAAAAAAATCAGTTTGCAGGCAATGTCGCTCAGGCTTCGGCCACTTCCGGAGCGGCAGTTTCGAGCAGCGCAGTGGTTTCCAACTCGACGTTGGTCACCCCCTCGTCGGCACCCTTCTTGGCGACTTTCTTGGCGGGAGCCTTCTTGGCCGCGACTTTCTTGGCGGGGGCCTTCTTTGCGGGGGCCTTCTTAGCGAGGGCATCCTTCTTGACGGCTGGCTTTTTCACGATGCCGCCGAGTTTCACCTGCTCGTTCTTGCGCTTGAGGTAATCGGCGCGACGGCGGCGTTTGATGATCTTGTTCGATTGTTGGCCCATGGTTGGTGCCCATTGGCTAGGTGGTTAGGACCGCGGGAGCAAGCGCAATTATTCACGGACTCTCATCTTGTGTGGTTTCGCATTCGACAATCCCCCCCGCTCGCCACAGATTCCCGGGCATGGCAGGCCTCATCATCGCTCCACGAGCACGCATTTTCCACGGTCACGAATGGGTTTACGCCACGGAAATCAGGAAATCCTTCGGCGATCCTGCCCCCGGCGACGTGGTCACCCTGAAAGATTTCCGCGACCGCCCGCTCGGGTCGGCGATCTACAATCCGCTCTCGCAAATCGTCGCCCGACGCTTCTCGCGCCGCCGCCAGGACCTCGACCTGGATTTTTTCACCCGGCGGATCCGCCAGGCCATCGACTACCGCCAGCGCTCGGGCATCGATGACCGGCTGTGCCGGCTGGTCTGGAGCGAGTCGGATGGCATCCCCGGGCTGATCGTGGACCGCTACGGCGATCACTTGTCGGTGCAAACGCTCACCCTCGCCATGGACCAGCGCAAGGAGTTGATCCGCGATGCGCTGGTCGCACTGCTGGCACCGCGATCGGTGGTCCTGCGCAACGATTCGCCGTTCCGCAAGGCCGAGGGCATGGAACCCGGCATCGAAATGCTCCACGGCGAAAACCCCGGCCCGTTCGTCGTCCGATCCAATGACCTGGACTACGAAATCGACCTCTACGACGGCCAGAAAACCGGCCTCTACCTCGACCAACTCCAGTCGCACGCCGAGGTCGCCCAGCTCGCCACGGGCAAGCGCGTGCTCGATTGCTTCACCAACCAGGGCGGATTCGCGCTGGCCTGCGCCAAGGCCGGTGCCAGCCAGGTCACTGCGGTGGATGTTTCGGCCAGCGCCTGTGCGGCGGCCCGCCACAACGCCACCCTCAACGGCCTGACCATCGAGGTGCTCGAACACAACGTCTTTGATTTCCTCAAGCACGCGAAACCTGAATACGATCTGATCATCCTCGATCCGCCGAGCTTCACCCGCAATAAAAAAACCCTCATGGACGCCATGCGCGGATACAAGGAGATCCACCTGCGCGCACTCAAACTGCTGGATAAAGGCGGGATCCTTTCCACTTTCTGCTGCTCCCACCACGCGTCGCGCGAGTTGTTCCTCGAAAACCTGGCCGAGGCCTCCGTGGACGCCAAAAAATCCCTGCGCCTAGTGGCCGAACACAGCCAGCGCGCCGACCACCCGATCCTCATCACCCTGCCTGAAACCGGCTATTTGAAAGGCTTCACCGTCGAGGTGATTGCCACGCGCTGAAGGTGGGACGCATCGTGGCTGTGGCGTCCCGCCTCCGTTCTGATCCAGCATGGCGGCGAGACACCGCCATCACGGCCTGCCGCGAGACGCGGCAGCCACGGACCCGATCGTCAATCGCACTCCACGCGCGCCAGAATCCATAACAGGTCGGCCAGGCGGTTGAAAAACAGGCGCACCGGCTCCGGCACCGGTTCGCCGGATTCGTGCAAGGCCAACACCCCGCGCTCGGCCCGGCGGGCTACTGCTCGCGCGAAATCGACGTGCGCGCGCGCCATCGAGCCCTCGGCTCCAGGACGCGCCCAACCGGTGAAACTCACCCCGCGCGCCTCAAATTGGTGGGCCTGGGCGACCACCCACGCGACGTCGTCCGCCTCCAACACCGCGAATTTATGTTCGCCATAGCGCACGGCATCCTCGGGCAAAGTGGCGAGCTGGCCCATCAGGCCGACCAGTCGCGTCTGGATCGCATCGATCAGCGCGATCCACTCGAGCTTGGTGGCGGCCGCGCGGGCCACGCCGAGAGCGGCGTTCAATTCATCCACGCTGCCCAAGGCGTCGATACGCAACGAATTTTTGGCGATGCGCTTGCCAAACAACAAATCGGTGGCGCCGCTATCCCCGCGGCCGGTGATGATACTCATGGCCCGGATCATAGCCGCGTAAATGCCGTTGTCCATTCGCGGGTGCAGGACAAAAAAATCAAGGAGCGACGGAATCCGTCCGCCGTGAGGATGAAATGACGATGGCGATGCCCATATGGCAGCAAATCGGCTCACCATCCGCTTGGGCGGACAGATTCCGCCCCTCCTCGAGTGCCCACGGCGGACTCTTCATGTTAGGATAACTTTATTGTCCTGCACCCTCCATTCGCGTTCGAGGACCGGTGTTTCGGTGCTTCAGTGTTTCAGTAAGCGCGAAAGGAACCAGCACTACACACGGCCTTTCGCACTACACTTACAGCAACAACGAAACACCGGGCCGCGCCGCGGCTACCCGCAACTTTCTCATCGGCCTGGGGTTGATTCGTTGGTAAAACCACCCCGCACCATGAACCGGCAGCCTCCCCATCACGACCCCACATGGGAAAATGACGTCGTTTGGACGTTGCTCGATCAAGCCCCGCCCGTCGGTGCCGACGCGCGCTTTGTCCAGCGGGTGGCGCGGGCGGCCCGCCTCGCCGGCCAACCCCAACCGTGGTGGCAACGCCTGTTTGCCCCCGGCCCGCTCGCTGGCCTCACCGCCGCCACCGCCGCGTTGGCGTTCTCGGGGGTCAGTTTGCTCGGCCCCGCACCCCAACCGGGCGTCCCCACCGCCCAACTCCATCCCCGCCCGGCCGCTGAAGTCCTGGACCTGGCCGACAGCGCAACCCTCATCGCCGCCGCCGGCCAGTTAGACGACTTCGGCGACACTGAACTCGTCAGCTTGATCGGATTTTAAAACGCTTTCCCTGCGGCCCGAATTGGTCCAGCCTGCCGGCTCAATGCGATGTCTGATTTTCGACCTCGATGGAACGTTGGTCAATTCCCTGCCGGGGATTGCCGACTCGTTGAACCATTCCCTCCTCGGCCACGGCCTACCGACTCACTCGTACGCCGCCATCCGCTCGTTTATCGGTGACGGCCTGCAGACCTTGGTGCAGCGCGCGGCACCCGTGGGAACCGACCCGGCCCTGCTCGCTACCCTGGTCTCTCATTTCCGGCACTCCTACGCCTTGAGCTGGGCCGAGGGCACTCTGGCCTATCCGGGCATCCACAACCTGTTAGACGAGCTCCAGCGCAGTGGCGATCAACTCGCGGTGCTGTCCAACAAGCCCCACCAATTTACCGAGGTCATCACCCGCACGATCTTTCCGCTCATCCACTTCGCCAAAGTTCTCGGCCAACAGGAAGGCATCCCGCCCAAGCCGCACCCGGCCGGCGCATTCCAAATCGCCCTCGCCTTGGACGTCGCCCTCAACCGCTGCGTGATGATCGGAGACTCCACCATGGACCTGGAAACCGCCGACCACGCCGGCATGCAGGCCATTGCCGTCGCCTGGGGATACCATGACCGCAAGCGCCTGATCGCCGCCGGTGCCACCCGGATCGTCGATCACCCGTCGGAGCTGCCGGCCCTGCTCTCCTCCTGAAAGTGACCGCCTGGCGCAGCGCACTGAGGACGGAAGAGTCTCAGCTCGAAGGTCAAAAGTCGAAGGACGTTAAGCATTCGCGGTTCTTCGACTTTTGAATTTCAGACCTTCGACTTTCAGACTCCTGGCCCCCCAATGACCCTTGAGTCACACGATTCAGGAGTCGTGACGCAAGGCCGCGGTCCCGCGCCAGTTCAGCAAGCCCTTGCTCCAGGCCCAGACCAACCCTTCGGCCAGCAGCACCAGGAAAAGCATGGCGATGAGAAACGCGCCCACTGAAAGCTTGAGGAACGCCACCGCGAAGGGCAGCAGAAAGACCGTCTCGACGTCAAACAGCAGGAACAGCAGGCCAAACAGATAGTATTGCGAATGGAAACGCGTCTGGCGCTCGGCGAGTGGATTGACCCCGCATTCGTAGAGGGCGTTCTTTTCGTTGCCGCGCTTGATCGGGGTGAAAAAGCACATCCAGACGCGCGCCAGGGTCAGCGCGCCGATGGGCACGACGAGCGCCACCGCGAAAAAGATCAAGACGGGAAAATAGGGGTGGTTCATCACAGGGCCGGGATCAGGGTGGCTTCATAGGCGCGAACCTCGTCGAGCGTCATGGCGCCGAGCTTGTCGCGGTAGGACTGATGAAATGCCTCCCAAAACGTGATCGGTCGAGGAGTTTCTTCGGTTGTTTCGCCCTGGCTGCCCGCCCGGGAGCCCTCGAGGGCGGCCTCGATCTGGAGCAGCGAGATGTGGGCGGGTGGCCGGGCGAGTTTCACCCCGCCCCTGTAGCCACGCTTGGATTCAACGATACCGGCCTCCCCGAGGCGATGGAAGATTTTCGACAGATAGGGGAACGGTATCTCGGTGAGCTCGGCGATTTCGCGCACCAGCATCGACGCCGGGCCGTGTCTCGCCAGGCAGGCGAGGGCCTCGATCGCGTATCCGGTGGTCAGCGAGAAGGTGGTCACAAGATGCGTCTCAGACTTTCCAGAGCTGCAGCATGCGCAGGTAATTGGCCCGCTCGAAGACCGACGGGTCCGGACAATTCTGGTGGCTCATGCTACCGCGCATTTGATCGATGGACTCGTAGTCGTGATCCTCCAACCAGTGACGCAAACCATTGATCAGGCCGCCGATGTAGGACGGCCCGTATTTGAGCAGGCAGGAGACGACCTGAACGACGTTGGCACCACACATGATCGCCTTGATGATGTCCTCGACGGTATGGACGCCGCCGCTGAGGGCGATGTCAGCCTTGAGGTGACCGTGAAGAATGGCCGCCCAGCGCAGGCGCAGGCGCAGCTCGCTCGAGTTGGAGAGATCCAGGCGGTGGGTGGCCTCGAGTTCCTCGATGTCGATATCTGGCTGATAGAACCGGTTATACAGGATCACGCCGGCAGCGCCTGCGGCGTCGAGTTGTTTGGCGAAATACCCGGGCGAGGAGAAAAATGGCGAGAGTTTCACCGCGATGGGGATGGTGACGGTTGCCTTGACGGCCTCGAGGATATTGAGGGTGCGTTGCTCCACCTCGCAGCCCGTTTCATTCGGATCGGTGGCAATGTAATAGACATTGAGCTCCAGGGCGTCCGCGCCGGCTTGCTCGATGAGCCGCGCGTAGTCGGTCCAACCGCCCAGGCTCACGCCATTGAGCGACCCGATGACCGGGATATCCACCGACTCCTTGATCCGGACGATTTGCTCCAGGTAGCGGTCCGGCCCGAATGCGTAATCCTCCATCTGCGGGAAGAACGAGGTGGCTTCGGAGGTGGACTCCGCCGGGGTTTCGGTATGGATGAACTCCGCGATCTGCTCGCTGGTGATTTGTTCCTCAAACAACGAGCGCATGACCACCGCGCCGGCACCGGCGTCCTCCAGGCGGCGCACGGTGTCGAGTTGGTCAACCAGTGGCGAGGCTCCCGGTATCACCGGGTTTTTCAGAGGCAGTCCGAGATAAGTGGTGGCGAGTTCCATGGGCATTAGGCGTTGGGGGTGGTGGATTCGGACGGTGCGACCGCCTCTTTGGAGGCCGCCATTTGTTGATAGAGCGCGAAGCGCGCCTGGACGGATTTGGCGGCCATCTCCTGGAGCATGGCCGAACGTTGCGGGTTGATGCGCTCGAGCATTTGGAAGCGGGTTTCATTGCGGGTGAAATCCGTGAGCAAACCCTTGGGCGCGGCGGAGTCGAGCTTCATTGGGTTTTCGCCCTTGTCGGCGCGGCGCGGATCGAAGCGGAACAACGGCCAGTAGCCGCAGGCCACCGCCCGTTTCTGCTGCTCGAGCCCTTGGGACAGGCTGTAGCCGTGCGCGACGCAGTGGCTGTAGGCGATGATGAGCGACGGGCCGGGATAGCTTTCCGCCTCGCGGAAGGCCGTGACGGCATGAGCGTCCTTCGCGCCGATGGCAATCTTGGCGACGTAAACCGAGCCGTAGGTCGTGGCGATCAGGCCAAGGTCTTTTTTCGGCAGGGCCTTGCCGGCCATGCTGAATTTCGCGACCGCGCCGAGCGGCGTGGACTTCGATTGCTGGCCGCCGGTGTTAGAATAAACCTCGGTGTCGAGCACCAGGATGTTGATGTTGCGGCCCGATGCGATGACATGATCGAGTCCGCCGAAGCCGATGTCATAGGCCCAACCATCGCCGCCGATGATCCAGACGCTCTTGTCCACGAGGTAATCGGCGATCTGCATGAGGGTTTTAGCTTGGCGCGATGTCTGGCCGGTGAGGGCCTGGCGCAAGGCGACGACACGCTCGCGTTGGGCCTGAATGCCGGCTTCGGTGGTTTGGTCGGCGCCGCTGATGGCGGTGACGAGATCATCGCCTAACACTGCGGCCTGGCTGCGCAGCAGGACTTCGGCAAAGACGCGCGATTGATCAAGGCTGGCCCGCATGCCCAGGCCGAATTCCGCGTTGTCCTCGAAGAGCGAGTTGGCCCAGGCCGGGCCGCGCCCGCAGGCGTCGGTGGTGTAGGGCGTGGTTGGCAGGTTGCCGCCATAGATCGACGAGCAGCCGGTGGCATTGGCCATGAGCAAACGGTCACCGAAGAGCTGGGTGAGCAGCTTCAGGTAGGGAGTTTCACCGCATCCGGCGCAGGCACCCGAGAACTCAAACAACGGCCGCATGAACTGCGAGGTCTTGACGTCGTCGCGAAGCATCGCGCGGTCGGGATCGGGCAGATCGAGGAAGAAGGCGAAGTTTTCGCGTTCGGCATCGCGCAGCGGGAGTTGCGCGACCATGTTGATGGCTTTTCGGCTTGGGTTGCTCTTGTCCTTGGCGGGGCAGACCTGGACGCAGAGTTGGCAGCCGGTGCAATCTTCGGGAGCGACTTGCAGCGAGTAACGTAGCCCGGGGTATTCGCGCACTTTGAACTCGGTGGACTTGAAGGTGGCCGGCGAGCCCGTGAGATGCTCAGGGGTGTAAACCTTGGGGCGAATGGCCGCGTGCGGGCAAACCAGCGCGCACTTGTTGCACTGGATGCACAGGTCAGACTCCCAAACCGGGATTTCTTCGGCGATATTGCGTTTTTCCCACTGAGTGGTGCCGGTGGGCCAGGTGCCATCGACCGGGAAGGCGCTCACCGGCAGCAGGTCGCCCTTGCCGCCAAGCATCAGCGCGGTGACCCGCTGGACGAAATCCGGGGCGTTGGCCGGCACGATCGGGTGGAGGCGCAGCGTCGAGTTCGGTGCCTCTGGATACTCGATCTTGACGAGGTTGGCCAAGGTGCCGTCCACCGCGTCGTAGTTGCGCTGAACCACGGCGTCGCCGCGTTTGCCATAGGTCTTCTTGATGGCATATTTGATGGCGGCGATGGCTTGCTCCTTCTCCAGCACGCCGGAAATGGCAAAATAACACGTTTGCATGATTGTGTTGATGCGACCGGTCATGCCGACATTGCGCGCGACGGTGCTGGCGTCGATGGCATAGAACGAGAGGTTCTTGAGAATGATTTGTTCCTGGATCTCGCGCGGCAGGCTCTGCCACACCTCGTGCGGATCGCCGGGCGAGTTGAGCAGGAAAATCCCGCCGGGTTTGGCATAGTCGAGGACGTTGATCTGATAGAGCAGGTCGAAGCGGTGGCAGGCCACGAACTCGGCGCGGCGGATCAGATAGGTTGAGCGGATCGGGGTGGACCCGAAGCGCAGGTGCGAGACGGTCATCGCGCCGGCCTTCTTCGAGTCATACACGAAGTAACCCTGGGCATAATTGTCGGTGCCCTCGCCGATGATCTTGATGCTGTTTTTGTTAGCGCCGACAGTCCCGTCCGAGCCGAGGCCGAAGAACACCGCTTGCTTCATGCCGGCCGGCACCACCTCGAACTCCGGATCATAGGACAGCGACAGGCCGGTGACGTCGTCGTTGATGCCGACGGTGAATACCGGCTTGGGCGAGGGTTTGGCGAGTTCCTGATACACCGACTTGATCATGGCCGGAGTGAATTCCTTCGAGCCGAGGCCGTAGCGGCCACCGATCACGCGGATGGTGTGGCTGTCCTTGATCCAGCCTGCGGTGTCGGCCTGGCGCAGGGCACCGACCACGTCGAGATAAAGCGGCTCGCCCAAGGAGCCCGGCTCTTTCGTGCGGTCGAGCACGGCGATGGATTTGACCGACTTGGGCAGCACCGCGGCGAAATCCTCAACCGAGAACGGGCGATAGAGGCGCACCTTGATCACGCCGGTTTTTTCGCCGTTGGCATTGAGCCAGCCGACGGTTTCACCGACGGCTTCGGCACCCGAGCCCATGATGACGATGATGCGCTCCGCATCCGGATGGCCTTCGTAATCGAATGGCTTGTAGGCTCGACCGGTGCGCGCTTCGAATGCAGCCATCGCTTCTTTGACGAGGCGCGGCAGCGCGTCATAAAACGAATTGCAGCCCTCGCGCGCCTGGAAAAACGCGTCGGGATTCTGGGCGGTGCCGCGGATCATCGGCTTGTCCGGCGTGAGAGCGCGGTCGCGGTTGGCTTGGATGCTCACCTCGTCTATCAACGAGCGCAGGTCGTCGTCGCTGAGCAACGCGATTTTAGAAACCTCGTGCGAGGTCCGAAAACCGTCGAAAAAGTGCAGAAACGGCACTCGCGACCGCAGCGTCACCATTTGCGAAATGACCGCCGTGTCCTGCGCTTCCTGCACCGAACCGCCCGCCAGCATTGCGAAACCTGTCTGGCGGCACGCCATCACGTCCGAATGATCTCCGAAAATGCTCAAGGCATGGGTGGCCAGCGCGCGGGCCGTGACGTGCAGGCAGAATGGGATCAACTCGCCCGCGATTTTATACATGTTGGGGATCATCAACAGCAGCCCCTGGGAACACGTGAATGATGCGCTCAACGAGCCGGCGAGCAACGCCCCGTGCAAAGCACCCGCGGCGCCGCCCTCTGACTGCATTTGCAGCACGCTGGGGACCGCTCCCCACAGGTTTGCCTTGCCCGCAGCCGACCACTCATCGGCGAATTCCGCCATCGGGGACGACGGCGTGATCGGATAAATGGCGAAAAATTCGTTGAGCCGGTAGGCGACGGAAGCAACCGCTTCGTTGGCGTCCAGCGTTCCCATGGAGCAGTGCGATGGTTCGTTCACGCGCCCCACAAACACTTTTAAGACACCCAGGTCCACAAAGTTCAAAATATGGCGTGAAAAAAGCAATTCCCGCGCATCGCCCAGACTAGCGGCTGGCCAAGCGCACCCGCGGCTCACCCGTCCTGACGGACCAACCAGACCAACCGGACCAGCCGGCAGCGGCGTTTTTCAGCGAGGAGAAACCTCCGACGCGCTAAGGAGGCCCCGAACCCATACCACGCGACCGGAGACACACACGCGATAGCGCGAGATGTGTGATAGAACGTCATGATTCTCGCCACACCCCACACCGCCCGCGATCGACCGCATTGGATGTATTTCATTCCGATAGCCTGCCTGGCGATTGGATGAAATGGCGGGAGAAAAGCAGGATTTGCTGATGAGATGGAGCAAATGGGATGGTCAAGTCAGGAATCCGGGGCCATGATGTGTCGTCGTCCGAAGATACCCCGACCTACCTTTAACATATTTACCACCTACCATGAAGCCCGTCACGTTCAACAACACCGTCCTTCGCGACGGCCACCAATCGCTGGCCGCCACCCGCATGACCACCGCGCAGATGCTGCCCGCCGCCCCGATCCTCGATGAGATGGGATTCAGCGGGCTGGAAACCTGGGGTGGAGCCACCATTGATTCCTGCCTCCGCTATCTCAACGAGAACCCGTTCGACCGGCTGCGCGCGCTCAAGAAAGCGGCGCCGCATACCCCGCAGATCATGCTGCTGCGCGGCCAGAACATCGTCCA
>Ga0209499_1000439_pt1 | contig 30545 bp, 68 predicted proteins | sample C_130208_EF_Meta_FD_187306 | JGI IMG/M metagenome (GOLD analysis project Ga0209499, IMG submission 187306) | Freshwater microbial communities from Lake Croche, Canada to study carbon cycling - C_130208_EF_MetaG (SPAdes) (version 2) | ecosystem: Environmental > Aquatic > Freshwater > Lake... | reverse complement strand
GAATGAGTCCTTTAAAATACATGATATTGAATTATCTATACATGGTGATGTTGGGGCTAATGGTTCTCGTGGTTCATTATCACAATTTAGTAAATTTGCTGATAAGACAGTGACAGGACATACTCATTCAATGGGAATAGATAAAGGTGCGTATATGGTTGGATGTAGCACTAGCAAAGATTTAGAATATACTAAAGGTATAAGCAGTTGGACTAATACCCATTGTATCATATATCCGAATGGTAAGCGACAATTAATTAATATTATCAGTGGAAAGTGGAGATAATTTAAAATTTGCTTGACATTATAAAACGGAAGTATTAATATACATCAACTAATTTAATATGAGAGATAGATAATGAAAGAGTTTAATTTTAAAAAGAAAACTGAATGGTATATCAGGAATGACAGATATGTGATTGATGTTGTTACTTGGCAACAGCCTTTAAGTGGTTGGATATGGAATATTTATGTTAATATTTTAAGGCAAGGAAATGTTGAGTATAATGTTAAGTATAAAAGTGATCATTCTATTATATAAATAATAAATCTAACTAACATAATTAAGGAATTTAATGTTAACATTCAAAGAATTAAGAGAATCGATTTTTACTGGTGATGATGTTAATACAACAATTGGACAACATCAAGTAAAAACGGGTAATCCTATTGAATTTCATTATATTAGAAATACTGAAAAGTCCCCTAATGTAGGTTCAACCTATGGACAAGATATTGAACCGCATGGGCAATACATTACACCAGTTCATAGTGAAAAAGAAGCAATGGATACAATTAATCGATTACCTAATTATGAACATGGCAGAATTAAATTTAACAATCCTTTAGTTATTAAACAAGACGAAGATAGTCTTACAGTAGGATGGAAGAAAAAGTTATCTAGTGCTTATAATAATAAAAAAGGTAAAGTTTTATCTAAGGCAATTGCTAAATCTGGTTATGATGGAATAATAACAGTTCATCCTAAATATGGTGCAAGCGAGACTGTTAATTTAAAAATGTATCACAAATAAATTTACGTTTTAAGGCGATTTTAATATTTTCCTAAGCAATGATATCAATAAAATTTTATCGTGTCATAGTGAGCAAATTTGAGCTATCTAAGCGACTAATATAAATATAGTTATAACTAACGAATCAAGGAACAAAAAAATGTCTGTAAAAGAAATGATTGAAAATATATTAGAAGATAAATTGGTCGAATCAAAAGAATTGTTCAGCAATATCTTGTCTGATAAAGTCACTGATAAGATCAACGAAGCAAAAAAGAAATTGATGAAAAAATCATGTTCTACTGATGATTGTGATGAAAAGGAGATAGAAAAATCGACTTGTAAAGAAGAAACTGATATTGATGAAGTAAGTTCAGAATTATTAGATAAGTATAAAGAGAAAGCTAAGAAATCAGCAGACGATTTATACGACAAAGGTGAATATAGAAAATCGACTGATAGATGGATGAATATAATGAAAGCTACTGGTAAACAAATCGATAAGACAACTAATAATATCAAAAAAGCTCTTAAAACGGAAGATAATGAAGAATCAGTTGAATAATCAATAACATATAATATCAGATAGAAATTAGACCAGATTAATTTCTGGTCTTTTTGTTTAAACTACTTGTATTTTAAATTAGAATGTGTATAATAACTTGTAATGAATTTATAACCAACTAGGATAATACAAAATGACTACTAATAATGGGACAAAGGCACTAGATAAAATTGAGGGAATAGTTGAGGATATAGAATCGTTAGTTTTTCATTGCCACATTGATGACCGACTAGGAATAATAATCATACAAGCATTGAAACTTGCGTATGATCAACTCGAATATAATATACATCACTGAAGGTATCAAAATGACAACTGAATCACATTTAAACCCTACAAAAATCAAAAGTCAGCAAGTCGCTCAATCTGTAATTATTGATTATATGATGTCATGTAAGACTGGCAAATCATTAGATTTTAATAAAGCACTTTATACATTAGTAAATAGTTTTAATGATTTACCTCAAGAAGTTATTGAACCAATTTGTTATTTGATACAACAAGTAGCTAAAAAAGAAGTAAAAGCTATGAATTTAGACAATCCCTTTAAAGTTTGTTCGTTATTTAGAGCTAAAAAAGATGTTCGTTATTATCTTAACCACATATATTCCAATAATGAATATTTAATAGCATCAGATGGTTGTTCATTGGTGCGAGTTAAGCACGAAGTTCCAGCAGGGTATTATAGTGACACAGGGATTATGCAGCATGATACAGATTATGCAAAGTTTCCAAATTTTGAAAAGGCATACAACAAAATATCTTACGATAGAGTTTATAATATAGATGAACTTAAAATTGGGGGAATATTGAGTGATGGCACAAAGTATCTAACTATTGAATCTAAAAGTAATTTATATGCTTTTGATGAATCCTTAATAAATAGAATTAAAAAATTAGGAATTACTGAATTCTATTTATTAGATAGTTTAACAGGATTACATTTTAAGCATAATAATATAGATGGGATTTTAATGTGTATCAGAGTTCCTTGATATAAATACTTTTAATATTAATACAAATTAAGGGATACATGAATGCAAAATTTTAGTGAGTTTAGAGAAAATTTTTCGAATGGTTGGAGTGATAGTTGGGCAAAACATAAGCTTAGAGATTTACCATCGCCTAGACATAGAATTATTCATGTTGATGCAAATCATAAACTTATTGGCTTAACCACTCACATGACTGGTAGTAATAAAAATGATACTCATGAATCATTCATTGATAAACCAAGAAATGAAATTGAAGATAAACTAAAACAATTATATGTACAATATAATGATGGATATGGTAAGAATCATGTATTAATGTCAATTAAACATAATGATGAAAGTCCAGAAATCATACATAACAGCATTCAATTTAATAAGATACGTGATAAAATTAGTCAGGCACATGCTAATACAGATCAATCAGAACCTAATAAAATGTTTCATGTTGTATCATTCGCCGATAAAGATAAAGCAAAATCTGAGGGAATGAAATGGGATGCAATCGCTAAAAAATGGTATCATACAGACACAGAAAAATCAAATAAATCAGGATTTAAAAGAGTATAATAATGAAAACATACCAAGAATTTAAAGATGAATATAACATCACTGAAGTTTTAACGAAAGAAACGCCAATCAAAGATGTAATTGATGATTTTATTAAATCTGATGATGAACGCTTTGCAGGTAAATCAAAAGAAGAAAGACGTAAAATGGCTATCGGGGCTTATTACGGTTTGCGTAAAGAAGATTTAGACGAATCTGAACCTAATGAAAACATTTAAAGAATTTATTACTGAAGCTTATTTGGATTCGTATGGTGGTAAAAAATTAATATCTACTATACATTATAAGCAAAGATCAGAAGAAAGAGAAGCTGATCTACCAGTAATTAAACATTTATTTAGAAAAGCTACAGATCATTTGAATACACATGATTATGGAGATCATCACGAATTTTTATTTTATTCTAAGAAATATAATCGTGGCGTGGTATTTGAACATCGAAAAGACAGTTATAATAAAAAAGACCCTAATAAACATTTAGTGGCTGTAACAATTTTGCCTAAGTATAAAAGTGAAGCAAGAACAGGAACAAAAAGAATTACAGTTGAGGGTTATTCTCCTGAATTTATAGATTATATTGATATGATAATACCTGAAAGAAGTAATAAAGCTTTAGATAAAGTTATATGCGAAAATGTAGAATTTTATTTCTATGATGGAATTTTACAGAATATACCATTTACAGAATTTTTTGAAGTCGAATAATGATAATATTAAATAATTCAACATTACCAAAACAGACCTTATTTAAAACTAAATACTCAACAGAAAAATCTCAGGATGGTTTAAAATCAGTACCATTTATGGGCTTAGATATTGGAACATTTGATGTTGAGTTTAGGACAGATAAAGAGTTCATGAAGTGTAAACTACATCATTGGTACTCTATGTATGGGTATGCTTGGGAATTAGTAAAAATTTACGAAACGGGAAACTTATAATGTCTGAAATAATAAATTCAAATCTACAAGCAATAAGAAAAACTACGGTTGCGTTTGCTAATTTATTTTCAGATATTACTTTTATTAAATATGATAACAATACTGGAGCAGAAATTGATAAAATTAAAGTTCCTATTGTTTATGGTAATAAAGAGAAATATGTTAAGCGTATTGACATACCACAAGAAAAGGTTCAGATTACTTTACCACGAATTGAATATGGATTAATCAATACCCATTATGACCCGTCTAGGAAAACTAATCAGTATAATAAACTTCAGGGTTGTTCATTATCAGCTAATAGTGAAATATTTGTACATTCACCTGTACCTTATATTTTTAATTTTGAGATTGTAGTTTACACTAGAAATATTGAAGACGCTAATCAAATCATTGAATATATTTTACCACATTTTTATCCTGATTACAATTTAAAAATAAATTTTGTTCCTGAAGCTGGAATAACTAAGAACGTACCTATTTCATTTTTAGGTGAATCAGAAGACGAAGATTCTACTGGAGTTTCTGATAGTTCAGTTCGTTCGGTATTCAGGACATTACAATTTTCTGCTAGATCTTGGTTATTTCAACCATCTAGGAAAATGGCAAAAATATTATACCCACAAACTTTTGTGAATGATATTGAATGTCCTGTAAATATCCCTGATTTTGTATTAAACTTTTTAGGTAGTCCTAGTTATACAACAGGAAAATCTTTCAGTTCATCTTTTGAATTATTAAATGATTTTAATGGTTTTTACTTGACACCAGTACCTCACTTGAATACAACTTATCAACAGTTATCAGTTGATAAATTTGTTAGCGGTACACAATCACATAAAGCATATATTCAAGGCGTAAATTCAGTCATTAGTGGTGTGAATACAAACCATCGAGGCTACCCTACAGTACAAATGTATAAACGTCCTAGCTTAGGTGTATTTTATGGTAAAACTTTGATTGAATTTTGGGTAAATGCTAATTTTACTATTTTGCCACAAGCTAATAAGGAATGGATTAGTTTAGCAACATTTACGTCTTACGCTGATGATATGTGGTCTCGTGGTTTTTTAATCAATGTGAATTCCGATTACAGAATACATTTAATGCACGTTCCAGAAAATGGCCAATCGGTAACAGATATCTATCAGACTACGACCATTAATTTTCCGATGAATAAATGGGTTAAGATCACTGCATTAATTGATTTTGGTACTAGTAATAAGTATAACAGTCAATATATCGCAGTGTGGCAAGATGGACAATTAGTATCCGCAGCCAGAATGACTAATAGATTAACCGTAGAATATGCTAGAACGCAAAATTTACCCTGTGCAGCAGGATTACCACTAACCGCGACTATACAAGACTTTGAGAACGCGTGTGGTTTAACTTTTGTTAATGGATTAGCTCAGTGTCATTTTGGATTATATGCACCACCATTAATGGATTCAGGTGTAATGTATAACGATGATCTGAAAATTACAGAGATATTAAACGTTTAATTTTTTAGGTGTAAAATGATGCAAATTAAAATAAAGAATTTGCATCATTTTGGTTTTAGGAATGTTGAATAAAATCTATTTTGTGATTAGTCAAATATTTTTCTAAATTTACTTGCTGATCTTCCGTTAATTCACATTCATAATTATACCATTTACGTTCTTTAAGTCCAAGACTTACATATTCCCATGTAATGCTTGTTATATCATCAATCTGATAAAATCCGCAACAATCTCCTAATATTTTTCTACATTCAGCTTTGATTATGACTTCTACATATTTCTTGTCAATTTTAGCTAAAATGATTGCTTCATCTTGATAAGTATATTCATCAAAAAAATCTCTAAAATTGTCTGTAAAGTATTCTTCGATTTGTGATACATTCGTTAAATAACTATCTTCAAAGATATCATAATCTTCTTTGATTTGTGCGTCATAATTATTTGTTGTCATTTTAAATTTCCTTTGTTGTATAATTTGTAAATTTCATTAACTATTAATCGTTCATCTGATCTAGTCATAACACTATGAACTAGATGTAATTGTTTATCTGTTAATTCAAATGAACTATAATTTTCACCATCCATATCAGTATAATGAATAGTCGCTGCTATTATATCAACATCTTTTATATGTGGTACTAAAATACCATTATCAAGTTCATCAGTACCAATATCAACATCACATGTCAATGTAAAACAGCATACAAAACAAGGAATTGCTAATAATTTTGCTAATTTATTTTCTGATGAACTTGTTGGTGAATCTGAGAATATTTGTATAATCATGGTTGTTTCTCCTTTAATTTAATTGTTGGATGTATTTTAAAGTAATATTAATTTAAAGTAAAGCAATAAATTTTATTAAAATTTATTTGACTTTTTATTATTATACTAATATAATGGATTATATATAATCTAAATGTAAGAACCATTAACTGGAGATAAGAGTGGAAAACGTACAGGAATCAACTAAATATGAAAATTGTATAGATGTAACGGTAGAATTAGATAAACCTGCTAATCTAATGACATTTTTAGGAATTGAAGACGAAGATGAGCCAGATAAAGAGTGGAAGAAACATTGGGTAAATATGCCAGATTTTGACCAAAAAGATAATCCAGAAGGTTTAATGTTGAATTTATTATACTCTAAGATTCGTTAGATGTAAAGTTTTTAATCATAGATGTTACTTAAAGCTACATTAAAGCTACATTAAAGCTTTTCATCCCATGTTAGCAAGCTTTCGTTATCACTCAAGCTTGTTCGCTACGCTTTGCTTCGCTCATACATCAATGTTTTTTATTCAGTGGTTGAGCAAACGAGTCACTTGTCCTACTCAACCCGTTTGATAATGATAACATAAAAATTGTAGAAGTCAAGTATTATTTTTATTAAATAAAGTTCTTTACATTTTATCCACTATCAATTAAACTACATCTCATCCACTTTCAAGACTCAACCCTATACACTACTAATTAAAAATGCTATATTTCTTCATGATTTTTCCATTAATACCGATGTTATTATGTTTAATAGTTGTAATAGGGTTGGTTATTGAGTATAATAACTGGTATACTAATATCAGTAGTGACAATCAGGAATTAGAATAAAGATGAGAGATTATAAGCCAAGAACGAATCGCTACAGAGAATGGGAAGGTAATTGGTGTCAATTGCTATTAGTTTCAATTGTAATTAGTGCTATACTATTATTTTCATTGTTTCATTAAAGGAAAACTAAAGATGTTATACCTCATATTACTATTAGGGATTATCATAGGGTTGTCAATTGGGTTATTATTTCATTTGGATAAAGATTTGGTGACTGTATATGATCATAAAGTTAAATGGAGAGGGAAGTTATATCGATTGGAAGAGATTCATAGAAGTTAAGGTATCAAATCCCTTCACCATGCAATGATAAAGATTTAGTAATACTAAGATTAAGCTTTAACCATTATCGAGTCTTAGAGAGTAAATTAAAGGATAATTATGTTAAGTACGATATTAAATTATGAAGCTATAGAATTACATATAGAATTGAGTCTAAGAGATAATGAGTGGTACAAGATAGAAACAATAATGTTAGAAGATTCGTGGATAGATATTAAGTCTATTGTGTTAGGTAATCCTGAATTAGTAAAAGCTATAGAATTACATATAGAATCAAATTTGATTGGTGGATATAAAGAAAGTTTTGGAGAAGATTAATAATATGGAAGGATTGATGGATGGTATTAAGGAATCATTTTTGAAAGAATTCCCAAAAGGTTATATCAAGGCATGGATAAGCACAAGTTCAGGCTCAGATAAAAAACTCATAGCAATTGATATTGGATTAATTGATAGTGTGCTAAAGATTGGTAATGGTGGTCTTCAATGTGACCCGATGTACCACAGAACCTTAGTTTATGATATGGGTGATGGAATTTATACAGCAGTTTTAGTTATTGGTGGTCTTATGATCAGATCAGATAATCCATTGTATATAATGAATCAAATCAATACAAAATTCAAAAAGACTAATGGTAATGATGAAAAAATATTAAAGATGTATAAACAATTCTTTAAGAAATTAAAGGTTACAGTCAAAAAACAAAATGAAAATGTCTGGTATTATAAATTGTATAAGGACTATATTTAATAAAATATATTTGACATTCATATCTATTATCATTTAAACTATATCTAACGTAAAGAAATAGATATGGATTGAAGATGAAAAGAATAAAAGATACAAATGCTATAAAATTCCTGGAAAATGTTTTAAATTATACAGATGAAGAATTATTGTTATTAAAAGAAAATTCATTTTTAGATATTTTAACGACTAGAGAAGGTATTGGAACACAAATTACTGAGAGCATAAAACTTGGAAACAATACCCCTGTATTATTGTGTGGTAAAGTTGTTCTTGGAAAATGTGTATTAGAAAAAATTTCAGTTGAGTTGGAATATATTGAATAAAAATGTTTGACTTCTGATTAATAACCTATTAAACTATATCCAACGTAAAGCAGTAATCAAATAAACAATTTCTGGAGAGAGAAAATGGCTTTTATAAACCAAACAGACAAAAAAGCAATTGCATTAGCGATTAAACCAATCTTAAAGAAATACAAAGTTAAAGCTACTTTAAGCATTGAACATAGCTCAACAATTAAATTAAATATTAAATCTGGTAAATTAGATTTTTTAGGCAATTATCTATACAAACATCCAGAATCAAATTATATCCAAGTCAATCCATTTTGTTATAGTCAACATTTTACAAATGAATGTCTAGAGTTCATGAAAGAAGCGCATAAGGCTTTATTGAGTGCTGGCTGGTATGATAACAGTGATATCATGACTGATTATTTTGATACAGCATATTATTATGGTATTAATGTTGGTAAATGGGATAAACCATATCAATTAGAAATTTAGTTGACTTCTGAATTTAACATCAGTATAATATATCTAACGGTTAAGGGAATCAGCTCTTAATCTTAATCTGGAGAGATAAGATGAGTAACGACATTGAAAATGATATCATCAACCTAATCAATACATTATCTGGTCATGTCGATGATGATAATGAATGGTTGATTGTTGAGGTGCAAAATATATTAAAATCACAATTACAAGATGCAATCAATATTGAATATACCAAAAAAGAATTGTATGATTTAATTGTAGAAGAGGATAATGTTTTAGATTTTTATGAGGAAAATCGTGGCATTTCCACTTTTGCCTTTAGAGAAGACATCAGAGAAATCCAGAATGATATCATTGATTCATTTTGCATTGAATCTAAAATTTAACCAGGAGAGATGAGATGGTAACAGAAAGCGAATTTGTTTATTTTGCTGAGACTTTAGCAACGGAAGAATCACTTAATTGTGGCGGTGAAGGTGCCAGCCAATATGCTTATAGATTTGGGTATTTGAAAGGACAATTTTTATCAACATTATTTGCATTAGATTTGACTGATAAGCAATTAAAAACTTTACAATCAGAATTTAATGCAATGGAAAGAAGATTAAAAGAGATTAAAAAATGAAATATAAAGAAAATAAATGTAAAAAATGTTTGACTTTGTAATTTAGATCAATTAAACTATATCCAACGTAACCAATAAACCTTCTGGAGAAACAAAATGTCTAAAATTAAATTATTATCAAAAAATACTAAGACTGAAAAATCTTTAAAAGAAGGTGTAATGACCTTTGCTTTACAATTAGCACCATCAACATTATCAGGTCATGAAACTTGTCCTAAAGCATCTCTAGGATGTAAATTAGCGTGTTTAAACACATCAGGTATGGGCATCTATTCTAATGTCCAAGCAGCCAGAATCAAGAAAACTAAATTATTTTTTAATGATAGAAAAACTTTTATGGAAATTTTAGTAAAAGAAATTCAAGCTGGCATCAGAAAAGCTAACAAGGAAGGTTATCAACCAGCATTTAGACTTAATACCACCAGCGATCTACCCTTTGAAAAGATTCGTGTAACCATTGATAATAAAGAATACCGTAATGTCATGGAAGCATTCCCAGATGTACAATTTTATGATTATACTGCAATACCAAATAGAAAAGTGCCTGATAATTATCACCTTACATTTTCTAGGAAAGAATCAAATGATATTGATGTAAGAACTGCAATCAAGAATGGATTAAATGTTGCGGTGGTCTTTGATAAATTGCCAGAAACTTATTTAGGTAGAAAAGTTATTGATGGGGATGTAACAGATATTAGATTCAAAGATGAAAATAATTCTATCATAGGATTGAAGGCAAAAGGTAAAGCAAAGACTGACAGAAGTAATTTTGTGGTATTTGCAGCTTAAAGGCATCAAATCTCACGTCTAAGCTTCGATAATGGTTTAAGCTGATATCAAGTATTGGTAAAAGATTATCGACGCTTAGAGAGTAATTTTTAATTATTGAATAAAATGTTTGACTTCTCAATTTAGATCAATTAAACTGTATTCAACATAACAAGAAACAACATTTATCTGGAGAGAATCAATGAACACAAGAATTTATAAAGATGATATTACTAAGTCTTGGAAAGCTGAAACAAATATTGACATATCTAATGATAGAGTAATTAATATCACAACAAGTAAACGATTTGATTTATTACAAACGATAGTATCAGTCAGTAAACGTGTTGATGGAGTTTTAAAACATGTCTATCGCGTAGATTATAATAAAGTAGAAAGATCATCAACTCATGTTAGATATACTAAAAATGTCGTATTAGCTCAACATAATCATATTCTTGATATGATGGATATTATTACCTGTAACATTATTAAATTTTACATTATTAAATTTTATGAAGAATTAGATTCAAATAAGGCATAAAGGTATCAAATCTCGCGTCTAAGGCTCGATAATGACTAAAGCTGATATAAAGTATTGGTAAAAGATTATCGCAGCTTAGAGAGTAATTTTTAATTATTGAATAAAATGTTTGACTTCTGTTTTTAGATCAATTAAACTGTATTCAACATAACAAGAAACAACATTTATCTGGAGAGAATCAATGAACACAAGAATTTATAAAGGTCAAAACAAACAATGGAAAGCTGAAACAAATATTGACATATCTAATGATAGAGTAATTAATATCACAACAAGTAAAACTATGACTGGATCACTCAATACAAATGTGTCAGTCAGTGAACGTGCAGATGGATTTTTAAAACATATCCGTTTTGTTGATTATAATAAGATATATAACTTCTCAATTCCTGCCAGAATTACGGAAAAGGTTGTTTCAGTTCAACATAATGAGACACTTAATATTCTTGATGATATCATTAATGATGTTGTTAAATTTTATGAAGAATTAGATTCAAATAAAGCTTAAAGGCATCAAATCTGCTTACTATAGAACGATAATAATTTAGTGATAGCTTCTATTGACTAAATTGAAAACTAGTCTTAAACCGTAATTTTTAATTAATCAAAAATATAGTTGACTTCGTATTAATAACCTATTAAACTATATTCAACGTAAAGCAACGGTTAAGGGAATCAGCTCTTAACCAAATCTAAATCTGGAGAGAAAATGCAAGCATCAACATTAAAACAAGCTCTAAGTGCAGTTAAAGGTACAACTTTTGCATCAATCACTTACAATACTGACATTGCACCTAGTGCAGCCAACAAACATATTATAATCAAAAAACGTGTCACTGCAAATGTCCAGTTATTCAATAACTTATCAGAGTTTAATGTTTATGAAAAAGCAGTGACTCGATCAGCAGCAAAGATTGAAGAGAATGCTAATACAAATCCATTCACTGCTAATTCGGCATCATTTACACATGACACAGAATGTTTTAGTATCGTTAAGAACAAAAAATCCGATCAAGAATATCTGTACGCCATTTATAACTCTGTATCAGAAACAGAATATTATATCGATGAAGAACCAGCTACTAAGCAAGAAATTGCTCAATATTTGACTCCTAGTGCAGCTAAGAAGCTATTAGAACCTAATGATATCACATACAACAAAACCAATGATGTGTTACATAATGTCATTGTCAGAACCATTAAATTAGAGAATATCGAGAAAATTAAGGTTTGTGGTCAAATCATTGAATAAAAGTGTTTGACTTCTGAATCAGACTTGATTATATTCAACATAAAAACTTACATAGGGGGATTAAAATGGCTACAAAATATAAATTAACAGACGAATATATTAACTATTGTGATATAGTTTTATATAGAATTACTAGAGGATTGTGTTCATGGAAAAGCTGGTGATAAGGGCGGTTTCATAGAAAACTTGAGCAATTTGCAAGGAGATGCTTGGGTCTATGGGGATGCTTATGTCTATGGGGATGCTTATGTCTATGGAAATGCTAAAGTCTATGGGGATGCTAAGGTCTCTGGAAATGCTTGGGTCTATGGGGATGCTTGGGACAAGTCACCATTACAAATTCAAGGCACAAAAGCATTTTTTACAGTATCGTCTAAGGATGAGATATCAATAGGATGTCAACATCACACTTTTGATTATTGGATTTGTAATGTTGAAAATATAGGCAAAGAATTTAACTATTCAGATGAAGAAATAGAAGAGTATCGATTATACATTCAATTAGCTATAAAATTATATAAGAATTAAAAAATGTTTGACTTCTGATTTTAATATCAGTATAATATATCTAACTTAATGAATATCTGGAGAGAAAAATGAAATATTATTTGATAAACATGACAGAATCAATTGATGGTAATGACTTAGAAACTGTCATAATGATGAAAAATGATGAAGATCATCTTCTGAGTTATAAATTGAATAAAATTAGTACAGATTGGGTTGGAATTAAAGCAATTACTGATTCAGATAATTATTCAAGAGGTGAAGTTGATGTTTGTATCGAGTCTTTGAAAGAAATATCAAAAGAAACTTTTGAAGAATTGCAAGGTTATATTAAACAATATTAAATTCTGGAGATAAAATAATGGCTAAATTAAAAACTTTAACCGTATATGAAACAGAAGACGGTAATCAGTTCAATAGCTTAGAAGAAGCTGAACAACATGAATTAAAATTGCTTATGATAGATGAACTTGATGGATGAACTTGATGGATGAACTTGATGGAGAATTTTATTTTGAAGGTAGTTATAAACATGATTATCCTAAAGATATTGCTGAATTTATCTTTGCTAATTATAATGTGATCAGAAAAGAAGGTTAATGTAATGAAAGAAATAAAATTATATGAAACGTATGATGGTCAAAAGTTCAATAGCTTAAAAGATGCTGAATATCATGAATTAAAATTAGATATAGTTGAACTAATCCAACATGCTGGAGCTGACCATGAAGTTATTGCTTGTGTTATCATAGATAATTATAATCTGAAAAGAAAAGACGAATATTATGGTTAATTATACATAAGCGTATTCATTTATATTGTATTAATAGGAATTTTAAAATGTCAGAAGAAGTTAAAACAACGGTTACAGTTTATTTTACAGTACCAAGCGATAAAACCGCAGAACAATACATTGAAGAATTGGAAAAGTTATGTCCAGAAAAGTTATGGGAAAAAGTCGACGATTACATTTTTGATAAACTTGAATATAATGATGAATTTAAGATTTGATAGTGCGGATTATAATTGAAATGATAGAAGAACTTACTGAAGAACAAAAAGCATTCGTTAAAGATTATATCCTTGCTGTAAATATGGTTAGTGAAGAAGATTTGATAAACTATTTTAATCATGGAGATGATCTTAGATATCATATTGAAAGTAAAGATCATATTACTGATTGTTGGTGGTTATGGGGATATGCTTATGGTTACGGTAGAAAACAGAATGAAACAGAAAATAAAAATTCCAGAAATAGTTAAATGTGCTCAATGTGGTGCTGATGCTAAAGAAATTTTTAGTTATGGTTGGTGCTTAGATGATATGGATGGTTATAAGGTCATGTGCGAGAACAAACATGTAGCAACAAGAACGTGTAAAACTGCAAATATAGCAATTCATAGATGGAATCACAGAAATAAATTGTTGGGTTCAGAACAATAATGTTTACTTCTTAACCTGATTTGATTATAATAGATTCAAATGTTAAACATCATGAAGAAATAAAAAATGACATACGAAAATAAAGAAATGTTAGATGAAATTGGATTAATGTTGATGTATTTAATTGATCGTATCAATGCTGGTCGTTATGATACACCTGAGTATATAGTAGAAGACTTGAGAGAAATATCATTAAAATTAGATGGAATAGATTATAAAGGTTGACATTAAATTATAAATCAATTAAAATATATTCAACTTAACAAGAAAAACATTTTTGGAGAGATAAAATGAACAAACGATACGCAGTTGAATACCTAAGTCAAAATAAATCATGCACAATAGGGACACCTAATATTAGAACTAGCAGAATGTCTAAAGCTGTTAATGTTAAATGTTTCGACAGCAAAGAAGACCTCGTTAATTGGATTAGTAAATCTTACCATAATCGCGAGGCTGTGACTAAACGAACCTTAAGAAATCTTTGTTTAGGCGATACACAGCAAGAATTTGAATTGTTTTTGGAAACACTTTAAATAGCAGTTGACATTAAATTATAAATCAATTAAAATATACAAAACTTAAAGAATATCTGGAGAGAGATAAAATGTATTATATAGCGTCTATTGAAGAATTAAATGGGGAAAGAGGAACTACTGTAACTATTTTAGTAGAAGAAACTAACGATAATATTAATAATAGATTGGATGAAATTGCCTCAAAATGGTTTTATTGTGAATGTGATATCATAGAAGACGCTTATGTTTTTGGTGATATTATAGTATCTGTGCTTTCACATAAAGAAATATCAAAAGAAACTTTTGAAGAATTAAAAGGTTATTTGGGTTATATTAATTCAGATGGTAATGTCGAATTTTAATCAATCAAGAAATATGGTTGACATTAAATTATAAATCAATTAAAATATACAAAACTTAAAGAATATCTGGAGAGAGATAAAATATGCAAGAATTACCACAAGTACCACCAAGACCTTTAACTGAATTTGAAGAGGCATTTTTATTAGAATATCCTGATGATGCAGCAAAAGGATTAATCACCAGAAAACAGATTCATAAAATTGTTGCAGAATGGGATACACCATATCCCACAAAGATTGTAAATCCTAAAAATAAGCTTGCTAGAGGCGTTTTTAGATTTAATGCTGGCTTTGATATCAATCATGAAGAATCGTTCAATGTAGAGCATCCTAGTGAGCCTATCAGGGTATTAAAAGAGTCTGATGAAGATGTTGATACAAGAATCAGACAAACTTATGAAAATATGCGATTGTTAACCACTGCGGTTGCTGATAATAATATCAGATCATTGATAATCTCAGGTTCAGCAGGTGTAGGTAAATCCTGGGAAGTTATACACACCTTAGAAGCTCATGGCGTAACAGATTACACTATTGTGACAGGTTATTTAAAATGTACAGGCCTTTTCAAATTGTTGTACGAAAATCGATTTGAAAATCAAGTTTTAATTTTAGATGATTCTGATAAAATTCTAACAGAAATGGATTCGTTAAATTTATTAAAAAATGCTTTAGAATTAAAAAAGACTAGAAAAATTAGTTGGTTGTCTGAGAAGTCATTCTTTACTGAAGATGGCGAACAGATACCTAGAACATTTGATTATGAAGGTTCTATGATTTTCTTGACTAACATAGATTTTCAGGCAAGTATAGAAAAAGATAATACATTATCCCCACATTTACAAGCATTAGATAGCAGATCAATTTATCTTGATCTTAAAATTAAAACTCGCAGAGATATCTTAATGAGGATTAAACAAGTTATGTCTGAGTCTGATATTTTAACATCAAAAGGATTGTATAAACGTGATCAAGATATATTATTACAATATTTGACTGATAATCTTGATAAGTTAAAGGATTTGTCTTTGAGAACGATTGAGAAATTGGCAGCTTTATATATTTCTAATCATGATAAATGGCAAGATTTAGCTAGTGCGGTCATGTTAAAATGATGACTGAGAAGGATTTTGTTGTTTTCTGTAAAACGCTGTCATTACTTGAATCTAAACGTATTTTTGGTCAATATGATTTTGAATTCGGTTTACATTGTTTAGGTGCTTTATTTTTATCAACATTACAATCAATAAATTTAACAGATCATCAAATGGAAATTCTGCAAACAGAAGTTAAATTGATAGAACAATTAAAGAATGAGGATTAAAAATGACTAATGAAGAATTAATGCAACATAAAGTAAAAACAATCAGCAAAGAATTATCTAATGCTGTAAAAATATCTAATGTAAGATACAAAAGAATCAAACAATTAGAATTTGATAATAAAAATTTAAAGCGTGTAGTAGATTCTTTATTAGATTCTCATTTTATTATAAAAGATATTAACGACAAGTTAAATTTATCATTGATATTAAATGTCGCTATCATCGGATTTGGTTTTATATTATATTTTAAATAATAGACTAGAGATTTGTTCTGTTATATGAAACTCTCTCCTTTATATGACAGTCCCCTCTGGTCGTTATATGAGAACTGAAAGGTTCTTTTTTGAGTAGAAAACTACTCAATTGGTATGTTGAATATTAAAGACCTCTCTCTCCCTTTAATATTCAACCTCTACCTTCTCTAATTTGCTCTCCTGAAGGCAATACCACTCAAAAGGGTTCTTAATTGAACCCTTCTTTTTGTCTAAAATAAAGCATCAAATCTGCTCACTATGGCACGATAATCTTTTAGTAATAGTTTGAGTCGACTAAACGATTATCGAAGCTTAAACCTTTATTTTCAACAATAGAAAGAAAGTGCTTTACTTCTCTTTTTAGATGTTTTATAATATATCTAACATTTAAAGAAACAAAGAAGCCAGACAATGGTGGTCCTTCAACATCTTTCCAAAGTAGGTCGTCTAAAATTTATATAAAGAAATAAATGTAAAAAATGTTTGACTTTGTAATTTAGATCAATTAAACTATATCCAACGTAACAAGAAATCTAATCTGGAGAGAATTAAAATGGCTAATCTAATCACTAAAACTTTTACTATTGATTCAACTGATTTACCATTAGTAAAAGAACGTTTAGTAAAGCTTAATAAAAAAGCTGTTAAACTAGGCATTGAACCAGCAACAATAATTAATACCGTTGAACGTCTAGTAAAATCTAAAATTGTAGATGAATATACAGGTAAAACTCGCGTTATAGTGACTCCTGTTATTGATGTAACTGTGTCTGCAACAGAAATTAAATTTGGCAATTATACTCATATTGCTACCTTAGATCATACTTTTGGAGAACATCCTATAGTTAAATCTGTACCCAATGAAATTGTACCAGAAAAATTTCATACTGCTAAACCGTTTTGTGAACACTGCAATTCAGACAGAAAAAGAAAAACTACATTTATCTTTAAAGATGATGCAGGTTATAAACAAGTAGGTTCAACCTGCTTAAAAGAATTCTTTGGTATTGACCCAACTCAAAAATTAGATTGGTTCAGTTCATTCAATGAGTTTTCTAACGAATTCGTAAGTCGTACAGAAACTTTTGAAACAAATACATACATTTTATCATTAGCCTTAGCAATTGTTGAGCGTACAGGTTTTGTATCATCTAAACAAGCCACTGATAGCATTTTATCAACATCTAATGAAGTTAAATTTGTTATGTGCCCACCTATTGGCCTTAAACCTGAAGTATACGTTTATGTTAGAGAAATGCGTATTAGAGCATCAGAATTAACAGAAAACGCGGATACGATGATATCTTGGGGAATCGAAAAATTCTCAAAAGAATCAGGAGATTACGCTCATAATATGAATATCTTTTTAAGTGCAGGATACACAACAGAACGTTATTTTGGTTATACTGTTTCTTTAGTATCTGCTTATAACAAAGATATAGCGGATAAAATCGCAAAAGAAACCGTTAGATCAGATAATAAATTTCTTGGAGAAGTGGGCACTAAAATAGCAGTTGATGTTATAGTGAATAAAGTTATCGTGACAGAAAACAATTACGGAACATCGTACATTACTATCATGACAGAGAAAGAATCTGGTAATAATTTGATTTGGTTTTCTTCTAATAAAGTATTAGATGATAATGATCAAGTAACATTAAAAGGTACAATAAAAGCATTAAATGTGCGTGATGGAATTAATCAAACAATATTGACTAGATGTAAAGTGATCTAATAGCGTTTAATCGAGCAAGGACGCTCATTTAAGGTGAGAAAATAAAAAAGGTATAGGTAATTAAGATTAAACAGATATCGAAGCTTAAACCGTAAATTTTAATGTTGAAAATATTATTTGACATCTTAATTTAGATCAATTAAACTATATCCAACGTAACCAATAAACAATTTCAGGAGAGATAATAATGACAAGATTTAATTTTGATGTTCTAGCAAGCGGCGAACGTTTAAGAAGCTTCGACAGTTTGCGACAATGTAAGAGATATCTTAAAAACAACCCAGAGCTTAAAGCTCAACATAACCATCTCTATACTAGAGACAACAAGAACTCTGCTAATAGTAGATTCTTGTTCGCCGCATCTTATAGCGAGAGAATAAATCGTGGTAACTTTAATGGAGTGGAATAAAATGAGTAAAAGAAAAAGTTTTAGACTAGCTGTAAAGCTAGGTAAACAAGTGGTAAAAACTGAGAGAGTTACAGCTCTCTCAATGGAGGAACTGGAGCGTAAGTTAGAATCAGTCTTTAAAACTGACTTTGATAGTGCTGTGATGGCGCTGACTGTATGCGGCCTTGAGGTTTGGTTGCATGATGGGCTAGATCAAAACAGGTCTGTATGCTGTTTTGACGAGGTAGCAGGTTTTATGGGGTTAGAGCTATGACTACATTAACTTGTAGTGAGAGAGCGGACTCACCAGCCTCGTGTCCCTGCCCGACTTGGTACTCTAATATGTAAAGAGTTAGGCCTTATAACAGTGTACTACCAAGGTGATCTCGTCATGACGAGATTTTTTGGCGTGAATGGTATATCTGGCAATAAAGGCAATTTTTGACACAAAGCAAAAATATCCAATATAGCTAAAATGGCACATTTGGCAAGATTTAGCTAGTGCTGTTATGTTAAAATGATGACCCCGCGAAGGATTTTATTTAATGTTGAGCGAATAAAAGATTGCCTTCTTAATTCAGAATGTTTATAATACATCCAACAAACAAAATCAAATCTGGAGAGAAACGAAATGACAATTAAATTGACTAAAGAAATTATTGAAACAGCTTTAACAGAAGCCAATGAAGCTGCGATACAAGCGACTAGAGAATATCTTCAATCAAATCATCATCGGTTCCCTTGTGGTTTTAGTTGGGTAATAATTAGACCAGCTAGAGGTGTTGTTGTCAAATATCTTAAAGATAATAATATAGGTCATAAAGGATATGATGGCGGTTGGAAAATATGGAATCCTAGTCAATCATCAACACAATCAATGTACGCTTTATATACTGGCTCTTTAGCTTTTGCTGACGTATTAAAGGATAAACTTGGAATCATCATAGAAGCTGAATGTTGGATTGATTAAAATGAAAGTAATTATAAATGAACTTGTTGATGGAATACCAGACAATATATGTATCAAACAGAAGATGGTTATTATTTTAATCAAAAACAGACTGCAATTGATCATGAAACAAAATTGTATCTAGTTAAAATTCTTGAAGAAAATTTTTCTACTAGACTAAAAAGGCTAGATTTTCATCTAACATCTAAATTTTATGATAATGATCAATTGAAAAGTGTTGGTAATTTAGTTATACCATATTTTGAGTAATAGTGCTTTACTTTATTATTCGATATGTTTATAATATAGTCAATTAAGAAATATAACATTTAAAGGAACTTTTATGAATAGCAATTTTAATCAATTAGCATTAAAATACCTAACACCTAAAGAAGATGATAGAGGAAATTGTTTTTTTGAATTGGATGATATTGAAAAATTATCCGAAGCTCTTATCATTGAATGTGTCAATGTATTAAAGAATAAAGCGAATGAAACTCTTACGGATGATCCACATTATTTAATTACATGGGGACAATTAAATTGGGCCGCTGATTTGATTAAAGAACATTTTGATATTAAATTAAAAGTAGAATAAAATGAACGCTCAAGAATTATTTATAATGTTAAATCAAATAAAACATGATGGTATTGATTTACACAATGTTAAAGTACAACTTGAAGATGAATACACCAAAGACAGTTTTACACCGATTGAAATTACATCCTTAGATTTTGATTCTGGGCAATTAACATTAACCGTCTATTTTAGTTAAGGAAAATATAATGTATCATTCAATACTGGATAGTATCGGTTTAGCAAGTTTAATATTAGGAATTACAAATATCTTATTATTAGGATATCATTTAGTTACTATTGCGTAAAAGGAAAATCTAAAATGATGACAGAAAAATAATTTTTGACTAAAATGAATCAAATATAGATGATATCACTAAAAATACAAAACAAGAAAAATTGGCGTATTATAGAAGTAAATGCTTTACTTCTATATTTAATGTTAGTATAATATATTCAACGTAAAGTATTAACTAAATTTAAACAATTTCTGGAGAGAATTAAAATGGCAAATTTTATAAACTTAACACCTCATGCAATTACAATAAAAAATAGCAATGTTGATATCACAATCAAACCTAGCGGAATTATAGCAAGAGCTAATACTATAGAATTAGAAGTTGGAAGTTTGGATAATATTCCTATTATTAATAGAAGAATCAATTCAGTTGAAATAGGATTAATTCGTGACCAAATCACATCAGATACAATTCTTTTAGTATCATCAATGGTATTAGATGCAGTACAATTAGATCATGAACTTAGACCTTTTATATTTGCACCAGATACAGGAAGCACAGCAGAAAGAAATGATAAAGGACAGATTATTTCTGTTTCTCGTCTTGTCACAAAATAGGAAAATATAGCAATGACAAAAGTTATAAAATTTGAAACTCTTTATAAAAAAGTTAAAAATTATACAATCCATAAAAAATGTGAATCTCCATATATTAAAGATCATAACACATTTTGGAGAAATAGAAATAAAGAGTTCGAGAGGTTCTTTTATCAAAGTTTCAAATTAGAACTGCAACATATATTAAAACTTGACCATGATCAAAATGCCTGGGTATTTGATCAAAATGAATTGAACACCAAATATACAGGAAAATTAAGTTTAAAACAATTATGTTTACAATATTACAATAATCAGGATATATAGCAATGACAATTTTTAATGATATCGCAAAACATAATTCTAATGCCTTAGCGATTGTTCATTCATCAGCATGGAATGTGCATAAATGTAAATTTTCTGATCAATCTAAAGCATACAAAGACGCTGATAAATTAGCAAAAAAGCTTGCCAGTGAATATAGCAAAACGAACTTTAATATCTATGCTGTATTTGGGGCTATAGGACAATTTGCTCATACCAGAAGTGAAATTATCTTAGTAGCACTTGCTGATAATGAAGAGCTTAATAGATGTGGTAGAGTTCATCGACAATTAATTACAGTAAGATAAGAGATATAAAGATGTTTACTAAAGAACAATTAGAAATGATGCAAAAGATTATAGGATTAGCGTTGGATTTAGATGTTGATAATATTATAGATTTTACAGAAGAGCATCAATGGGACATGTATGTGATACAAGAATTGATAAACGATAATATTAATAGTTGTATAGAATAATCTTTACTTTTCAGCAATACTTCATTATAATTATAGCAATTAAAAATTCTCTCAGGACAGAAAATGAAGAAACGAAAAATTAAACCTAATCTATCATTGGTCGTAACAGATGATAAAACTAAATTTCTAATGAAGTTTACTAAATGTGGATTATGTGATAATTTCTTGACACCTTATAATAGCAATATTGATCATATCATACCTAAATCAAAAGGTGGAGCAAACCATTCTAAGAATCGACAATTAACACATGTACGGTGCAATAAAAAGAAAGGGAATGTTTCTCATGTAAAATCTGATTCTTATGTTGATGTTAATAAATTAATGAGAATGGCAGATTTAGGAAATAATGATAAGCGTAAATTTTTCATGAAATTATTTGATGTTAAAAATCTTGAGGAATTAAAATTTGAGGTGATTTCAATAAAAGATTTTGAATTGTTAAAGGAAATTTTTAGAGTTTATAGAATAGCATTTAAAGAAGAACTAAAACCTATTATTCTACCTGAAAATCAAATAATAAAACCAATAAAGTTAGATTTTAAATTTGGTGAAGTATTCATTGCTAGATATTTGACTGATCTATTATTTAAAGAATTTTCTGTTTAAAAACTTTACTTATACACAGATATCGTTTATATTAGAATCAATGATATTCAATAGAGAGAATTAAAAATGAGTTATAAGAGTACAGTTGCTGCAAGAATTTATAGTGATAACTCAGAAGAGTTTAATAAATTTCGCGAATTTTATATTACGAAGCATGAGAAACTTTCTTTAGAATGTAGAGATAAATTTGTGGAATTTTTAAATCAAAATACAAATAATTGTTATTGGTGGTATCGCCACCCTAAAACTAATAATATAGAATTTTTCTTATATCTAAAAGATTTTGAATGGTATTCTGATAGCGAAATTGTTCAATTTTTTGATGGAATATTCAACACAGAATTATATTTTGTTCCAAGTATCAACATCGAATTTATTAGAATAGGTCAAGATTTTGATGATGTTGAGGTATATTATCGAGGCGATTCAAATCAAAAACGTATGTCAGTAACCAGAAAGATTGAATTGGGATAGAAAAATGAACACAGAAGAAAAACTAAATGAAGATACTAATCTTCCTAAACTAACTTTTGTAATTGTAAAAGAAGGTGTTAAAACGCCTAGTGTTTTAAATTTATGTTATGCGTTTGAACCTATGCAAGACTTAGAATGGTATACTGGAGAAGATGAATAAAATGTCAATAATATTAACTAAGAAATTATTAGAACAAATTGATGCTTGCAAAGAAGCAATTGATTTTTGTGGATGTAACAAATTATTTGGTTTTCCTTTAGATCGTTTAGACGAAGTTCAAGGAGATTATAATGGTTTTGTTAGATGGATTCAGAGAATACAAAACTTAAAATTTAATGATCGTGGTAATGTTATTGAATTAGATTTTGGAACAGAAGGAGAAATTAGAAAATTCAAGTACGACAAAAATGATAATAAAATTCGAATTGATTACTATTATAATGAAGAATTATGTAAAAATTATACAACTTTTGAATATGATAAAAAAGGTAATGTTATATCAGAAAAATTATGCAGGGATTCTACAAGTAAAATTGAACTGTTTCAGCATATAATTAAAGAATATGATGAACATGATAGATTGATTAAATTTGAAGATAAATTAAATGATTTTTGGCGTATTTGTGAATATAATATTATCGGTAATTGTGTTGCAGTTAAAAATTCTAGTAACATAGAGTTATTTATAACTTATGACCAGAACAATAATGTAATCGAACGAAAAAATAGTAATAAAGGTTATAGTTATTGGGAAAAATTTGAATATGATTCAATTGGTAATGTGACTAAACATGAGAATTCTGAAGGGCATTTTAGAGGGTATTCTCCAGAATATTATGATAACGGTCAGCTTAAGAAATATGGAGATTTAATTATTCCTTATTTCGAACAATAAAATATTTACATCTGTAGTAATTTGTACTATAATAGACTTTAGTAGTATAATAACTTATCAATCAAGTATAGGAAAATTAATGAAACCGCAAATTAATAACTTAGTAGCAAAACATTGTAGGTCTTTTTGTAAACCTAAAATTCAACAATTAAAGACGTCATATAAACGAAAGTCTAAACATAAGGAATTATATTAATGACATTTAAACAAAAAATTAGATAAACTAAAACAACATTAATCAATCTATGGTATTCTATACTTTCTGAGGACTTTGCATTCAAATGTATGGCTGATTCTTCTGTAGGATTCTATTTAAGAAACAATAATGTAGAATTGTATAGAAAGTTATATTCAGAATATTTTATAGCGTCTGATGTTCCTGAAGAATCGATTAATGCTGTTTTAGATACTGTTTGTAATATAGTGAATACAGAAAATAGCAAAGGAAATTATGAAAATTAAAACAAATTCTTGGCATTATAAAATAGCACTTAATAGTGGTTTATCACTTTATGATGATACATTATTGAAATATATTTGGGTTATCATTAAAGGATGTTTTATTGCGGCTATATCAATAATAGCTTCATTGCTAGTCATTTTAGGGATATTAGAACCGCCATTATATTTAATAGATTTATGGTTTTTTGATTCCTCTATAGAAATTTTCGCAGACAAAAGTTTGTTGATTTTTTGTTCTTTTATTGATATATTATTAGTTTTAGTTATTATAGATATTGTTACCAATGATCATTATTATAATGATTTAATTTACAATATCCCATTAATTAAATCATTAAGTAATTTATGGAAAACAGTTCAGATTAAGATTGATTTTGAGGATTAAATGAAGACTTTAATAATGTTAGTTGGTGTTCCTGCATCAGGTAAATCGACTTATGTGAATGGTGACCTACATGAACGATACCGTGATGCAATTGTGCTTAGCACTGACAATTATATTGAAAAGATTGCTAATGGGTCAGGAATCACATATTCTGAGGCATTTTCTGATAATATCAATGCTGCTCAGGAACAAATGTATAAAACTATAGCGTTTGCTAGAGAACATGAATTAGATGTTATATGGGATCAGACAAATTTAACAAATTCTAGCAGAAAGAAAAAATTAGCTATGTTTCCTGATTATTATAAAATAGCAGTTTTCTTTAAAACACCAAACGATACTGAGTTAACTGAAAGATTAGCTAGTAGAGAAGGAAAACATATTCCTGAAAATGTTGTTAGAGATATGATAAAGAGTTTAGAAGTTCCTGCATTATCAGAAGGATTTAATGAGATTATTATGCTATGAAAACCTTTGTAACATCTGATTTGCATTTTTATCATAAATCAATTTTAAAATTTTGTCCTATAACCAGACAATTTTCTGATGTAGAAGAAATGAATTCATGGATGATCAATGAATGGAATTCAAAGGTGTCATCAGAAGATACGACTTATATTCTAGGTGATTTTTCATTCAGTTCAGCAAATAAAGCTGTGGAGATATTAAAACAATTAAATGGATTTAAAATTTTAATTTCAGGGAATCATGATAGTGGTTTATTAAGAAAAGATTATTTCAGAAGTGAATTTGTGTCTATTCATAACCTATTACATTTGAAGTATAACGGTCATAGAATTGTTATGTGCCATTATCCTATATTAGATTGGAAAGATTGTCAGCATGGAAGCTTTCATTTACATGGACATTTGCATGGAACGCCAACAGGATTAGAGAAATATCGTGTTAAAGATGTAGGATTTGATTCAACAGGAAAAATAGTATCTTTGTTAGATGATGTGATAGAAAGTTTAATAGTACATGACATTAAATCACATTATTGATAATAGAGCTTTACTTATTGAATGTGTTTAAGTATAATAGATTCAAGAGTTAACAATTTGAGAGGAATATTTTAGAGTGAAACTTTACATTGCAGTATTAGACGAATTTCCTGATTATATGACACCAACATTAGTTGCTCATATATTAAAGAAATTTAAATGATAGATTTAACTAGAGAAAATATAATGATAGAATTAACAAAAAAATATGTAACAGAAGATTGTAATGCTGTAGTATTGTATGAAATATTTAAAGATATAGTTTACGGCAGAATTGAAATTTATAGTGGTATATGGATATCAGAACATTGGTCATCAGAATGTGGGATGAATCATAATCCCGTATACGATTTAATAGAAAAGATATCATGAACACATTTACGATAATTGATGAAGATTTGATGAAAAGAGGATATATGAGAAAAACGCTTATGTATATTACAGACGATATTACGATTGATCAATATGATACAGAATTTTGTGTTTCTGTTTGGTCAGGGGTGCAGGTGTCTGGATAACATACGAAATATTTAATTCATTAGAAGAAGCAATAAAATTTGCATCTAATCCTGAAAATGTAAAATAAAATACTTTACTTATCCTCTTATATGAATTATAATATATCTAACATTAAAACTTAAATTGGAATAAAATGTATGACTAAGACAATAATTGTATATGCGATTGATGTAATATTAATAGCTTTAATCTTATCTTTAGTTAATTTCATCTCGTATGGATTGATTTTTTGGATTATGGCATTATGTTTACCATTTGTGATTGATAATTACATAAGAGCTAGAAATTGCTATCTTTATAATAGATAAATTAATTGGAGTTAGAAAAATGAGAATGCTTGCTTATATTTTAATAGGTTTAATAATTTTTATGTACATGAACATTGAAATTTCTTCTATGAATCCGTGTTCTGCATTTTCTAACGAACAGAGTTTATGTACATCATTCTTTTGACAATAGGGGAGTTACTCGTGCTTATGGTAGAGATAAAGGTGAAACGGATATTGATGCGAGAGTGTTTACTGATAGAGAATCTTATTTGAAAAATGGAATGTTTGAAGGATATGATTACATCTTTAATGTTAAGACATTAACATGGAATGTGTATATGTTTGAAGAATATAGCGATTTACGCGAAGCTATATTGAACGAAAAAGACGAGGAATAGATATAATGATATTAACATTGATTGGGTATTTGGTTATTTGTTTTACTACGTTTGGAACATTAAATCTTTTAATGTTTTTAGTAGCGTTTGAGGAAAAGAAAGGTATATTAATATCTTTATTATTGTTATTGATACAAATATTTTTGTTAATATATTTAAATCCATTTATAATACAAATAGTAAAATAGAGAATTAAAATGGTTAATGTTACAATATTGTTATTGGTGAGGCAATAGATTCTATCATTTGTTTAGTTGATATTATATACAAATACAATCCTAATATCACAGAAGAAGAACTTCAGATCATAGTAAATTCTAAATTGGATAAATGGAAAGAAACTTCCAAATAGAATTTATCCTACAATTTAAATAAAACTGTTTGATTTAATCCTCAATTAAAGTATAATAGAATCATACTTAATCAACTAGTGAGAGAATTTATGATATTAAAAATGATGAAAGATGATATAACATCTGTTATAGGATTAAAAGTTGAATATGATTATGGTGGAGCAAAACCTATCATCGATACAATAGCAGATACAAGAATACGAGAATACAAATATGTTGCTGATGGAAATGAATATGTTGGCAAAATATATCTAATATCATTTAGTGAATGTCCGTGGTCATTCTATGGTGTTTATGGTAATTGTATTAAAATTATTGAAGGTGAGAATTTATGAACGAATATAAAACAAACCTATACAACAACTTATTAAATTTAGCTAATACTAATGAAGCATTCTTCTACAAAGATTATCAACTAGATCACATCTATTATAGAATTTTTCTTTACAGATTAGCATCTTATAATGATTTTTTAGCACCAGATGCTTTAGAATCAAGAGGAATTATGTTTAGGATTCATGAAGATGAACAGCCTTTAGAGCTTGTATCATTACCAATGAATAAATTCTTCAATGATTCAGAAAATCCTTTTACAATGGGATTAGATTATAGTACAATTGATCAGGTTATGTTGAAAATGGATGGTAGTTTAATGTCAACATATCTTCATAACGATAAATTGATGGTTAAGTCTAAAGGAGCATTATTTTCAGAACATGCTATAAATGCAATGAAATGGTTAGATAGAGAAGAAAATTCAAGATTCAAAGAAGAATTAGAAATTTTGACTTCATGGGGATATACTATTAATATGGAATATACTTCTCCTGAACCAAATATGAGAATAGTTATTGGATATCAAGAACCTAAATTAACAGTTCTGAATATCAGAAATACAGACAACGGAAAATATCTATCATTCATTTCAGATCTTCATGAAGCATATACACAAATTCGCGAGCATTGGGTAGATGTAATTAAAGTTGATAATGGTATTGAATTCATGAATTCAATTTCAGATATGACAGGAATCGAAGGATATGTAATTAGGTTAAAATCTGGACAATTTGTAAAGAAAAAGACAAAATGGTATTCAGCCTTACATCATACAAAAGATTCAATCAATAATCCTAGAAGATTATTTGAATGCTGTTTAGAAGAAACCGTGGATGATTTGAAATCTATGTTTGCGGATGATCAATATTCAATCAGCAAAATATTAGAAATGGAAACTTTTGTATCTAAAACATATAATCATTTAGTAAAAACTTCTGAAGATTTTTATTATGATAACAAATACTTAGAAAGAAAAGAGTTTGCAATTAAAGCTAAATCAGAACTCACACAAAAAGAATTTTCTATTGTTATGTTATTGTATTCAGGTAAAGATTTTTCATATAAAGATTTGATGAAGAAGTGGTATAAAGATTATGGTTTTGTTGATGCTTCTGTTGTTACTGAGGAATAATTTATGACAGATAAATTGGATTTAATAGTGTTTATTGGACGATTCCAACCACCGCATAAAGCTCATATAGAAATTATAGAAACTGCTTGTAGCCTGGCTGAAAAGGTCTTAGTTATGATAGGTTCATCATTCCAAGAAAGGACATTGAAGAATCCTTTTACGTTTAGTGAAAGACATGATATGATCAAAAAATCTGTATCTGAGGGATGTTTATCAAAACTTGTTATAGATTATAATTTTGATACATTAAAAGATGATGTAGCATGGGTAGAGCGTGTTAAAATTATCGTAGGTAAGCATTCTAAACCTAAACAAAAAATAGCGTTAATAGGTCATGCTAAAGATTTATCCTCAGAATATTTGAAGTGGTTTCCTGAATGGAAAAGTATTGATATGAATTCTATGTACAATTTAAATTCTTCAGATATCAGGAGAGATTATTTTAAACATGATTATGAACCTTTTGATATCATCAACGATATTCCATTGAATGTTTATTATTTCTTATCAGAGTTCAGAGAATCTTCTGGTTTTAAATTATTATTATTAGAAAACATAGAAACTAGTTGATTTTATATTTTAAACTGTTATAATAGATTCATACTTAATTGAAGAGAAATGAAAATGAATAAGCCGTAGAGACGGTTTTAATTTTAATAATTTTACAGATGCTCTGAAAATATTAGGAGCTAAAGAAAATTGTTTTGTGAAAATGGACAAGAATTAATTTAACATGAGAGATATTTTATTATGAACCAATCAATATTATTAAACACAGATGCATATAAAGTATCAATGAATTTGATGTACCCGCCTAAATGTTCTAGTGTATATAGCTACATAGAATCGCGAGGAGGTAAATATAAAGAAACAGTTTTCTTTGGAATTCAAACATTTATAGATGAATATTTGTTAAAACCTATTACAATGCAAGATATTGATGAAGCTGAGATAATCTGGAATAGTAATGGCCAGATATTCGATAGAGGTAATTGGGAACACATTCTTCATAAACATAACGGATATTTACCATTAGAAATTAAATCTGTAGCAGAAGGTTCAGTAGTACCTACAAATAATGTTTTAGTCACAATAGAGAATACCGATCCTAATTGTTTTTGGTTAACTACATGGATTGAATCTTCTTTGCTTAGAGCTATTTGGTATCCTACAACTGTTGCTTCTCAGGGATATCATATAAAGAAAAACATCAAAGAAGATTTAGATAAAAGTGGTGATTCTCCTATCGAATATAAGCTACATGATTTTAGCCTTAGAGGTGTTTCTTCTAATGAATCCGCTACAATTGGTGGAATGGCTCATTTAGTTAATTTCTCTGGTACAGATACAATTTCTGGTATTATTGGCGTTAAACGATATTATGATACAATTCTAAAAGATTCCTCTGTAATAGCTTCTGAGCATTCTGTTATCTGTAGTTGGGGTAAAGAAAATGAATCTGGTGCATATAAAAATATGTTATCACAATTTCAAGATAGGATTATTTCTATCGTTTCTGATAGTTATGATATTTACAATGCTTGTAGAAATATCTATGGTAAAGAATTAAAAGAGGATATCATTAACTTAAAATGTCCATTAGTAATAAGACCTGATTCAGGAGACCCGTTAAAAGTTATCTGTGGAGATAATATTACAATTGTTCCTGATGATGTTCATGAACTTTTAGTGAATGATTGGATTAAATGGGAATTAAGAAACAATTTCGAAATATATGAATATGAGCATGGAAAACATGGTCCAGAAAAATATAGCGAAATTTTTAAAGTAGGTAATCGGTATGTCAAAGGAACTG
>Ga0209499_1000438_pt1 | contig 30573 bp, 25 predicted proteins | sample C_130208_EF_Meta_FD_187306 | JGI IMG/M metagenome (GOLD analysis project Ga0209499, IMG submission 187306) | Freshwater microbial communities from Lake Croche, Canada to study carbon cycling - C_130208_EF_MetaG (SPAdes) (version 2) | ecosystem: Environmental > Aquatic > Freshwater > Lake... | reverse complement strand
TTCGACTAACGACCGCCGCGCCTCGATACTACGATGCTTCGACATCAGACTGCTCCAGTGGAATACTGGAGCGGTATTGTCCGCCTCGATCAGCGCTCGACAAGTACGCCGCGTGGTTACCGGTTACAGCGCCTCCACCACTATTGAAGCCCCAACTGTTCTCAGTTGGGGTTTTTTTTCGTCTGATGGCTACAGTTCCCTCGTGTTTGCGCGGGTTCTTGCGGAAACCTGCCGACTTCGCCGCTCGGACCGGCTGCACCGTCCAGGGCCGGTTTCGCTCTCTCCAGGCCATTCTTCTCTCCGGCCTCGCTCTCCGCGAAAGGCCCGAAGTCCGCAGGGGGCCTGTCCGGCACCTTTTGAAATCAATAACTTACGCGCGGACGGTTCAAGCGGTTGGATTGCGGCATCGGCAGGGGGCGGAAACCGCCCCGATTCGGAGAGTGGAGAACGCAGGGGTCGCCCAACAACGGAAGGGCAGTTCCCGGCCGCTTCCGGTCATCCGATCGGTCAGGAAATCGGCGCGCCAATGACCGTTCTCAAAGTACAGAGGCCGTAGGACGACGGCCGCTCAAACGCGACCACTCCCCAAAGCTGTGTATGCGTCTGGCCAAGCCATCTTGAGCCGGTGCTGCCGCCCGGTCACCATGGCGTTCATGGTGAAGCTGATCTGTGCGCTTGTACTGGTTTGCGCCCCGCGCTGGCGGGCTGCCACCGGCCTGCTCTGCGCACTGAACCGGGCAGATGCTGCCGAGTCGTCACGATCAAGGGCACGAACCATCGGTCGCTGCCGCGGAACGCCGAGAGTATCGAAGCCATGGCCCGTACTGCAACCGGACTGCAGGCCACTCGGCTCTGGCCAACGAACGCGAACAGACCAACGCCGCCGCACAGGTGGTGCTCAAGCTCAAGACAGCCTGGCGCGACGGCACCACTTACTTGGTGATGTCGCCGCTGGAATTCATGCGTTCTCGCGATCCATCTCCTGGCGCAAGCGCTGATAGCAAAAAGACAAATGCCGTGTATCGACCCAAGGTGCGCAGATTGTTAACCTGCCAAGTCTCAGGCTTGCATACCGGTCATGCGCGAAGACGCCGGCGACGACCGTGACCGCGTCAGTGTCGTCCGATATCAACCAACGTCGCAGGCGAGAGGGGGTCAGGTTGCTGAACGCACACGACTCCACAGGTCTGCCCACAACGCCGGCGGATCCACTGCCAGATCGAACAGCGTGACGTGGTTGGGCATGACGTCAAGCCAAGGTAATTTCTGAAGGGCGACCTACCCTGGTGAGTGGTTCAGCTCGTAGCTGGTGCTGCGGCCGCCGGCGGCAGTTTTGCGCAACACGCCGCGTACCAGCAGGTCCGTGATGTCGCGCAGTGCGGTGTCCGGCGAACACTTGGCGATCGCCGCCCATTTGCTGCTGGTGAGCTTGCCCTCGAAGCCGTCGAGCAGCCTGTTGATCAGCTTCACCTGCCGCTCGTTCAGCGGCGCAGAACCCGGTGCAGCCCAGCGCTGCCAGAACCGCGTCTTAGCCAGCACGGCGTCGAGCGTATGCTGTGCCTGATCAACGGCGCGGTGCAGGGTTTCGAGAAACCAGGTGAGCCACTCGGTGACATCGAGCGATTGCTTCTGCGTGCGTTCTAGGATGTCGTAGTAGGCCTTGCGCTCCCGCTGGATCTGCGCCGACAGGCTGTAGAAGCGCTGGGGGCTGCCATCAGCGCGGGCCAGGAACAGGTCGCCGACAGCGCGTGCGATGCGGCCGTTGCCGTCGTCGAACGGGTGCAGGGTGACAAACCACAAGTGCGCAAGCCCAGCCTTGATCAGCGGCGGCTCGTTTGACGCGCTGTTGGCCCAGTTGATAAAGCGGTCGGTTTCGGATTGAAGTCGATCGGCCGGCGGCGCTTCGAAATGCACGCGTTGACGCCCCAGCGGGCCAGAGACCACCTGCATCGGACCGGTGGCATCGTTACGCCAGCCGCCCACATTGATTCGGGCTAGGCCCGAGTAGCCGGTGGGGAAGAGTGCTGCGTGCCACCCGAACAATCGATCCCGGCTGACCGCGGCGTTGCAGTTGGCGGTGGCGTCGAGCACCATTTGGACCACACTCTCGACATGACGGTCCACCGGGGCCAGGGCACCGATGTCGACGCCGAGTCGGCGAGCGATAGAGGAGCGCACAGACTCGACGTTGAGCTGTTCGCCCTCGATCTCGCTGGTCTTGATGACGTCCTCGGTCAACACCGACAGGCTGGCCTGGTCGCGCAGAACCATTCCGATATCGGCCAGTCGTCCCATCAACAGACCCTGGGCGCGGCTGACGTGGGCCAACGACTGGGCCAGGGCAGCCAGGTCGTAGCGCCAACTTGGCCAGTCGCTGGCCTGCCAGATGTAAGTGTAATCGCCGCCGTTCATGCGGAGATTATAAGTCGTATTCTCCGCATGCGCAAGTTATTCGCCGCACATTATGCGGCGATAGAGCGGCCTTTTCGCCGCTCCGCAACCTGCGCGGACGCGGGTTCGATTCCGCAAATGGGAATTGAACTGACCGTATCCTCGGCAGAGTTGATCTGCCGACATTAGCAGCCAGTCCGGCAACCAAACCGCTTGAACGTCCGCGCCCTGTAGGGGGGATTCGCTAGTTTCCGCAGGAGTTCGCGCCAGCCCGCAGGGCTTGCATTGCGTACTTTCAACCCGGTTTGGCACGGGGTACCGTCCCACCACCAATATTGAAACCCCAACCGTTCTCGGTTGGGGTTTTTGCTTGCCTGATCGCGCCAGTTCCCGCGTACTCGTGCGGGTTCCTCCGAACGCCTGCGGACTTCGCCAACCGCCTGAATTGGCCGTTCCGGGCCACATTCCACTCTCTCCTGGCCATCCCTCGCTCCGACCTCGCTCGCCGAAATAGACCCGAAGTCCGCAAAGTCCGCCCCCCCCATTACAGATCAATGGGTTACGCGCGAATGAATCAAGTGGTTGGATTGCGGCATTGGCTACCAAAGCGGGTAAAGCGTCCCTGGCGCAATGCCAACAGACTCACCGTGCGTTCTGTTTGATTTGCTCAAACAGCTTCGATGTCGACCTGCCTGTACAGCACGCGCCCCTTCAGCTTCATGAATTTCGGCCCGATGCCTTCGCTGCGCCAGCGTTCGAGGCAGGCCGCGCTGAGATGCCAGCGCGTGGCCAGTTGTTTTTGGTTGAGATGAATGACTTCCATTTTGGTCTCCTTCCGAATGAGTTGGCAGGAGTCCATGAAGGCGCTATTCCGCGCACCAGCCAAGCGTTATGTTGCGCCGAGCGATTCGCCGCATTTTTTGTGGCGATTGATGCCGTTACTCTCCGCATGCGAAAACGTTACTGATCGGGAATATTTTGTTGCCAAACCAAGACCCACGGATGAAAATTTACCGATCGGGAATTTGATTATAAAAGACACCCTCATGATTCGTATTGCCACGCCGCAAGATCTTGGTCATGCCGTACGCGCGGCTCGAAAACAGCTTGGCCTCACTCAAGCACAGCTGTCTCTGGCTGCTGGTGTGGGTTTGCGCTTCATCGTCGATCTGGAAGCAGGCAAGCCCACGCTCCGCCTCGAGCATGTACTGCGTGTCGTCGATGCACTCGGTGGCGAATTCACATTGAACGGGTTTGCGTCAAACCATTCGGGCACTGCACCGACGGCCGCCAATGCGCACGATACCTGGGCGGCTCGGCTTCGGGCCTTGGACGAACTCACGGCGCAGGCCCAAGAACTCAAGTTGGGGTGCGAGTAGCGAGCCACATCTACTCTATGTAGGACCGTGGCGCAGATGGTCATGAACTGCGCCACTTTTCGAGTTAATTATGGCGCAGTTCAATAAACTGCGCCATAATTGCGCCACATGTACTTCGAACGGCGCCGAGCACGATGTCATCCAACACAGACTTACTGAACAGCATCCGGGCATCCGAGAGCGGATTGACGCTGGCCGAACTGCTGACTGCGCACCCCAGCATTGCCAGGCGAACAGCACAGCGCTTGATTGCGAAGCTGATCGATAGCGGCCAAGTCGCAGCAACGGGTGAAGGTCGGGCCCGTCGCTATTTTCGTGCCGATGCCCAACCTGGCAGCGGTGTACTGGCCACCAGAGTAGATAGATTCCCGCCTTTTATTCCCCTATCTGCCGACAGCCAAGACATCCTTGCCTATATCGATCAGCCTCCGGAAGCGCGCAAGCCGGTAGGCTATCAGCGTGATTTTCTGGATGCTTACCGTCCCAATGAGACCTGGTATTTGTCTGAGTCGCTGCGCCGCCAATTACACAAGATGGGCAGAACCACGGACGGGGACAAACCCGCGGGCACATACAGCCGCGCCATTCTCAATCGTTTACTGATCGACTTGTCATGGGCATCAAGCCATCTGGAGGGCAACAGCTACTCCCGGCTCGATACGCGCGAACTCATTGAGCATGGCAAGGCAGCACGGGGCAAGGCGACCATCGAAACACAGATGATCCTGAACCATAAGACGGCGATCGAACTGCTGGTCGAAAACATCGACAGTGCGGAGTTCAACCGCTACACGCTGATGAACTTGCACAGCGCCTTGTCGGAAAACTTGCTGCCCAATCCAGCAGATGAGGGACGCATTCGCCAGCACGCCGTCGATATCGGCAAAAGCGTCTATCGCCCGCTCTCAACACCACAGCAGATCGAAGACGTACTGGAAGTGCTTCTGGGTAAAGCCAACCAGATTGAAGATCCATTTGAGCAATCCTTCTTCATGATGGTGCATTTGCCCTACCTGCAGCCCTTTGCCGACATCAACAAGCGTACTTCGCGATTAGCCGCGAATTTGCCTCTGTTCCGTGCGAACCTTTGTCCGCTGACTTTTCTGGACGTGCCGGAGCAGGCATACAGCCGGGCCACCCTCGGCGTGTACGAAATGACCCGCGTGGAGCTGTTGCGTGACCTTTACGTCTGGGCTTACGAACGCTCTACGCAGGAATATCTGGCGATAAAACAAGACTTGGCGGAGCCCGACCCCCTTCGCTTGGCGTGGCGTGATTTCATCAAGCAGACCATCCGCGAAGTCATCAAAAATCCGGAACTGGAACCGCTTTCCTGTATTCGGCGAGCTGTGGCAGAGCGTATACCTGAAGGTGAACAAGCGGGCGTACAGGCCCTGACCGTCGAAGAACTTCGCAGGATGCACGAGGGGGTGCTGGCGCGCTACGGTTTACGACCGTCCGAATACACAGCCTGGAAGGCGGTTCATGGGCATTGACGGACGCGGGTTCGATTCCGGGTTTGGGAATTGAACTGGCATTAGATCGCAGACGAGTTTGATGTCCATTCCCGGCGACCAGCATGACTGGAAAACCTGCGTGCAGGTCGACAATCCGGCAGGCTTTTCGATCGAGTTCGCAATGGTGCGTATTCCGACGATTGTGACCGCCCATTCCGGCGGAACGTGACCGGCGGTTTCGCCGTGTCAGTGCTGTGACTGCTTTTTACTCGGATCGGTCACGTGCAGTCAACTATCCGGGCCCCAGACACAGTCTGCCGCGCAGCGGCAGAAGCTCCGGATGGAGGAGTTTCCTGACGGACTTGGTGACTACTTGGCGGGCATTTTATCCTTGCCCACTCTGGCGGCTTCTCGGCCCCGCAGCGAGTCCTTGGCCTCCAGACAACGCCGGTGGATCGACCGCCAGATCGAACAGCGTGATGTGGTTCGGTAGTGCGTCGTCCAGGATCGCGGCCACGATGTCCGGCGCCAGCGTGGTCAGGTTGACCATCCGGCTCACGTAGCTGCTATCGATCCCCTCCCGCACACCAATTTCCTTCAGGGACTTTACTTCCCCCGACTCCAGCATCGCCAGCCAGCGGTGGCCCCTGGCCAGCGCCATCTGAAGCGGCGTCGGCGCCACGTCCCACGGCCTGACCGGGGCGGTCGACCCGCGTTATTAACCTAAGAATTGGGCTTCTGGAACACGAGTCGGCAGCATTCACACGAGTGATGCCGCGCGGGCAAGGCACGAACGAAACATGAATGTACTTTGGTCTACGTCGAGACCAACGCGGAAGATACCGTCATCCGCATTATTTAAAAACACATATTGACCGACCTGCTTTAACTGGTCCAGTTCTGATGTCCGTTACGCAGCGATCTGAGTCTCGCTTAATTTCTTCACTGTCGTCAAACGCACCACCGTCGTCTCAGGTGCGGGTGGCCTATAGCCCAGTGCGCTATGCGGCCTGATTCGATTGTAATGCCATCGCCACTGCTCGATGATGACCTGAGCCTCTCGCAGCGTGTAAAAGATCTCACCATCCAGTAACTCGTTCCTCAGCTTGCCATTAAAGCTCTCGCAGTAGCCATTCTCCCAAGGGCTGCCTGGCATAATGTATGCCGTCTTCGTGCCCACTCGGGCTAGCCAGTTCCTGAGTACTTTGGCGATCATCTCAGGTCCATTGTCGCTGCGTAGATATTCTGGTATCCCACGCTCGACCATGACGTCGGCCAAGATATCGATCACATCGTTCGCACGGATGCGTCTAGCGGGGTAAACCGCCAAAGCTTCCTTGGTGTATTCGTCGATCAACGTCAGGATCTTGATCACTCGACCATCATCCGTTCGATCCATCACAAAGTCCCAGCTCCAGACGTGGTTTTTGTGCGTTGCTCTAAGGCGCACACACGATCCATCATTCAGCCACAGACGACCTCGTTTTGGCTGTTTCTGTGGCACTTTGAGACCTTCCTGCTTCCAGATCCGCTCAACTCTCGATGGGCTGATCTTCCAGCCCTCCTGCCACAGCAGCGCCGTCACCCGTCGGTAACCGTAGCGCCCGTACTGAGCCGCTAAGCGCTGGACATCCGCCCTAAGCGGTCCTTCGTCGCTTCTAGGCTCCGGTATGTAACGGATACTCGATCGCTGGATGCCCAACGCCCGACAGATGCGGCGCTCAGAATACGGGTGCGCTAAGCGCACCCGATCGACCGCCTGTCGTCGCCGCGTTGGGCTTAGAATTTTCCCTCGGCGACCTCCTTCAAGATGATCTTGTCGATGGTCAGTTCGGCCACCGCCTTCTTGAGGCGTGCGTTCTCTGACTCCAACTCCTTCATCCGCTTGGCCTGGTCAATGCGTAAGCCCCCGTGGGTCTTGCGCCACCGAAAGTAGGTCTTATCGGTAACCCCTAACTGCTTGCAGACCTCGGCTACCGTCTTGCTTTGACCTGACAGAACGTCAGCCTCGCGCAGCTTGTGGATGATCTCTTCTGTCGTAAACCGTTGTTTTGGCATGATCCTTAACCCTCCGTTCCTCTATTTTAGGGAACATCAGGCTGGACCAGTTATCTCAAGGCAGGTCAGTCGCGTGCCATGTTGCCAATTGACCTAAGCAGCATTCGGCCGACCATTGCAAGTCATCAAGTCGGAACCAGTAGCCTGATTTTTTTCTTAGTCGGTAAATTGGCAGCGGCCGGTGAAAAAACTGCGTACGGACGCCCTAGCAGACCAAGGCACCCCTCCTACTGTGGGCGATATCGACGTTCAATATGCCCAACAAGATCCTCTGGATAGAAATAAACGTCCCGTAGAGCACCCTCCGCATAGCGCTCGATTTGGTCACTGAAATGTAACGCACCCGGATCACCACTTTCGCCACCGGCCGTCACGGCGCGAGCTCTGATCTTCGGTCCGAACTCAACCATCGCAACAAAGCTATTGCCACTGGTGCCGTAGTACTTATTAGTACCTAAATAACGGCGCGCGCCATAAGACGCGAGCGATCCCCACCGGGACGACGTAAATCCAACGGGATGACTGGGGCCCGTATCATCAAACTGCTGCACGATATCGTCAGTAACACGTTGAAAGCGATTGACCTCGCCCCAGGGAACGCGCCAAGTCCGAAAATCACGTTCAAGCCGGTCTTTGACGACCTCCAGAGCCTGCAATTTCTCTTCGTCGGTCACCAGCGACAACAGAGCGTCGTAGGTTGGTAGGCCTTCTTCATCCGCTTCCTGCTTGGCCTTATCCCACAACTCATCGCCCCAAAGCACGGACAGCGTCGTCGCAACAGAATATCGCGACCAACGGTAGTCCCATTCACGCAGCGCTAATACGGGATCAGACAAGGACGCACGCAATGGAGTGCCGACTGGCAGGCGGTCGAAGGCCTGAATCAAGGCCGGGATCAGCTTTTCAAGCGCAGGAAGATAGGAATCAAACGCCGCATCACGCAGCGACTCCAGCGTGAAATCCTTATGGCCATCAAGCACACGCGTTGCATGTAGACCGCGAGGATTCTCCCCGTAAGTATCCATATACTTCGGGAAGGATTCCCGCTTCGGACTTTCGGACCCTGCTGCTGAATACGGCCAATTATTTGTATTCATGATCCAACCGTTGGCAGGGTTCAGAAGATGCGGAGCCTCGTTAAGTGCATGCAGCCCTTTCCAATCGGTCGCCGGATCTGATCCGTCCACCACGTGAGTAAAATCAAAGCGATCGTCTCTAACCGGAATGAACTGCGGATGCAGGTAGGCAATGTTCCCGCTGCCATCGGCATAAATCGTATTGTTAGAAGAATTTGCTCTGAGCTCCATGACCTTCATAAAGGCAGCGTAATCCGCCGCTTTGGTCAACAAATAGGACTGACTCAAGGCCTCGATGGGTTTCTGCATGAGAGCAATGCTAATCCACCGAGCATTTTCGGCCTGAATCACTGGGCCGTGATGCGTGGCGTAAGTCGTAAATGAACGCTCAGCCATGGAGCCATCTGCCGCCCGATAAGCAATCGCGATTCGGTCCGACTTGACCGGTCGCAATGCATGACCATAACGATAGAAAATACGGCCGGCTTTTCGAACTATGGACTCAGAAAACACGTCCACATTGTCGACACCACTGGACGTATGCATCCATCCTAGATGCGCGTTAAAGCCCTGGTAGATAAAAAATTGACCCCACGTCGTTGCCCCATATGCGTTCAGCCCTTCGTCACTGCTCACTTGTAGCTCAGACCTAAAATAAAACGACGTATGGGGATTGATCAGAAGCAGCGCATGCCCCGCTCGGGTATTGCCGGGCGCAATCGCAAACCCGTTGGACCCACTCGGCTCCTTGAGGCGTTCGGGCAAGGTCGCAGCCAGTCGCGCATCTCCCGTCGATCCATAAAAAGCACGCAATGGATCAATCGCGACGCGTTCTATATCACCGCCAATGCTGCCCTCACTGAAAGAGAGCGCCATCCACGGTTCGAAGTGAGTCAGCACCCGCGGTTTGACATGAGGATGCGATAACAAATAGCAATTGAGACCCTCAGCCCACGCGTCCATCAACGGCGTCAACCACCCAGGGCTAGACCCATAGATCTGCTTAAGATCGGCTTCCTTGATGAAGAGACGCGACCGCAGATCTTGAAACAGCGTCTTCTCCCCCTCCGCTTCGGACAGGCGTCCCAATGCGGTCAGGTAGTTCATTTCAACCCGATTGAAATCATCCTCTGCTTGCGCATAGATCATGCCGAACACGGCATCCGCGTCCGACACCCCATGCACATGTGCGATGCCCCAGTCATCCCGAACAATGGAAACCTGTTCGGCTCGTGCACAATTTGGTTTGGCCGTGGTCACGGTATGAAATGGTGGTGCGGACGACTCCGCCGCAAGGGCCAGGCCAGGCAAGACAGCCATGACGCAGACCAACCACAGATTCAGGCGCAATTTAGTCATTCAACCAAGCCCTAAAAATAACTCATCTGGAGACTCTGGACGGACGACTCGATCGTCAGCGGCCGCATACCCCATCTTATCTAGGATAACTGAATATTTTCCGGTGTGCGCTTTGGGAGGCCTTCCCGGGCATCCAGTAAAAACCCCGCGGCTCGGTTGATTACCACCCCCTGCGTAGCGGGGCTGCCGCGGGCGTGTAGGCAGCTTTTAAGGCGCCGATGGAGGCGAATTGGGCCGCCGGCCTGCCAGTGCGCGTATTCTAAGACGGCGCCAATGATTGCGCGCGGCCCACAGTCAGGGCAGGGTTCGAACACACAGCGCGCATAGGCGTACACCAGTTTTTCTGGCCGGAGTTAAGACAAGAATGAAGCCCCTCGAAAAAGGACCGTTGAGCAATGAGGAAATAGAGGAATTGGAGCAATTCCTGATGCAATCTGAGGGCATGACGGAATCAATGGATGTCTCCACCTTGGACGGTTTCCTGACCGCGATCCTCTGCGGGCCGAAGACCATCCTGCCGAGCGAATGGCTCCCGTGGGTCTGGGATCTAGAGCACGGCGACGGTGGCGCAGGTTTCAGCGATCAGGCGGAGGCACAACACATACTCGGTTTGTTGCTGCGCCATATGAATGACATTGCGGCAACTTTGTCGCAGGCCCCCGAGGTCTATAAACCCTTGCTCGCGGAGAACCCCAACGCGGGGGACCCGATTCCGATTCTCGACGAATGGTGTTTTGGATTCGTCAAGGGTATCAGCCTCGATCCATCCGGCTGGGAACCCCTGATCACCGGTAAGCCGGAATGGCTGAAGACTATCTTCCTCTATGGAACAGAGGAAGGTCTGGACACACCCGCCAAGCAGGATTTATCGCTGGAACAACACTACGCCTTGGCCGCCGAATTGCCTGATTTAGTGCGCAAGATGTATGCACATTGGTGCGCTCAACGGAGCGAGAAAATCACGGCTGGTGAGCTTCCTGGCATTATCCGGCGCGAGCCAATCCGCAACCCGAATAAGGTCGGTCGTAATGACCCCTGCCCCTGTGGATCCGGAAAAAAATATAAGCACTGTCATGCAGGCCGTGGCCCGCTGCACTGAAGTAGAGACCACCGGTCAGGGTCCGCCAGGACCCTGACCGGTCGAAATGCCCCCCACTGGACCGGGCGCCTGCGTCGAGACTGTGGATTCCGTCTGCGCGGTGCGGTGACCGTTGTGCGCCGCAAGCGCCATGGGGAAATATTTGCGCGTATCCAGCGTTTGGCACCGCTAGTGCGCAACCACTAGGCTAGCATCTGTGCAGTCCGATAACTGAGCACGCCCCATGCCGAAGACCCGCCGTGACTTTCTCACCCAAGCCGCTTTAGGTCTTGGCGGCGCTGCCGTTGCGACCCCCCCCGTGCACGCGGACACCCCGCCGCCAGGCACGCCGCCGGCATTCGGTACTGGCGCCGGTTCCGGACCCGCCGTCACCCTGCAGACCTTCGTCGAAGCCGAAAAACTCATGCAGGTTGAGTTACTGGCCCATGAGCGACGGCAAGCGGCACGCAATTGGTCCGCGGCTATGTCAGGCCTTTATGAACGGCGCACGGGGTCCAAGCCCGTGGTTCTAGGGGAGAAGAACGCGCCTTATTCGAGCTGGGACCCACGCCTGCCGGGTGCCTATGCAGGGCCCGCCGCTTCCCGTTACGTGGGCAGCGTCCCTGCCGACCAGCCCCTCCCACGCGACGAGGCCGACATCGCTTTCGCGCCCGTCACGACGCTTTCGCACTGGATCCGGACGCGGGCGCTCAGTTGCGAACGGTTAACCCAAATTTATCTGGATCGCATAACCCGCCACGACCCCCACCTGAAATGCATCATTAATCGCAACCCAGGCGCTCTCGCCCGGGCGCGCGCCCTGGACGTCGAACTCGGGCAAGGCCATTACCGGGGACCGCTGCACGGGATTCCATGGGGTGCGAAGGACCTACTGGATACGGCCGGCCTCGCCACGACTTGGGGTGCCGAACCCTTCCGCGACCGAGTGCCGACCGAGGACGCCGCGGTTGTGAAGCGCCTAAACACGGCAGGTGCAATCCTCATCGCCAAGCTCAGCCTCGGTGCACTCGCGCTGAATGACATTTGGTTTGGCGGTACCACCCGCAATCCGTGGGTCGCCGAGGAAGGCGCCTCTGGCTCTAGTGCAGGCCCAGGATCGGCTACCGCCGCCGGCTTGGTTGCATTCTCAATCGGTAGCGAAACCGGGGGCAGCATCGTCTCGCCCACCATGCGCTGTGGAATTACCGGACTGCGCCCAACCTACGGTCGCGTACCGCGCACTGGCGCGATGACGCTGTGCTGGTCACTGGACAAATTAGGACCCATGACGCGTACGGTCGAGGATGCGATGCTCGTACTCGACGCAATCCGCGGACCCGATGCCGGTGACTTACAAAGTGTCCCCGCCCATTTCGAGTTCGATGCGACCGCGCCAATCACAGGACTGCGGGTGGGTTACGTCCCCGCCTGGATGGAGGCCAGTACGGCAACCTCCGTCGACCGAGACGCCCTCACCGCTCTACAGGCGCTCGGTCTGACACCGGTACCGATCGAACTGCCGGACTGGCCGTATGGATCGCTCAACACCATCTTGTTTGCTGAGAGTGCAGCGGCCTTCGAGGACATTACGCTCTCGCGTGCGATCGACACGCTGCATGAGCAGACGGATGATGCCTGGCCCAATACCTTGCGTCAGTCCCGATTTATTTCGGCAGTCGACTTTGTGCAAGCCGACCGGCTGCGCCGGCGGGTCTGCGAAATGATGGCAGAACGCTTCCGTACCGTTGACCTGCTATTGGTGCCCTCGCTGCGCGATGAGATCCTGATCATCACCAACCACACCGGGCACCCCTCGCTCACGCAACGAGGCGGTTTCATTGAGATCTCACAGGCCCGCAGTGACTGGGCACCGGATCCACTACGCCCTGTACACCGCTTCGCGACCCCACGCCGCGTTCCCTATGGCGTCACCCTTATCGGGCAATTATTTGATGAGGGCACCATCGGCAGCGTCGGCCTTGCACTGGAGCGACACCTAGGAGTGGCAGAGGAGCGTCCGCCGGGGTTTTAGCTGCAGCCCACTGCGCCTCGTCTGGCCCAGCGCCGCCGCGCCAGACGAGTCCAACCGGACTGGACAGAGCGACAGCAATCCGGCGCCCACCCAGTGGTCCGGATTTTATTTACGGGTATTCACCCGCACCGGTACAGAGTTTTCTACAATCCCATCCCGGTTGCCCTTCTCGCCCCCAGTCACGGACATCGTCATGAATTGCCTCCCACTCACGACACGCCTATGCGCCGCCCTATTGTTGACGATCTCACTCTTTGTATCCGTAGCGAATGCAGAACAAGGCCCACGCAATGCGCTGGCCACGGTGCAGTGCCCCTCCTTCAATACGTTAGAGGCGCGTTACAACAAGCGTTTTTCCAAACCAATGACGGCGTGGAGCCACGCTGAATTGGCCGATCTCAAAGGCCGCCCGGTGCTCTATCTGTTCTCGGGCCCGGATGTAGTGACGCCCCTTGCTCTATTCCCGGACACACCCCACCTAACCTTGGTCGCTGATCAGATTCCAGAGTACGGGCAATTGAGCGCAGCGGCCGAGGAGTCCGCAAGCGTGACGCAGCGAGAGTGCCATATGCTCAGCTTCTTCTCGCAGCTCGGCTACTACCGTACCGACGACCTGAATGGCCGTGGTGGCGCGCGACCCAGTTTCATTAAACTGCTAGCCTACTCAATCGCCTTCGGCGGCGGCACCATCACCAACGCATCCCTGTTAGCCCTCACCGCGCAGGGGGACCTTGACATTTTTGCCGTCGATTCGGAGCGCACCGCGCAGGGCGTGCGCTTTGCAGTAACCCGTCCGGACGGCCGATCGGTGATCATTGACTACCTCGTGATCGATCTAGCCAACCGCGGGCTCAAGAGTCACGAAGCCGCAACGGCGTTCTTGCGACGCAACGCCCAAGATGTGTTGTTCTTGAAGTCAGCGTCACACCTGCTGCAAAGCGGGAGTTTTTCGATTCTCGCCAACCTGTTGACCGCCCCCGCAGCACCCTTCGTCGTGCAAGACGAAACCGGTCTCGGTGTAGACCGACTGGAGCAGGCTTACCATCTGACCCTGTACGGGCACTACACGGCACCGCAGACCATCTGGGCTCACAAACCAGCAGCACAAGCATTTGCAGAAACCTATGCGAAGCACGAAACCCGCGGGTCGCTACCATTCGTGTTTGGCTATGAAAAATCCGCAGGGTCTGCCTTATTAGTCGGGCGCCGCCGCTGATTGTCTCTTCAGGCGATCAGCAGTGATCGCTGACAATCGCTCTATTACACCGTTGCGTAACACAGCCGTGAGTCCGACGTATCGGGCTCCACCTAGAACTCCTGCATCGCCCTGATCCGGATGTCCTTGCTGCCGCCAACCTCATCCGCTGTGGAACGACAAGCCTTGTACCTTCAGGCCTTTAGAAACTGACGCGGACCAGCGAAAAGTCATCATCCAGCGGGCCCTCGCCATGACGAGCACGACCCCAATCAAAGAGGTCGGAGAGACCCGTCGGTTTCGTGCCCGAATGCAGCATAAAGGCTTCGAAATCTTCGAAAGTACCTTCGCTGCCGTCTTCAATAGACCGAATCTCGAAGCAGCCGTCGCACAACACGAGCAACGTCGAGCCCTCTGGCACGTCAATTGTCTCGGACTCATACTCTATATCCTCCATGACGCCCACAATCAGTCCCGGCGCGCGTAACTGTGTGGCAGTGCGCTGACCTTGGGCATCCGCAGGCCCAAGCAACAACGCCGGCGGATGGCCGCCACTGGCGTGCCGGAGCTGACGGGTCGGCATGTGATAAACGCCGTACCAGAACGTGAAGTACATGTCGTTGTGCTTCTCGCACAGAAACGCGTTGCTAATGCCACCCAGTACGGCACCCGCATCGCGGAAATCGACTCCGGCCAGCGCCTGGGTGCGCATGACGTTGATCGCCGTCACCGCCAACAAACAAGCACCAACGCCATGACCACACACGTCAAGCAAATACACCGCAAAGTGGTCTTTATCAATCCAGTGATAACCGAACGCATCGCCACCCAATTCGGTCGAAGGTTGGTAGAACCAATCCACTTTCAACGGACTATTTTGCGGTGGCGGGAAACTCGAACGGACATAGCGGAACGCTTCATCCAGCTCGTGATCGAGACGTTTCTGGGTGCGTTCCAGCAGTTCTTTTTCTTCCTGCAACTGACGGACGCGCTGCGCATCCAAATCACGCAATCTCTTCTTATCAATCGAAGAGGTAACGCGCGCACGGAGCAACGTTGGGTTGTAGGTCTTCGGCAGGTAATCTTCAGCGCCCGCTTCGATGCACTTCACCGCCGTGTCGATTTGCTCAGTGCTCGAAATGACGATCACCGGCAACCGGCCCAGTGCCGGCTCACTTTTCATTAGCAAGAGGAGCTCTGTGCCGCTCATTACCGGCATTTCGATATCGAGCAACATAACGTCGAATTCTTCGACGCGAATTCGTTCCAATGCCTCGAGACCGTTACCGGCTTCTGCGACCGACTCCACACCCAATTCACGCAGTGATCGGATCAAGGCTAGACGCATCAGGCGGCTGTCATCGACGACGAGAACGCGCGCCGAAGCGAGCAATGATTGAGAGGTGGCCGAAGCGGCCGGGGCAAGATCGGTCATTGGGAATCCTGGGCAGTTGATGATGCCTCGTTGCGCGGCTGCAAGGCTACGATACGAGACATTTTGGGTATTAGAGTGGCGCTATCACAGGGCTTCATCAGATAATCACGGACGCCAAGGCGAGCCGCCGCCGCTAGAGTTGCGGGCGCCGAGTTCGCCGTCAGCATGATCACGGGCGTACGAGCGATCGGGGGATCTGCGCGCAGTGCGCGTAGGAAACCCAACCCATCCAGTACCGGCATGTTGTAGTCGAGCAGCACGAGGTCTGGATGAATAGCCCGCACAACGTCCAAGGCAATTGCACCGTCGGCCGCCTCGGCCAAGGTACAGTCAAAAGACTGCAGCATTTGCGCTAATGCGCGCCGCTGCAAACTGCTGTCGTCAACCAAGAGAATGGTGGGACCAGCCATTACGCAACCTCTAAATAGACAGCGATGACGGCACCATTCGACTGCCACACCGCGCAGGCGGTGCCCGGCACGATCGTGTCGGGCCGCTGCATCCCATGTGGCGTACCAAATTCCATAGGAGCGAGTGGCCCATCAACCAATCCAGCGAGGCGGCCTGCAATCAGGTTAACGCCTTCAGCAACTGCCTCTTGCAGGGCGCCTGCGTCCGGCGATGCGCTGGGCTGACCGAGCAGACGATCCAATAGGCTAGCCGCCGCTGCAGCGTCCATTGCTAGGGCCAAGCGATAGCGTACGCCGGCAGCCATCAAGCGCACATCTGCACCGATTCCAGATGCCTGCACACGCTGATCGGCACCGACCATCTGCAGCGACAGCCCGAGGGAGGCCCCCAGCACATCGTGTACAGCCACGCGGATATAGGGCAAGTAGGCCATGGCAGACACAGTCATGAGGCACTCCGACGGTAAACTGCCTCGATTATCGCCTCGGGCATCGCTTCTAGCGTAACGATTTCTTGGGCCGCGCCAAGATTAATTGCGGCCTTGGGCATGCCAAATACTACGCAGGATTCTTCCGATTCGACCAAAGTCGCGGCACCCGCAGTCCGCAGCATGCCCATACCGCGGGCGCCGTCCGACCCCATGCCAGTCAACAGCACCGCGACTACTTCCCGGCCGACCTGTTCGGCCGCCGAACGGAACAAGACATCGACCGAGGGCCGACTGTGATTGACGGGGGGTGACTGAATCACCCGCAATCGATGTACATTCCCCTGCCGAACGAGCAGCACATGAAAGTCGCCGGGAGCGACCAGACATAAGCCTGGACGCAACTCATCGCCATCCCGCGCTTCGCGGACCTCAAACGGCGTAATCCGGTCCAGATGCTCCGACATCACCTTTGAAAAGTGGGCAGGAATATGCTGCACCACAACAATCGGCGGACTATCGGCCGGCAGGCGCGGCAACAAATAGCGTAGCGCCTCAACGCCACCGGTAGAGGCCCCGATCAGGATCATCCGCTGACGCGCACCCACCGGACGCGTAGATCCCGTCCCCGCAACTGCTCGGGACGGCTCCGAGCGCCGCGCACGGCGCTTGGAACCGGCCGCTGCGTGCACCTGAGCGATCAATCGACGCCCCATCGCGGCAACGCCCTGTCGACCATCCGGCTTTTGCAACACGTCAAAAGCCCCAGCCTCCAGCGCCTCCATGGCCAGCGACGATCCCGTAGGGGTCAAGTTACTCACCACTATCACCGGCACCGGATGGTGTTCCATCAGAATTCGTAGGAACGTCAATCCATCCATCAAGGGCATCTGCAAATCGAGCGTCACAACATCCGGCGAAAGCCCGAGAATCAGCTCGCGCGCCTGATAAGCATCCTCCGCCGCGCCGACCACATCGATCGACGGATCCTGCCCGAGCGCCTCTGAGAGCGCACGCCGCGCCAACGCGGAATCGTCAACAACCAAAACCCGGATGCGGCGCCCAGCAATCATGATCGCGTGTAGACCCCGTGACTGACGCTGCTCAAACGAGGGACCAATCCAGTGAGACTCTCAGAATAGCCGACCACTAGATAACCGCCAGGAACGAGATACTCCAACAAGCGCTCCACCACAGCGCGACGGGTGTCTACGTCAAAATAGATCATGACGTTACGGCAGAAAATCACGTGCTGTGGCTCGCGAATTGGGTAATGCGCGTCAAGCAGATTAATCCGCTGATAAGACACCGCAGCGCGCACCTCGCGACGTAATCGGCAACGGCCATCTTGTGCGCCAACCCCACGCTCGAAATAGCGAGGCAGCAGATCCGGAGGCACTACCGCCACGCTATCCATCGAATAAACACCGCGGACAGCCACGTCGAGCATACGCCGCGAGATATCCGACGCTTGCAGCACCCAGCGATGCAGAGGATCGCGACGCTGATCTTCTGCGGTCAGCATCGCGAGGGTATAAGGTTCCTCACCCGAGGACGCGGCCGCCGACCACACACGCACCGGGTAGCCAGTCGGCATCGCAGCGCGCAGCGTTGGCGCCAATTCCTGCATCAACACCGTGAAATGCTCAGACTCGCGAAAGAACGCCGTGTGATTGGTCGTCATCAGATCGACGAGTGTTTCGATTTCCTCGCCCGTCGCATCCGCACGCACGAAATCGCCGTAATCATCCAGGCTCAGCAGCCCGACATCTTGCACACGGCGCCGCAGCCGATTGGCCATCAGCTGGTGTTTATCCGGCCCGATACAGATGCCACTGTAGTCATGCACAAGCTCCGCTAACGCACGCAGACCCCGATCGGATACGTACAGCCCAGCGGTCTTCTCGACGCGAAGTTCCACGCGAGGCAGCCTTTAGAAACTACGGAAATCTTTGTCCTCGTCGCGCAGCGACCGGACCTCCGGCATCGGAATCCGATCCAAAGTATGCGTCGGCAGCTGCGACAAACGCTGCGGATCCCGTGCACGAAAGCTGCCGGTAGCGCTATGCGAGGGTACAGCGCGAGCCATCGGCTCGCTCTGCATCTCTTCATCATCTTCGAAGCGCCCAACCAAACCTTCCAACTTCTCCACAGCACGCGTTAGGTTCTCTGCATGCGAATTCAATTCTTCCGCACGGCTAAAGCTCTGTTCGGCACCCGACGAGTTGGACTGGGCAATGCGGTCCATTTGACCCAAGGCTAGGTTGACCTGCGTCACACCCAAGGCCTGTTCACTGGCTGCTTTGGCAATTTCCGCCACCAGCAAATCAGTTGCCACCACCTTATCGGAAATATCGTTCAGCGCACGCGCCACTTGTTCACTGCGCGCACTACCGCGTTGCGCACTCGCCATTGCGACATCAATTTTCTGCGCCGTTTCGCGCGCAGCTGCTGCGCTACGCTGCGCCAGGGACCGCACTTCGTCGGCCACGACCGCAAATCCGGCGCCTGCTTCACCTGCCCGCGCCGCTTCAACTGCAGCGTTCAGGGCCAGAATATTTGTCTGGAAGGCAATCTCGTCAATGTTTTTGACGATCTTGGCCACGTCCGAACTGGCGACGCCGATATCCGCCATCGCGGCCACCATGGCATCCATGGTATTGACGCCTGTGCCTGCCAAGGAACGCGCATCGGAGGCCAACACCATCGCCTTCTGACTGTTGTCAGCGGTTGACCGGATCATCGCCGACATTTGCTCAAGCGACGCACTGGTCTCTTCAATGGCGGCTGCCTGCTCTGAGGCACCGCTGGACAAGGTTTGGCTTGCGGTCATCATCTGCAGCGCCGCCGAAGCCGTGTGCATCGAGCCCCGGTTGAGGTCCACAAGAATTGCGCCGAGACCAGAGTGAATCGTGCGTAAGGTAAACCATGCCAGCGTGGCCGAAACCAGCACGGCCAACAGTGAGGTCACGCCCAATAGCCACATCGTCATCCGCGCCGCTTCCTGGCTGGCAAGTGCCGCCGCCTGCGCAATCCGATTGTGATATTCCAGTGCGGCTTGGATCGCATGTTGGAAGCGCGCATAACTCGGGTACTGGACCTCACGAATAAGTCGCTGCTGCTCAAGGAGCGCTTCCCACTCGCCCAAGGAACTCTGGTTGTCCAGCGCGTTGATCTGTTCCTGCGTCTTAGCAAGAGTCTCATGCGTTGACCGAATTTCATCGAGCAGTCGACGATCATCGGCTTCTGAATTCAGGTTTGTTTCATACTTCTTAAGATTCTCGACAATGCTCGCTTCGCGCCTTGCGCTATCCGCGATTAGTCCCTGCGCAGTGGTTTCATCTGCGTCCACGGCACTTAAGCGATTGATATGTTCGCCTTCGGCTTGTACGGCCATATCACTAAGCGCAAGTACCGTCGGTAACGTGCTCTCCGCCATCGTCACAATTTCGCCTCGCAACGAGGCGAGACGCACAACGGCGAAAACACTAATCATCGCCAGCACGAGCAAGAGGGCCCCGAGGCCCACCGTGATGCGGCGCGTAATGGTCCAACCGGAAGAATTTAAAGCGTTCATGAAGCCCCTGTGCCAGCGTCGGCGGAAAGGGAGTTGACATCGGGGATTTCAAAACTCACATCGGACGCGAGTATCTCTTGCATGTTGAGTACTGCTCGAACTCGTTCAGTGGATGTCGCGATGCCAGCGAGGAATCGCCCCTCCACCGCACCCACAAAATCTGGGGGTGGTGCCAGTTGTGATGCGCCAAGCACAACCACATCATCAACCGCATCGACGATCGCTCCGACTTGAGAGAGATTGCCGCCGGCTCGATGTTCCAGCACGATAATGCAAGCGCGGTCATCGTAGTCGATCGAAGCCATTCGAAACTTGGCTCGCAAGTCCAAAACGGCCAACACCGTACCACGAAGGTTAATGACCCCGCGCACATAGTCGGGCATCTGCGGCACGCTGGTGATCGGACAGAGCCGGACCACCTCGCGTACCGTACCAATTTCGACGGCATAATGGGACGAGCCGAGATGGAACGTCAGATATCGCCCAGGGTTCGGGGCGGACGGATTGCTCATGCCAGTGCTCCCATCGGCCGTTGTGAGTACCCAGCGGGAAGCCGCGCTAGTGCTTCGGCATCGAGAATCAGCGCAACGCGCCCGTCGGAGAGAATAGCGCCCCCGGCGACCAAGGTCTGCCCGACGAATGCGTCGCCTAGATTCTTGATGATCACTTCATGCTTCCCAAGGACTTCATCGACCAACAAGGCCCGCTCGCCGGCGCCGGTCTCCAAGCGCACAATTATGCCTGCTTCCGGGCCCGCTGCCGCGCCCTTAAGGCCGAGACAGCGCGCCAAACGCAAGATGGGCAGTTGTTGACCGCGGACGTCGACCATTTCGCCCCGCTCGTGAATAGTCGACACGCTGCCAGGAATCGGCCGAAAACACTCCCGGACCGCTGCCGACGGCAATAGGTAGCGTTCATCCGCCACCCGAATCAGGAACCCATCGATCTGCGCCAACGTCAGCGGTAACCGGATCGCAAACGTCGTCCCCGTGCCCAACGCCGTGCGAATATCGACGTGACCACGCAGGGCATCGATATGCCCTTTTACGACGTCCATACCGACGCCACGCCCTGAAACATCCGTGACCGCTGCCGCCGTCGTGAAGCCAGGAAGAAAAATCAGAGCGAGCGCCTCGTCGGTAGTGAGTTCCCGCCCCGCGTCAATCAGATGCTTTTCAATCGCGCGCGCTTTCAACGCGGCGGTATCGATGCCCCGGCCGTCATCGGAGATCTGCAGCAAGATGCCGCCATGGGCGTGCGATGCCGACAACCGCACCGTGGCCACTGGGTCTTTACCCGCCGCAGCGCGCACCTCGGGCAGTTCAACCCCATGGTCCAGGGCATTTCGAATCATGTGAATCATCGGGTCGGTCATGCGCTCGACCAACTGCCGGTCCAGTTCCGTCTCTTCGCCCTGCATGACCAGCCGTGCCTGCTTGCCCAGCGAAGCGGCCAAGTCGCGAACCAGTCGCGACATTTTTCTGAACAGTCCGGAGACCGGAACCATACGCATGGACATCGCGTTTTGCTGCAATTCTCGGGTAATGCGCACCAGTTTGCGCACCGCATAACCGAGCTCCAGATCTTCAGCGGCGCGCACATCGCTACTTTCCAGCACGAAAGCCTGCGTAATCACGAGTTCACCAACCAAATTCACCAGCGTATCGAGCTTCGATGCATCCAGTCGGACGAAAGAATCGGCACGATCCGCGCCCCCTTTCGACGGCCCGGGAGTCGCCGCCAGAGGCGCGCGCTCCGCACTAGCGCTTGTAGCCGACGTCGCAACCGGGGTCGGCGCGGCGGCCAATTCAGGCTCTTCACCTGCCAGTGCTTTGCGGACCAAGGCCAGTACCGGAGCGGCTGGCAGGCGGATCGGTTGCAGGGGCTCACTACCGGACACCTGCGCACCCACCTGCGCGATACAGCGAGCCAAGACATCGGCACCGGCCAGAATCGCCGCCACCACGCCGCGACCGACCGCCAAGCGGCCCGACCGCACTTCATCCAACAGGGATTCTAATTGGTGAGCGAAGTCTCGCATCGCGTCCAATTGCAGGAAGCCGGCACTGCCCTTGAAGGTATGAAATGCCCGGAATATGGAGTTGACCACCTCTGGCGTAGCGGAGCCAGACTCTAGGTCGAGAACCGACTGCTCCATTGCTCGAAGTAACTCCAGCGACTCACTATGGAACTCACGCAGCAATTCGAGATCGCCCGGCAGACGCAACGTGAAGGTGGGCGTCCCGTCGTCCACAGCCGCCGCAGGCGCAGGGGCGGGTACCAACGCGGGTGCTGCGGCCGGTGGCGCACTCGGCGTTGCCGGGGCTGGAGCGGCTGCGATCGGCGGTGCGGGCGCTGCAGCGACGCGCCATTGTTCAGGCAATGGCACAACGGGCTGCCGGGTTTCGCGGGCAACCAGATGGTCAATGCACCACCCGTGCCAAGCATGCAAATTCTGCACGACCGCCGCGGTGAACAGCCCATCTCCATCCAGAACGCCGTCGACCCAACGCCGCGCGATTTCAACCGCGTCGGCCATCGGACCGGAGGCGTGTAGGAATGGAATCGCTTCAAGATCCATCAAAAGGGCATTGACGGGGAGCAAGCCATCCCCGGAGCCCGGCGTTACAAACGCCAGCTCTTCGGCAAAGCGCTCCAGCACGACAGCCACCGCCTCAGTCGGCATTTCGCCGGAGGCACTGGTCGCGGACTCGTTTTCTTCCCCCTTCATGTAGCCACAGTCCAACTCCGTTAATCCGGAGGATAGTACCCCGGAACCCGCCGTTCCTGTAGGGTGTCAGCGGAGCAACCTTGAGATCAGGCTACCGCCGGTGGCAGAACCGCTTACGGTCAACTAGGCATTTACCATAACCATTCGCCCCCTCTTTGCCCTCGCCGTCGCTTTGGCGGCCTGCGCCAGCGGTAACGCGGAGACTGGCCGGCACTTGCGTATTTTGACTTGGCAGGGCTACGTCCCAGCCGATGTTGCCGCCGACTTTGAAAAAGAAACCGGGATCCACGTTGAAGTGACCCTGTCGAGCAACGAGGACATCATCAGTCGCCTCAGGGCCTCCAACGGCGCCGGCTTCGACCTCGCCCAACCCTCGCACGACCGTATCGCCGGCGCCCAGCAGACCTACCACATCTATCGTCCCTTCGATGAAAGCCGCCTACCGACGCAGCGTTACATCCCGCAAATGCTCGACGCGGTCCGTAAGAATACGACCATAGGCGGCCGACTCTATGCCGCCCCGTATTTGTATGGCATCGAGGGCCTAGTCGCCAACACCCGTCGCGCCCACATCACGGACTATATCGATCTGTGCCGCCCCGACCTTGCCGGGAAAACTGCGATTCGGCTCCGACGACCCACGCTGATCGCCATGGCCTTCTCGCTCGGGAAGGACCCATTCGCCCTGTACGCGGATCCGCCCGCCTATGCCAAGCTGATCGAACAAGTTGCCGACCGCCTGATCGAGTGCAAACACAATCTAGGCATGGTGTTCGAAGATCAGAACCAAATCGTCGGTGCCATCAAGTCAGGGCACATCGTGGCGGCTATGTTCTGGGACGCCCCGATCTGGGAAATGAACCGCCAGGCGCCTTCGATCCGCTACATCGAGGCTAAAAGTGGTTCATTGGGCTGGATCGACACTTTCGCCCTCCCCGCCCGTGGAGAGAACGAGGACGCCGCCTACGAGTGGATCAATTTTACGAGCCGGCCGGAGATTGCGGCGCGAATCAGCAAGACAGTGGGCAACTTCACCGCTTACAGCGGCACACTAAAGTACGTCAATGCACGCCTAAAGACCCAGCTGTTCCTAAGTCTGCCGCGTGGCTTTGGCGCCGTACACTGGTACCCCAACGTACCAGCCGGTTTTGAAGACTTGGAGTCTAAGGCACTGCAGCGCGTACGCGCCGCGCACTGAAGCCCGCCAGCGGATCTCAGTTTTTCGACTCCTGCCCCAGAACCGTATCGGAAGGGTGACAGGACCCTCGCTGCTAGATTAACCTCGTGGCGTTTTTGCCGACCGCGCCCGAACGCCCAGAGCACCCGCCATGACCCTGCGCCACTTGTTCCTGCTCGCCGTGACACTGACGGTCTGTGCCACCGCAAATGCCGCCGCGACTCGGAATCTGAGAATTCTGACATGGCAGGACTATGTTCCGGCTGACGTGGCGGCCGACTTTGAAAAAGAAACCGGAATCCACGTCGAGGTGACCCTCTCAAACAACGAGGACATCATTACGCGCCTACGGGCCTCCAATGGCGCCGGTTTCGACCTCGCGCAACCCTCGCATGACCGCGTCGCAGGCGCCCAGCAGGCCTACCATATCTATAGGCCGTTTGATGAAAGCCGATTGCCCATGGACCGGTATATACCGCAAATGATCGACTCGGTCCGCAAGAATACGACCCTAGGCGGACGACTCTATGGCTCGCCATATTTGTATGGCATAGAGGGTCTGGTCGCCAACACCCGCCGCGCCCACATCACGGACTACAGCGATATGTGCCGGCCTGATTTAGCCGGCAAAACGGCGCTGCGTATCCGTCGCAATACGCTGATCGCCATGGCCTTTGCGCAGAGTAAGGATCCGTTCGCTCTGTATGCGGATCCGCCCGCCTACGCCAAACTGATCGATGAAGTGGCCGATCGCCTGATCGAATGCAAACACAATCTAGGCATGGCGTACGAAAGCCAGAACCAGATCGTCGACGCCGTCAAGTCAGGGCACATCGTGGCCGCTATGCTCTGGGACTCTCCAATCTATGAAATGAACCGCCAAGCGCCATCGATCCGCTACGTGGATCCGAAGAGCGGCGCGCTGGGTTGGATCATGACCTTCGCCCTTCCGGCCCGCGGGGAGAACGAGGACGCCGCCTACGCATGGATTAAGTTCACCAGCCGGCCCGAGATCGCGGCGCGCATCAGTAAAGTCGTGGGCAACTTCACCTGTTACAGCGGCACACTCAAGTACGTGGACGCGCGCCTAAAGACACAGCTATTTTTGAGCCTGCCAAAGGGCTTTGGATCAGTGCATTGGTACCCGAACGTACCGGCCGGTTTCGAAGATCTAGAGTCGAAGGCACTGCAGCGTGTCCGCGCAGCGCACTAAATCGGTCGTCGAGACGCTGCACCCAACTCAAGACGTAACGCAGACAACAGCGACTCTTCATAGCCCTCTAGCACCTCACCGCCCACGAGACCGGCGGTCTTGAGCTTCTCAAGCACCCGGCTATTGGCCTCACACAGATAAACACGGACACCACGTTCCCGTAGTTTTGCGACGACCTCTTGTAACGCCTTGATACCTGTGCCGTCGATGAATGGCATCGCGCGCAACCGTAGTACCAAAACGGACGGATCCGTATGCGTGGAAAGCAGCGCACGCTCCAGATTATCGACCGCCGCGAAAAACATAGGTCCTGCAATCTCGTAAACGACAACGCCCTTGGGCAATGCCGATAGACCTAGCGCCCCAAGATCGACCGACAACGCACTCTCCTCAGCAGGTTTGGTTTCGACCGACTCGGCCATCCGGCGCAAGAACTGCAACACCGACAAGATCACCCCCACGTTCACTGCAACCACAAGATCCACCAAGACCGTGAGCAGAAAAGTAATGGCGAGAATAATGCGGTCAGCCCGCGGCGCGGTGCGCAGAAGATGCGCAAAGTGCCGCACGTCGCTCATGTTCCAGGCCACCACAAACAGGATCGCAGCCAGCGCCGCCAGTGGAATTTCGTCAGCCAAGGGCGCAAGAAATAACAAAACGCCGACCAAAATCAGCACGTGCGTCAGGCCAGCCAGCGGGCTACTGCCCCCATTACGCGCGTTGGTCGCAGTACGCGCAATGGCACCCGTCGCCGCAAAACCACCAAATACCGGCGCCAGAACATTGGCAATGCCTTGTCCAATCAGTTCCTGATTGGAATCGTGGCGCGTGCCGGCCATACCGTCTGCGACAACCGCCGAAAGCAGGGACTCGATCGCGCCGAGCATAGCAATCGTGAAAGCCGGACCAATGAGTCGCAAGGCATCGGAGACCGTGAGATCGGGCCAAGCCGGCATTGGCAGTCCACGCGGTATGCCGCCGAAGGCCGACCCGATTGTCGCCACGCCATCCCAATGGAACGTCGCTTGCAAGATTGTCGCGATCATCATCGCCACAAGAGGACCCGGCACACGCCGAAGCAACGGTACTTTGGGCGTGTAAATGACCAATAAAAGACTGGCACAGGACAACGCGACAGTAGGTGCATGCATATAGGGAAAGGCTTCGGCGAGGTGCAATAACTTCTCGTGGAAATGCACACCCGAGATTTTCGGCAGGCCGAAGAAATCCCGCCACTCACCGACCCAAATAATCACGGCGATGCCAGTGGTAAAGCCAGTAATGACAGGTGCAGGAATAAACTTAATAACACTGCCCATGCGGGCGAGGCCCATCAGGATGAGAATAAAGCCCGCCATCAGCGTCGCCATCTGCAATCCAGCGATGCCGTACTGGGCCGCAACCCCCGCCAAAATGACAACAAACGCCCCGGTAGGTCCGGCAATCTGGAGCCTAGTACCGCCGAACAAGCTGACACACGTGCCAGCAATAATCGCCGTATAGAGACCCTGTTCCGGCCGCGCGCCGCTGGCAATAGCGAAAGCCATGGCCAGTGGCAAGGCCACAATACCGACGATCAGGCCGGCCACCACGTTACGCAGCCAGTGCGGGCGCCCAAGAACGCCGACCCTAAAGGCTTCAACAATAGCGATCATGGCACTGCCTTTAGAATCAGGGGGACGGGCCCGCCGACGGCAAGCCCACCAATTACACCACTGTGACACTAACTCAATGGCCGGGCATCAGGGTCTAGCGCAACCGTCCGACGCGCAACAAAAACTGGCCCGCGCCGGCGAGGCCTCCAACCGACTGCCACCGCTTTTATAGGTCCCCCGTTCGTGCGAGCGCCGGCTAAAAGCCCATCTGCACAAGGCCAAACGCCAGAAAAGTATGCTATTGGTCGCTTCCGCAATGAGGACCGCCGCTGCTGCCGCAACAACGCCTACCCCCAAGAATAAACGCAATGAAAAAGTTCAAATTTTGGAGACGCGTCCTACTCGTCCTGCCGATCGCGGTAGCACTCGGGGACACCCCGTCCCTGCAGCCGATCGCCCAATTGGACCTGACCCGCTATCAAGGCACCTGGTTTGAGATCGCCAAGTATCCAAACCGCTTCCAGGCTATGTGCGTGCGTGACACGACCGCGCAGTACCGTATCCAGAGCGCGGGCCGTGTGGAGGTTCAGAACCGCTGCACACGCCAAGATGGCTCCATCGCACAGGTGACTGGTGCGGCCCGACTACACGGCGCTACAGGCTCCGCCATGCTCGAAGTGCGTTTCGCACCCGCTTGGCTGGCATGGCTCCACGCCGTGTGGGCACCGTATTGGGTATTCGACCTCGATAGTGCCTATTCACTGGCAGCAGTCGGCCACCCCACCCGGGACTATCTGTGGATACTCTCCAGAACGCCTACTGTCGATCCAGAGCGTTACCACGCGTTGCTGCGCCGCATCCAAGCGGCCGGCTATGACGTCAGCCGCCTGGAGACCACCCCGCAGCGACCTTAACGCTTAATGTCGCGGGGCCGTGTAAACCTGTTTGCCTTGGAACCAGGTCGACAGGACCTGCGTCTGGGCGATCTCATCGGCGCGGCCGGTCGCGGCCAACTGCACGGGATCCCGGTCGATGACGACAAAATCAGCTGACTTACCCACCTCGAGACTACCGGCGACCGCATCAATCCCCAACCAGCGGGCCCCATTGATCGTGTACGCCGCCAGCACGTCCGCAATACCGATCGCCTGTCGGGCATTCAGCACCGGGCCTGCGGGCAGACGACGGGTCAGTGCCCGCGCCATATTCACGAACGGACGTGGATCCCGCGTCTCGACAGGGGCATCGGATCCAGCCGCTAGAATGGCGCCGGCATCGCGTGTCGCGCGCACGGGATAGGTGTTTTCTTCGTAATAACTGCCCGGCACATGCAATGCCGCGTAGTCATTGCCTGACACCTTCTGTAAGAAAGGAATCACCGTCATGTCGTAGTCAGGATCAACGTCCGCCCATGCATAGGTGTAAGCAATAAACAGGTGATTGTGACCTAGGCGCGCAATATCATCGGGGTGAGCCAACTGAATATGCGCAAAGCCATCCCGAGTGGTTGCATTACCATCTGCGGCCCGCGCCGCTTCAATGGCATCAAGCCCCGTACGAACCGCACGGTCGCCGATCGCGTGGATGTGTAGATTAAAGCCCGCCAAGTGAAAGCGGCGCGAAAATTCTTTTATTACCTCGGCGTCGTGCTGCAACTGCCCGTGCGAAATTTTGCATTGCGCCGGATGAAAGCCGTGCTCCTGTGTGAACTGCAACACCTGCGCATCCGTCGCAGCCACACTACGCGCGCGCTCGGCGACACAGTCGACACTCGCCGTATCGACATAACCCAAAACAGTCACCCGACCCTGCTCATCCCTACCGAAGCGCGGTTGCAACAACGGCTCTAGTACCGCGCCGTTGGGCAGGGTCGGCGGGTGGGCTAAGGGATCGCCCTCCAGAACGCCGTCAGCGAAGATCTTGACCGTATCGGCCCGCACGAGCGGACTATTGGCAAAGCGCGCGCGTATCGTTTGCGCCTTCGCCACCATCGCGTCGTAGTCGACCGCACCACCCGCCACCCTGTAGCGTTCCGGATCATGAAACTGCGCTAAATTGGCGCGCATTGTCATCCGTCCGCTGTCGGCCAGCTTCTCCCAAAAACCCATGCCGTCTGGATTTGCCATGGCATCGGTGATGGCAGTAATACCGGCGCGATTGATGCGCCGCGCAACCTGCTCTGGGTGCGCCAGTACACGCGCGTACTCGGTGTACATCATGCTATTGGCGTTGATGGTATAGCGTGCGTCTTCATTCACCGCTCCGTTCAGCTCGCCGGTCGCATCCACACCAACCAACGCACGGTAGTCTGCAAAATCCGTTGCCAGCGTCTGCTTCGACAGCCCGACGATCTGCCCCGTATTATTTTTCGCGTGCGTGAGGCCTAGGCTATTGAACGCGCTGTGATGCCCATCGTTGCCGAGCAACTGCACTTCCCGATCCTTGGCGGCCAGATCCAAGGCCGCCCGCAGCGATGGATGCTGCTCATCCGGCTGATTGCCAGCGACATAGTTCCATTGATGAACTAAAAGGCGGCCGCCGACCGGCACCGGATAACGTTTCAGACACGCACGCACAAAGTCAGTCAGCTGCCGCAGGCTCAACGGGCGGCTGTCGAGATCGCAAACCGGCAGGTCCACAATGTCTAGCGGATGCATATGGGCGTCGACCAGTCCCGGGAGGACGGAGCGGCCCTGCAGTTGTACAACCCGCGTCGACTGGCCTATTGATCCTCGCGCCCTCGCGTCGTCGCCGACATAAGCCAAGCGGCCATCGCGGATCACCAAAGCGGAGGCAGTGCGGCCCGCCCCAGTCCATATGTTGCCGCCAAGCAACACCAAATCAGCGCCCGTGCCCATGTCACTGCCGGCAAAAGCCGAACTGAAAAACCCAACTGCCAAGCAGTAGAGCAGAATTTTTGCGCGTGATTTGCCTAGCATGACCCTCTCCTCAGTGTGCACCCAGCGGACGATTCTGACCGGTCGCTGGCAACTCTCCTAGTGCTAGGTGCGAAAACCCGACAGTTGCGGTAACGTTCCCGCACCGCAGACAGCGGTCGAGGCAAAGCGCGCCCACAGCGCCGCCCCGAGGGGGAAAATATGCGAACCATCTTTTAACGGCAATCCCGCCATCGACCCGAGGAGTTCTGATGACTCACCTCATCCTGCGCACGACTATTGCCACACTACTTGCCGCCGCTGTAGCCCCGGCTTACGCCACAGAAACCGTGAAAACCGCGTCGGCCGGACTGGATGATGTCGTCGTCACCGCAACGCGTCGTGAAGAGCGACTGATGGACATTCCAATGAGCGTACAAGCGTTCAGTCAGGAAAAGCTCGATGCGCAAGGCCTCAAGAACGTAGACGATCTGTCGCGGGCCTCGCCGGGCGTCACATTCCTCCGTAACGGCAGCGGTTCGGCCGGTAACTATAACGACGAGGGCTCGGACATCTCGATCCGTGGCATCGACTCCTCGGCAGGCGCCTCGACCACCGGCATTTATCTCGACGAGACGCCCATCCAAGGCCGTCACCTGAACTTCGGCACGCTCAATGCCTTTCCGGCACTGTTCGACCTAGAACGCGTCGAAGTTCTAAAGGGTCCTCAAGGCACCCTGTTTGGCTCGGGCTCAGAGGGCGGCGCCATTCGCTTCATTACGCCAGAACCCAACTTGCATGAATTCCAAGGCTACGCACGTGCCGAGTACGGTGCGATGGAGAAAGGCGGCACCAACTACGAAGCCGGCATTGCGGTGGGCGGCCCTATCATTGATGGCAAACTCGGCTTTCGCATCAGCGCCTCTGTTCGCGAGGATGGCGGTTGGGTCAACCGGGTCGCCTACACCGCGCCGCCCAGTTCGGCGGGCCCGAACGGTGAGGTGATCTACAGCGGCGCGCCGAGCGTCGATCATGTGGTGGAAAAGAATGCCAACTGGCACGACACCCAGACTTTCCGCCTAGCCCATAAGTGGCAGACCACCGAG
>Ga0209499_1000437_pt1 | contig 30608 bp, 31 predicted proteins | sample C_130208_EF_Meta_FD_187306 | JGI IMG/M metagenome (GOLD analysis project Ga0209499, IMG submission 187306) | Freshwater microbial communities from Lake Croche, Canada to study carbon cycling - C_130208_EF_MetaG (SPAdes) (version 2) | ecosystem: Environmental > Aquatic > Freshwater > Lake... | reverse complement strand
TTCTTATGGAAGCCATTCTCACTGCACTAGCAATATTGGCGATTATGTATTTCGCCAAAGATGGCTCCAGTAAAAGAGGTAAGAAAGATTAGCTAACGCTCCTTGATGATTAGAAGAAGCGACCAATTGATAAGCCATCAGTAAGTCCTCCGATAGGAGGTTATTCGATGGTCACAAATGACCGGGCTGAAAGGCTTTGGTGCATCTTAAATCGCAAGATTTGCTACCGCACTAAACGTAGACCAGTAAAAATTCACCTGTTATGCACTATCCAAATTATTCACTCGTGGCCATAATTCTTGCAATCCGCCAAAGTGGGTGGCCATACCAAAGGAGAAATAAATGAGTGATGAACTAGAGGTCATCGTCCGTGAAATGTTTGAGGATTTAGACAAGTTGGATGTCGTTAAAATTCTTGATTGTTTTTCGCAAGATGTTCAGTGGGTCGATGAATTTACTGAAGAATGGAAATTTGGCAAAAGCAATCTAGAGACCTTCTTTTCAAACGTTGCAAATTCGATCACAAACATGAAGTCAAAAGCTTCGAATTTCCGCACCGTCGTGAGCGGCGAAAATGCACTGGTTACATTCATGTTGGAACAGACTTACACTCACGATGGCCAAAATGTTGATTTAAAGGCGCCGACAACTATGGCTTTCATCAGAGAAAACGGAACCTGGAAAGTTTCGCTTCTTCACTCTATACCTTTGTAGTTCATGCAGGCTTAAGCAATGAGCAAGTGATTATTGCTAGAGATGTAAATTCTTGTGACTCAATGACCACCTATCAGTGCTGTCCGCTAGGCCCATGTCCATCATCACCTGATGATCGGCCATTCCTTTTCCATTTTAATTTAGGCCCATGATCACCTGGTCTAACTTTTCGAATCCCCAATTTATTTCCAAGGGTCGCAAGCAAGCGAAATTCAGGAAAGTACTCGCGACGTAGCGCTATGTAGGCAAGCACAATTGCATATATTCCAATTAACTTTGGAACCGTAACTGCCATGGCCAGTAAAGATAATCCAAGAAAAGTTCCAATTGTTATTGCTAACAAATGAATAATCTTGCGAAGCGCATTAACAATTGCCCAAGCAATACCTTCCTTGGAGTTTAGGAAATTCACCAATTTGTGCGACGTTAAGGCAATTGCAAACGGCCCAGAAAAAATGGTCACCATGAAAATTATGACAACTAGGTAGGCAAGTGATTCCATAACTATGCCTCCCATTCATTTCTGATTGCGGCGAACATAATCATGTTCTCACGAGAACCATCATCCTGACAGCACTTGTCTCGCAACACGCCTTCTTGCTGGTAACCGGCGTTAGAAAGTACCTTCAAAGAAGGTTTATTAGATTCAACAACTAGCGCTTCAATGCGGTGGAAACCAATTGTGTCAAAACCATATTCCGTCAATAACTTTGTCGCTTGGGTTGCAATTCCTTTTCCGCGAACATCTGCGGTTAACCAGTAACCGATCTCAGCTTTTGCTTCTTCAAGAACCAAGGTGTGAAAAGAAAGTGCACCTGCAAATTTTCCATCGTATTCAAGTGCTAACTGAAGTTCCGTCCTCATAGTGAAGCCATTAGGAGAGCGTTCCCGAACATAATGTTCCGCATTAGCCATTTGATAATTAGCGGGGATACGAGTGAATTTAGGAATTATCGGATCTTGTACACCTTCAAATAATGGAACGATGTCGCGCTCTTCAGGCGCACGAAGAGTTATCAACCCGTACTGCAGAGTTGGAACTTCAGTTGGCCACCAGATCATTTGCTTAGTATCGCAGGTTAATTAACCTTCTTGTAGATCTGTAGGTGCTCACACAGCTTCAAGGAATGGTCGAGATGGAACAAAAAAGGTTTTGCCCTTTGGTGATGTCCATAGGCAGGAGCCATCGGGATTACTTTCAAGGTTCCAACCACCATGTGTTTTCATTCTGTGATGGCGCCGGCACAGCAATCCAAGATTTGCAGGGTTTGTTTCGCCACCAGTTTCCCAACTCTTCGCATGATCAATATCTAAACTCTGGCCGGTTCGTCTACATCCAGGAAATCTGCAGACTCTATCTCGCGCTAATAAGAAATCAACTAATTCCTGCGGTGGTAAATAAGTTTCACGACCAAAATCTAAAAGATTCCCAGTAGTTGGATCACTTATAAATCTTTGCCACGTCGCATCTGCCGCCAATCGCCGTGCGACTGAAGCTGGAATGGGACCATATCCAGCAAGCTGTCCTGGATTTTCTGCTAAACCTAACAATGTTGGAAGATCAACTGCAACGCTGACTGTAAATGGACGGCGATGAGGTCGAACGTCATCTGCAAGTGAAGCCAATGCCTGTGCTGCTATTGATGTAAGTGCGTCGGCGCGCTTCATATCTGCGGATAGCAAAGACCAATCTGAAGTTTTATTCGACTCTTCTGAATCGTCACTATTTCTCTTCACGATAAATGCCTCAATAGATTTCATAACTAATTGCGCATCCTCAGCTGGCAAAATAGCGATAACGGTTGCCATTCCATCTGACTCTGGATAGCAAGAAACCCTGCGAGCATCACGGGCCCGATCTGCGACTTCTTCAAACTCCTCAGGTGCAAGTTGTGCAATTGTTGTCTTTACCTTTGATGCAACTTGTCCTGGGGTATGAAATTCTGCATGTGCCAACGCTGTTTGCTCCACACGGAAAACTGATTCTGGACTAAGGCCATTTCTGATAGCGGTGGCAGTTTCTCGTGCAATCACAGTTGCATGTGCTACCGAGATTTCACCGGTCGAAAGTGCTGAAATAGTATTGGGCAGATGTCCGACTAATACACGTGCAACATCGATTCGGCCTTGTGCAGTGGTCGGAGATAGTCGTAAAGCGGTAGCCACATCTTCTCGTTCTTCATCATCAACACAGCCAAAAATTCCACCATCTTCATCGGCATATTCACCAGCGATGGCCACCAAAGCTTCTTGCTTGAGTGCGCACAACCAGGACTCTTGGCGATCAAGTGCTGACAAGTAGTCAATTCTCCCTGAAGAACTTAATGAGCGTGGATTGATCTCAATTAATTCGCCAAGAACTTTATAACCGGGCTTCGCGTTGAGTAACTCGGCAACCTCAACATCGAGAATCTCTCGAGGAATTCGAAGCGCGGTAGTCATGAACCGAACTATTGATTGCCGCACCGACAAATCTAAAAGTTATGCACACGCTGGATTTCCAGGAATTTCCACATCAAAAGGAAAAAGTTAAATCGAAGTAAAGAGTTCTTCGAAATCGTATCTGTGTCTCAAGCGTCTAGGAGATTGCAGGCTATTGCTTACAAATAGGCTCTGGATTTCGAGGAACTTCTTTATGAGAGTTAACTTTTTTACACGATTGAAGAGCTAAAGCTGTGGATTAACCCTCTTGCATGTCAGTTGGCGCACCATGTACATCAAGTACATCCCCGCCTAACTTGGAACCTTCTCCACTGCGATTAAGTGGTGACTTTGGCTTGGCATCATCCTTGTAAATAGCAGGAATTGAACCAAGCAAACCCTTTTGGAAATCTTCAAACGCTTGTAGAACTTCGCGCTTTGTATTCATAACAAAGGGCCCCATCCAGGCAACAGGCTCTTTGATTGGTGCGCCACCAAGAATAAATAGTTCAAGTTCTGGAGAACGTGCTTCTTGCTGATTAGCAGCGCGCACAACAATTGTGTCGCCCTCGCCAAAGACAGCTAATTGACCCATTTGCACAGGACGTGCTTCGTCTCCAACAAATCCATGTCCTGCCATTGTGTACACAAGTGCGTTGTAATCCTTGCGCCATGGCAAACGTAATTCGGCGCCCGCTGCAACAGTTGCGTGCAACAAAGTAATTGGAGTTTGTGTTGACCCTGGACCAAAGTGCCCATCAACTTCTCCAGCAATAACTCGCAACAATGAACCGCCATCTGATGATGACAACAATGCAACATCTTTTGCGCGAACATCTTGATATGCAGGGGGAGACCACTTCTTTGCAGCAGGCAAGTTAACCCACAGCTGGAATCCGTGGAACAAACCGCCTGACATAACTAAACTTTCTGGGGGAGTTTCAATGTGCAAAATTCCCGCACCGGCTGTCATCCATTGTGTGTCGCCATTGGAAATAGTTCCACCGCCACCGTTGTTATCTTGGTGATCAAAGATGCCATCAATAATGTATGTAACAGTTTCGAATCCGCGGTGTGGGTGCCAAGGAGTTCCCTTTGGCTCACCTGGTGCGTATTCAACTTCACCCATTTGATCTAAGTGAATAAATGGATCAAGTTCTGCCATATCAACACCGGCAAATGCACGACGAACTGGAAAACCTTCACCTTCAAAACCTTGCGGCGCAGTAGTAATGCTCTTCACCTTGCGCGCACGCGCACCAGTAACTTCGTTCACACGAGGCAATACGGTGATGTCGCTAACGGTTACTGCAGGCATTTAACTCTCCTTAGTTCAGAACCCAAGGGTAATTGAACATTCAACTACTTGCAACTGGAACGCATTACTGCGGAAAGTGATTACAGGGCTTTGAGTGCTGAAACAACCTGAGTCAATGAAGCCTTGGCGTCACCGAACAGCAACATTGTCTTTGGATCATACAAGAGTTCGTTTTCGATGCCAGCAAAGCCTGGGCGCATTGAACGCTTCAAGAAAATGATGTTGGCTGCATGGTTCACTTCAAGAATTGGCATTCCATAAATTGGGCAACCAGGAGTTGTTTGTGCAGCAGGGTTAACAACATCGTTTGCTCCAATAACAATTGCTACATCTGTCTGACCAAATGTTGGATTTACTTCATCCATTTCAAGCAGTTGCTCGTATGGAACATTTGCTTCTGCAAGAAGAACGTTCATGTGGCCTGGCATACGACCTGCAACTGGGTGAATACCGTATGCAACATCAATACCCTTTGAAATCATTAAGTCAGCTAACTCGCGAACTGTGTGCTGTGCCTGTGCAACCGCTAATCCAAAACCAGGAACGATGACAACGCGTCGTGCATAGTTAAGCAAGATTGCAACGTCATCAGGTGAACCTGATTTAACTGGACGCTCTTCAGCAGCACCTGTTGCATCTTGTGCCTTTGCAGTAAATGCCCCAAACAATGTTCCAAACAATGAACGACCCATTGCTTCGGCCATCTTTCGAGTCAAGATAGTTCCTGATGCGCCAACTAATGTTCCGGCGATGATCAAGAGAACTGAATCAAGCACATACCCACTTGCAGCCACTGTTAAACCAGTAAATGCATTAAGCAATGAGATAACAATGGGTACATCCGCTCCACCAACTGGCAAAACGAAGAGAACACCAAAAAGCAATGAAAGACCAGCAAGAATTAATAGAGGAGCTGTACCAAGTGCGCTTACTACCCAGCCACCAACTCCAATTACAGAAACCAAGGTTGCAGCGATAATGAAGCGGCCCGCTGGGAAAATTACTGGACGAGTAGTCATTAATTCTTGAAGCTTCATGAAGGTGATGACAGATCCGCTGAATGAAACACAGCCGACAATTACCGTAAATACGGTAAAGATAACTTCAGCAGTTGTTGCATCTGCGCCAAGGTGTAAATACTCAACGATCGCTACCAATGCAGCAGCGCCACCACCCACACCATTAAATAGTGCAACAAGTTGTGGCATCTGAGTCATTTGAACCTTGCGTGCTGCTGGAACACCAATAAGTAAGCCAATAGCCATCGCACCAAGAATTAAACCAAGGTGGTTAAGTGGCAACGAAGAACCTGGGTTGGCATAAAAGAAGACAACTAATGTTGCAAGAGTTGCACCAAAGGCACCGATCAGGTTGCCTCGACGAGCAGTCTTTGGATGTGACAAACCCTTTAGCGCAAGAATGAATGCAACACCGGCTGCTAGGCCGATGAGGTCATACAGCGTGCGGCTCACTTTTTGTTTCCTTTGAACATTTCAAGCATTCGGTCAGTTACAACAAACCCGCCGACCATATTGATGGTTGCCAAAATAATCGCCGTTATTGCTAGACCTAATTCAAGATTTGTTTCACTGTGATCGGCCACGATGATTGCGCCGACCAGAATAACTCCGTGGATGGCATTAGCACCTGACATTAATGGTGTGTGCAATGTTGATGAAACTTTAGAAACAACTTCGAAACCAACAAAGACAGCTAACACGAAAATCGAAAGAATCGCCATTGCACTCATTACTTTGCTCCTCTTCGTGCTCCGCCATGGGTAACTGCGGCGCCGTTAATAATTTCATCATCAAAATCAAGGTTAAATGAAGCCTTTTGGTCATCCTTTGCAGGAATAGTAAATAGTGACAATAGATTCACAACGTTTCGCGAATACAAGAATGAAGCGTGGAATGGCAGCTGGCTAGGAACATCTTTGCCACCCCAGATACGAACTCCACCGGCAGTTTCAACAATCTCGCCAGGTTTTGAACCTTCAACGTTTCCACCAGTTTCGGCGGCCAAGTCAACAATGATTGTTCCGGGAGCCATTGAATCCACCATTGCCTGTGTCATCAAACGAGGTGCTTGGCGACCAGGAACAGCAGCAGTTGTAATAACAACATGTGATTTTGCAATGTATGGAGTTAAAAGTTCGCGTTGCTTTGCTGCGCGATCTTCAGTCATCTCACGTGCATATCCGCCGGCGCCTTCAAGTGCTTCAAGTTCTAATTCAATAAACGCTGCTCCCATAGAACGAACCTCATCAGCAGAGGCTGGACGAACATCGTATGCAGAAACCACTGCACCTAAACGCCGGGATGTTGCGATTGCTTGTAAGCCAGCAACACCTGCACCAAGAACTAAAACTTGCGCCGGTGTAACTGTTCCTGCCGCAGTCATTAACATTGGGAAGAATCGTGGAGAAAGTTCTGCTCCAACAATTGCTGCGCGATACCCAGCACATAGTGCTTGTGAAGTTAGAGCATCCATTGACTGTGCGCGCGAAATACGTGGAACAAGTTCGAGCGAAAATGCGGTAACTCCTGCCGCAGCGGCAGCTTCAATTGAATCAACTGCAGTAACAGGAGATAAGAATGAAATTGTGATTGCGCCCTTTTTCAAAGTGGCCATTTGCTGGGCTGTTAGCGGCTGAACTGAAAGAACTACATCGGCATCTGCTAGAACATCACCACTTTTAACAGTGGCACCAGCAGCTGTGAAAGCAGCATCTGTTGCTTGCGAATGGTTACCCGCACCGGATTCGATACTTACATCGAGTCCTAATCGAGTCAGTTTGTTGATGATGTCTGGAACTAGCGCTACACGCTTTTCTCCAGCTTTTATTTCTTTCGGAACGGCTATGCGCATACGCCAAATGTTAGTGGGTGGAACCCTTCAAGTCACCTCGTACTAGGTGGTACAGGATCGATTGAATCGTTGTTCGGCGGTGATACGCCTCTCTCCACACGACAGAACGTGGACCATCAATTACTGATGCTTCTACTTCTTCGCCACGGTGCGCGGGTAAACAATGCATGAACACAGAGTCCTTACTTGTTAATCTCATGAGATTTTCAGTGACTGCAAATGGCGAGAGCGCTGGCACCTTTTCGGCGCGATCTGCTTCGGAATCACCCATGGACATCCACACATCTGTATACAGAACAGATGCATCTTTCGCGGCTGCTTCGGGATCGTTAGTTACTTCAACTTTTCCACCATTGTGTGCGGCAATATTTTTTGCAACAGCTACAACAACTGGATCTGGCGCCCACTTACCTTTAGGTGTTGCTGCAACAACATGTGCACCCATGATTGCTCCCATGAGCAACCAAGCATGAGACATATTGTTTCCATCACCTAGATAGACAAATTTACGACCAGAAATATCTGTTCCAAAATTTTCGCGAATTGTTAACCAGTCGGCAAGTAATTGCGTTGGATGATCATCATCTGTTAACGCATTGATAACCGGAATAGATGCATTAGCGCCAAGTTCATCTACATCGGCTTGCGCAAAGGTACGAATAATTAATGCACTGCAATAGCCACTAATTATTTTTGCAGTGTCAGCGATAGTTTCGCCGCGACCTAGTTGCAATTCATCGCCGCGAATAAAGATTGGGGTTCCACCTAGGTGGGCAACAGCTGTTTCTGAGGACAAACGGGTGCGAGTCGAAGGCTTTGTCATATAAATGGCGACAGACTTATTTGCCAGCGCGGTGTTTGATCGCAGTGGCTTCTCAGCAAATTCAGCGGCTGTCGAAAGCAATAATTCGACATCGGCGCGGCTCAAATGCTCCGTACGTAGTAAGTCCTTCATTTGCGAATTCTACCCGTATTTTTGTGGTGCTCGAAGGTATTCTTATCCACCTAATGGGCCTCTTTAAGAAAATCGGAACAGACGGTGATACCGATCTACTGACCCGACCATCCGAACAGCTTCTGGAAGATGACGGCGGGCATGATCGCTTCTCACATTATGTGAAGAAAGAGAAGATCACCGAATCAGCAGTCACTGGAAAAGCAGTCAAAGCATTGTGTGGGAAAAAGTGGATCCCTTCCCGAGACCCTGAAAAGTATCCAATTTGTCCAACCTGCAAAGAAATATATGCAGGACTTAAGCCCGCGCCCGAAGATAAATCTACATCCGAAGATAAATAAGAATGAAGCGCAGTTTGGGCTTCGCTCTGTCATTCCTTTTACTCATAACCTTTTTTGCACAACCAATACAGGCGGCTGATAAAGAGCCACGAAAAATTTTGTCGGGATGGATTCCTTATTACTCTGTAAAAACTGTTCTTCCATTAGTACGCAAACTTCCAACCGCTGCCCCATCTGCTGCGGGTCAACCAGCAGTTTGTGATGCTTCTCAATATGGCCCAGCAGAAAATCAAGCAATTGAAAGTTCATACCTCTTTACTAAGAAGGACTTAATGAAAGAGGTAATGCCATTCTGGTTTAGCTTAAAAAGTCCAACAGTTATTCGTGATGACTACATCACGGGTAATCCATCATGGCCTATGGCAGACACTGTTTGTTTAATGCGCAGAGCTGGATTACAAGTGATTCCAACAATGACTGATGGAACCGACAAACTTGTACTTTCCGGTTACTTATCAAATGCCACAACCCGTACAACGTTAGTAAAGACAATCGTGGATCTAGTATTGAAAAACAACTTTGATGGAATTGATCTTGATTACGAAGGATTTGCATTCGTCGATGGAAATAACACATGGAGCACAACAGCGCCGCGCTGGGTTGCATTTATAAAAGAATTGAGCGTTGCGTTGCATGCCAACAATAAATTGCTTTCTGTCTCAACACCATATCTATATAACCCTAAAGAAGTTCAAAAAGGTTACTTTGTTTATGCATGGGCTGATATTGCAAGCAGCATTGATCGCTTGCGAATAATGACGTATGACTTTTCAGTTGCAAAACCAGGACCTATGGGCCCATTAACATGGACTGAAAAAACAATTCAGTATGCAATTAGCGTTATGTCAGCATCAAAGGTTTATATGGGTTTACCTGGATATGGACGAGATTGGATTACATCGGTCGCTGGAAAGTGCCCAACATCTGCACCGCCTGGATTAGTTGCTGGAGCAAAGGCAGCCACATTCAAAATGAATTACGCATTAGCAAAAGCTGCAATCGATGGGGCAGTTCCAATATTTAATGAGCAATACAGTGAAGCCACATATAGCTATGTACAAAGCTTTAATGGTTTATCTGCAGCTGGTGCGGCAACCGCATGCACAGTAAATCGAACTGTTTGGTATCAAAATGCACGAAGTTTCGCCGATCGAATGGCTTTGGTTGCCAAGTACCGGCTTGGTGGTGCGGCAATCTGGACACTAGGTATGGAAGATGATGCAGCCGCAACTGAAATTCGAAATGCCGCTCTTGCTATTGCACCTGATCCAGTGATTAACACTATGACTGTAGAAAATATAAGTGAGGGTTCAGTTAACTACGGAGACCTTTTCACTGTTAAAGGTTTGATCACGCTTAAGGACAAAACACCTATCGCCGGACAGTCTGTTGCACTTGAAATTAAGCGCCCAAGTGATTCTTCGTGGACAAAGATCGCAGATCTAGTCACAGCCCTAGATGGAACCGTCAAGACACCTATGACATTAGGCGGTAGTGCTTCAATACGTTTGACCACAACTGGAACATGGGAACGTTCAGAATCTGCTAGTACTGAACAAAGGATTGCGGTCAAGACTCTGCTTCAAATTGATCGCCCAGTATCAGCATTAAAAACCACGCCGTTCATCATTAAAGCTCAATTACTTCCAAAGGTTTCTGGAAAGTCTGCCAACCTGCAGAAGAATGTAAATGGAAAGTGGCAAAATATAGGTCCGGCCATCATTTCTGATGCCACAGGGATGTTTACTTTTACTTCTTCAGAACCGAAACGAGGAGTTATCACCATGCGTATTCAGATCGTTGGCGATATAACTTCTGAAAACTTTGCGATTGTGATCCGCTAGCAATGGTCAAAATTAAGGACAAGATTGAAGAAGAGATACAGGCCATTTTTAATGGCGATGTTCCATGGATAACAATTGTGTGGGATGACCCTGTCAACCTCATGACGTATGTGACCTACGTGTTGATGGAATTATTTGGATACAGCAAGGAAAAAGCACACGAGTTAATGATGAAGATTCACACAGAAGGCAAAGCTGTTGTTTCAAGTGGCAGTCGCGAAGAAATGGAACATGATGTTGCACGTTTACATGAATATGGATTGTGGGCAACGTTGCAACGTGGAGATCAAGCGATATGAAAGAGAACGAGCATGGCTTCTTTCGCCACGGAGATAACGCTTACCTAGCCAATTTTTCAGAAGCTGAGCGCGAAGTACTGACCAATTTAGTTGAACAAATAATTGAACTATTAGCGGAGCGAGTAGATCACCACAATGATGATCCGTTAGCTGCAATGGTTGGGATAACTATGCATGACACACCACCAGATGATGAAGTCTTACTGCGCTTATTGCCCAATGCATACGCGGATCAAGTAGATGCTTCCGAATTTCGTAGATATACCGAATCAACTTTGCGCCAAAAGAAGCAAGCGCATGCCATGGCAATGCGAATGCATTTGATGAGTGCAGTTGATGGAATTGTTGAAGTAGATCACGATGGTGCAAATGCATGGCTGGGTGCAATGAATGATGTGCGCCTTGCACTTGGTGTGCGATTGAAGGTTGAGGAAAATTCGCATGAGGATTTGGAATTGTTAGCCCCTGATGACCCGATGCGTGGGGTTTATGCGGTGTATAGCTGGCTCGGCTGGCTGCAGGAAAGTTTAATTTCTGCGCTAATGGATGAATCTGAATAGTGCATTGACTCAAGGTAGGCTAACCCTGTGAGTGATGCCCCAATTGGAATATTTGATTCAGGTGTAGGTGGTCTCACCGTTGCACGTGCAATCTTGGATCAACTTCCTAATGAATCAACTCTTTATATTGGTGACACAGCGCGAGGACCCTACGGTCCTCGACCATTAGCCGAAGTTCGCGAATTTGCACTTGAAACAATAGATTTTCTTGTTGAACAAGGCGTAAAGGCAATTGTTATCGCGTGTAATACGGCGTCGGCAGCAATGCTTCGTGATGCACGTGAGCGTTATTCCATCCCGGTTATCGAAGTAATTCAACCCGCGGTACGTCGCGCAGTTGCAGCAACACGTTCAGGAAATATTGGTGTTATTGGGACACGTGCAACCATTGATTCAAAAGCATATTTCGATTCATTTGCGGCAGCACCACAATTAAAGATCACATCAATTGCATGTCCACTGTTTACTGAATATGTAGAGCGTGGTGAAACTTCTGGCACTGAGATCACAAAGGTTGCTCGTGAATATTTAGCACCACTAATGGATGCCAAGGTTGATACTTTGGTTCTGGGCTGTACCCACTACCCATTACTGACTGGTGTTATTTCCTACGTTGTGGGTGAAGGTGTCACCTTGGTTTCGAGCGCCGAAGAAACAGCAAAAGATTTGTACCGCACATTGGTCGAGAATGGTTCATTGCGAGCACAATCAACACCTGCAACACATAAATTCTTAGCAACCGGTGATGCAAAGGCCTTCGAAACCTTGGCTCGACGTTTCCTAGGTCCCGAGGTAACTCAAGTTGAGCACCAAACGTTATAGAGAAACTAGGAGCTATTCATGGCACGCAATGACGGACGCACAGTTAATGATCTGCGCGAAATTAAATTCACTCGCAGTTGGTTAGATCATGCTGAAGGTTCAGTTCTAGTTGAATTCGGTAAGACTCGTGTTTTGTGTGTTGCATCATTTACTCCTGGTGTTCCTCGTTGGTTGAAAGACACAGGTAATGGATGGGTCACATCAGAGTATTCAATGTTGCCTCGTGCAACTCATACTCGTTCTGATCGCGAGAGCGTTAAAGGAAAGCTTGGCGGTCGCACGCAAGAAATTTCACGACTAGTTGGGCGCTCATTACGTGCAGTTGTAAATATGAAAGAGCTTGGCGAAAACACAATTGTGATCGACTGCGATGTGTTGCAAGCAGATGGTGGTACTCGTACCGCTGCAATTACAGGTGCATATGTTGCACTTGCCGATGCAATTTCTTGGGCAAAGGCTCAAGGGCACCTAAAGGCGGCCGCAAAGCCACTTAATGATTCAGTTGCAGCGGTAAGCGTTGGAATCATTGATGGAGTTCCGATGCTAGATCTTTGTTACGAAGAAGATGTGCGAGCAGGAACAGATATGAATGTTGTCGTTGCAGGGGATGGACGATTCATCGAAGTTCAGGGCACTGCAGAAGGCGAACCATTTGATCGAGCGTTGTTAAATCAACTTCTTGACTTGGCTGTTGCTGGATGCGTAACACTTAATCAGATGCAGAAAGCTGCACTTGCAAAGTAATGTCTCATAAACTTGTTTTAGCAACACGTAATCAAGGAAAGATCACTGAGTTTCGACGCATTCTTGATGCTTTAGCTCCGGGTGCAATAGAGCTTATTGGCGTCGATCAATTTCCAGATTTGATTGATGTTGAAGAAACCGGATCAACATTTGAAGAAAATTCATTGCTCAAGGCCCGTTATACGAGCCAAGCAACTGGGTTGCCAGCGATTGCTGATGATTCAGGTTTATGTGTAGATGCATTAAATGGTGGTCCCGGAATATTTTCTGCGCGTTGGGCAGGCGAACATGGAAATGACAGAGCAAATTTAGAAAAGGTTTTAGATCAGCTGAAAGATGTCCCCGACAGCAAGCGCACCGCGCACTTCATGTGCGTGGCATCGCTCGTACTTCCGGATGGTCGCCAACAGGTTGCCGTAGGGCGGTTTGATGGACATATTCTGCATGCCCCTGTTGGCGAGAATGGATTTGGCTACGACCCAATTTTCCAGCCCGCAGGAATGTCCATTTCCTCTGCACAAATGAGCGCGGAGGATAAGGATTTACTGAGCCATCGTGGAAAATCACTGCGGGCATTAGCACCTCATGTCATCCATTTGCTTGCAAGCCTGAGGTAACCTTTACCTATCACAGCGCGTTAATTACGTGCTTATAGCTATCCAAGGAGTTCGAAGTGGCCGTTAAGAAGACCGTTAAGAAGACCGCAAAGAAGGCAGCAAAGAAGACAGCTGCAAAGAAGTCGCCAGCTAAGAAAGCTGTAGCCAAGAAGAAGACAGTTAAGAAAACTGTAGCGAAGCGAGCAGTTGCCAAGAAGGTTGCGAAGAAGTCACCAGCCAAGAAAGCTGCAACTAAGCGCGTCGTAAAGAAGGTTGCTAAGAAAGCAGTAGCCAAGAAGGTCGCTAAAAAGACCGCAAAGAAGGCTCCTGCGAAGCGCGTTGCTAAGAAAGCAACAACAACTCGAGTTTCATCTGCACCAGCAGCAATTACTGCACCAGCAGCAATTACTGCACCAGCAGCAATTACTGCACCAGCAGCAATTACTGCACCAGCAAAATCAGTTGCACCTGTTGTAGCAAAGCCGGTCGCAGCCCCTAAAGCATCACGCACAGCGTGGATTGTTGTTATCGGAATTGCAATTCTTGTCGCAATCGTTTGGTCAAAGTCAGCTGGAACAAGTGATGATGGGGCAGCTCCTGCGCCAGAAATGTCACAATCTGCCGAACCAACTGCATCTGCTGAACCAACTGCATCAGAGTCAACAGGTGCAGCAGTAGCAATGGTTGAAGCTCCAACAAAGTTTGTTGCCCTAAAAAGTGCAGATGGATTGAAGCTTCGCTGGATTGCACCAACAGCAATGGATGGCTTAACTGGATACAACGTTGAGATTCGTGCAAACGGAAAAGGTGATTGGACAGTAATTGCAACTGTTCCAGCAGATCAACTGACTCAGAATGTAACAATGGCAAGTGATTCAGGATGGACTCAGTTCCGCGTTTCATCTGTGTACTCAGATGGTCAAACTGCTTCAGCTACAGCTTTTGGAATTCCTGGAGAGTTCAAGTAAATCTAAAAAGCTTAAATAAAAATCCCTCACCGAAAGGTGGGGGATTTTTTATGTCTATGAAGTATCTAGAGTTGCGAAGTGATTGCATCCACATATGCGCGAACACCTGCAGGTACAAGGTGGACGCCATCTGGGCCAAAGTATTCTGCATGACCCTGGGAGATAGCTGCCCAATCAATTAAGCGAGCACTGTACGTAGCTGCAAAGCGTGCAATCAGGGCATTGTTTTCATCTCGCCAAGCACGTGGGACAGCGGTGTTTACAACAACAATACGGGGCTGATCCTTAATCTCTTCAAAAATTGCAGCGACCTGAGCTTCGGTTAACTTGTTGTTATTACCTAAATTCAAAACAATCGTTGCATTACTCATATTTATCTTGTCATGGGTAATCACATCTAGTAGTTCAGGTGCTTGTCGCCCTACCCGTGCATTAATCAATCCAATGGGCTGGCGATTATCTAACTCAAAACGAATTCCAAGAATTACTGAGTCACCTGTGACCCACAAACCAGGATTACTACCGTCAGAGGAAATCGAAGGAGAGGCCGCAGGTGTTTGTAGTTGTTCTTTCAAATCTGCTAGCTGCTTGTCACCCTTAACTATTGCACTCGATGCAACCGATGCAGTCATGCCGATCACAGAAAGGACAATCAGTAAGACACCAGCTCTTTGGCGCAATTGCACACGCTTTGTGCGGTACTTCATTCCCTTGAACCAATAATCAACAAGTCCTGTCCGAACAGGAAGTTCTACCAAACGTAAAGAAATATCTGCCAATGCAAAGACAATCAGAATTCGCAATGCGTATAAAGCCCACTGCGATCCTTCAAGATCATAGTTTGGGCGAGTAACTTGAAAAACTACCCAATGCCATAAATAAATTGCATAAGAACGTTCACCGATCCACACGAATGGCTTGCTGCTTAAGATTGGGGCAAAGCGCGATGCCGGATGAACAATTGAAGTGATAATTGCACATCCAAATATTCCAGCCAATGGGAAAGCCAATTTATACAAAGTTGGATCAGTTTCATTAATAAACAAAAAAGCTGCAATGATTCCGAGGAAGCCAATTACTCCAATGCCATCAATAAAATCTTGAGCTTTGCGAGTGACCGTTTCTTGCAAGTTTTGTGGGATCCAACTGACTGCTAAGGCTGCACCTAGAAATAGCCCAATACTGTGAGTATCTGTTCCAAAGTACACGTGACTCACCTGGGATGTACTCGCTGCATCAACTTGCAATGAAACAACCAGCAGAGCAATACCTGAAAAAGCAGCGATTAGTAGAGCAGCGCCAGGGATCTTGTTTTTTCCAAAATAGCGCAGTACCAACAACAAAATTAGCGGCCACACTAAATAGAACTGCGCCTCCACACCTAATGACCATGTGTGTTGTAATAATGGTGGACGACCAATTGCTTCGAAGTAATCAGTATGACGAAAAACTAACCACCAATTCATTCCACCAAATAGCGCAAATGGTGTGTCACCCAAGAATCGACGCATCGTATCTGGTGCCCATAAACCGACGACAATTGTTGTCGTGATTATCATGAATACAAGAGGTGGCAACAATCGACGAATACGTGCAACATAAAAAGCACGAAGATCTAACCCACCGCTGCGTTGAATTGAATCAAGAAGCAAGCGCGTGATTACGTAACCTGAGATTACAAAAAACAGGTCGACGCCCAAGAATCCACCTGGAATCCATTTGAATCCAAGGTGGTACAGCATTACCGCTATTACTGCGACAGCACGCAAGCCATCAATTGCAGGTATGTATCGGATACCTCGCTCAGTGGCCATGATTAATTAATCCCTACGAAGTAACGCTGTGGTTAATAGCGAAGAGCTATCTAGCGCTTTGCTGATTTCTTAGCAGCGCTCTTCTTTGCTGGTGCTTTCTTTGCAATTTTCTTAGGTGCAGATAAGGCAGGGCGCGTGCGTTGGCTAGCAACTTTCAGAGGCCCTGGATTAATTAATGTGTCATCTGCGTTCAAGTTATCTAGAACGCTCTTTTGTAGATCTTCTAATCGTTGGAATGCACCATCTAGGCGATTTCGTGATTGCTGAATTGCAGACTCTGCTGCATCTAACGATTGCTTTTGAATTCGGTACAGGCGCTCTGCTTCAGAAATTACACCTGAAAGCCACTGACGGTATCCAGTAACTTCAGTTGTAGCTTCAGTAATAATGCGTTCACCTTCGCGTCGTGCAGCTGTGGCAAGAGTAGAAATTTCACGCTTCTTGCTCTCCATAAGAGCTTCGGCTTCTGATTCGGCAAGAGCGATTTTTTCTTCAGCTTCAGATTCTGCAGCTTGGATGTATTTGCGTCCGCGAGTTTCGGCACCGGCCAGAATCGTGCGAGCTTTTGCATCAGCTGCTTCTAACTCTTCTTTTGTCGCGCGTGCTGTTTCTGACACTAAACGTGTAGCTGCGAGCTGCGCTTTGCTTTCGCGTGCTTGAGCAGATTTGATCATTGACATCGCAGTTTCAGTTGCGAGAATTTCAAACTCTTCTTTTGTTAAACCGGTGATGTCGCGGCGAGATTTCAAATCTGCAATCTGTGCTTCGAGTTCACGAATGCGATCAACAGATGAAGGCAGGTTAGTGGTCTCTTCTTCAGTAAAGCCCACCCAATTAAGGAAGCTCTTCTTCTGCGCCATCGTGCACCTCGCTGCTCGTTCAAACCCTGGTTAAAAACCCTATGTAGAGAAGGCTTAGGTTAGAGCAATGACCTATTTCCTGTAAATCGCCACGGAAATCGCTATGTACTGGCTAATCCAGGCTGCAAGAACGAAGATATGGAAGAGCTCGTGGAAGCCGAAGTACTTGGCTGCGCGGCCAGGGCGCTTGAGAGCGTAAAAAATCGCACCGACCGAGTAGAACAAACCACCAATGGCAATTGGAAGAAGTACCCATAAACCACCCGCGCGATAGAGCGCTGGGGTGTAAAAAACGGCGACCCAACCTAATGCCAGATAATTAGCAACGTATAGCCAACGCGGAGCACCTATCCAGAAGACACGAAGCGCAACACCCAAGGCTGCACCAATCCACACAACTGATAACAAGATAGTTCGATCGCGACCTTCAAGTAATGCAACTGCAAATGGTGTGTAAGAACCAGCTATCAATAAATTAATATTCGCATGATCCCATCGGCGCCAGATCATTTTCTTTTTTGGGACCCATGGCACCCGATGGTAAATCGCCGAAACACTAAACAACATAATCGAAGTGATTGAAAAAATAGCCACAGCAAATTTAAGCGACTCTTTACTTAATATAAATAATACGAGCGAGGCAATAATGACCGCCGGTGTTGCCCCTAAGTGAAACCAACCACGTAGCTTTGGTGGGGCAATTGGAGTCTGGCTCATACCGATAAGCCTAGGGCAAGAATGGTAATCTCACCGTGGACAAACTCTGGGACCACTGCCAAACTTGCCCAATGACACATAGATCACCCATATTTGAAATCAGCGATGTTTACATCGATCAAGAAGCAGCCCTTAGTCCCATGGGATGCACCTACTTAGGAAACGGGCTAAATCAAGACAAGCTGGACGACTTCTCAATTGCTGCAGCTGAAGTTAGTGCAAATCTAACTCGCGAAACTTTGAAGAAGTTATCTGCCATGCAACCAATCGATGAGATTGATCGTATTGCAAAGGCTGTAATGACTGAGCGTCTTGAATCAGGACTTGCCTTGCATGACAGTCAAGAAGGATTTGTGTTGTGGAATGTCTTGACATCACCACCATCAAATGTGCGTTCGATCTTTGAACTAATGCCAAAGAGCTCTGAGCAAGATTTCGACAACATTGCTAAGCGCTTAGCTGCAGTTGATGCCGCTTATAGTTCTTGGTGCGAAACGATTATGACCGTTGCAAAGTCTGGAAAAACGACTGCGCAGCGTCAGGTTAAAGGTGTTATCGATCAATTAGAAAGCTACGCCAATGGCGGCTACAGCGCAATGTGTAAAAACTTTGATGCCGATGGCAAATACCCAGCCATGCATGAAGCAGCAAAGCTTGCTGAAGCAGCTTCTGCAAAGACGGCTAAATTCTTGCGTGATAATTACCTGCCAATTGCAACACCTAACGATGCAGTTGGCGCAGATCGCTACGCGGTGTGGGCTCGATACTTCACCGGAGCTCAATTAGATCTTCCAGCAACGTATGAATGGGGAAAGAAAGAACTCAAAGCGATCAATGATCGTATGTGGGAACTTGCAAAGGTAATTAACCCATCTGCAAAGACTCTTCGTGAAGTTGCTGACACACTTGAAAATGATCCTAAATACACAGTTGAAGGTCCTGAAAATGTAATTAAATATCTTCAGGATTTCACTGATGCGGCTATGAAGCGCATGAATGGTGAGTTCTTTGAAATTGATCCACGCATTGCAATCTGCGAAGCACGTCTTGCACCAGAAGGCAGCGCATCGGCGCCGTATTACAACCCACCATCTGAAGATCTTTCACGTCCAGGTACAACATGGATTCCAATGTTGGGCAAGAATAAAGTCAGCAACTGGCACCTTGTTTCAACGTGGTATCACGAAGCGGTTCCGGGCCACCATTTACAAATCGGTACAGCAACAGTCGAGAAGGATCGCCTCACTCGTTTCCAGCGCACATCTGCATGGATCAGTGGATACGGCGAAGGCTGGGCGTTATACGCAGAGCGATTCATGAATGAACTTGGTGCATTTGATGAACCAGGTATTGAAATGGGTTACTTGTCTGCACAAGCACTACGTGCTGCACGCATCGTTGTTGATATCGGAATGCACCTTGGCTATAAAGATGACAATGGAGTTGTGTGGAATGCGGAGAGCTCACGCAAACTGCTCAACGAACAGGCACTTCTGGACGAGGATCATTCACGAAGTGAAACTGATCGATATCTTGGCTGGCCCGGACAAGCGATTTCCTACAAGGTGGGCGAGCGCGTCTGGATGACGGCGCGAGAAGATGCCAAGGCACGACTGGGGGCGGGCTTTAATATGAAGAAGTTCCACAGTTATGCACTGAAGTTGGGACCAATGGGTCTTGACCCATTTGCTGCAGAAATGAAGTTGTGGGCAGGCCAGTAGGGCCCAATAAGTTACTCGCAAGTACAGTAAAAACTTGGGGCGGGTCTGGTGATTTCACCATTCGCCCCCTTTTTTATGCTTAGATTATGAAAAAGTCGATAAAGAAAAATCAAAATAATCTCAGTTTATTAATGCAAATTACTCGCGATTGGTTCACAATTGTGCACGTCGGATGTCAAAGGGGTTCCTCGAGGACTCCTAGTGGCTGACGAATTCGCAGGTCAAATGGCCGGCGAACATGATCCTCATGGAGGAATACATACATGTTGAAACTCGACAGCAATCAGTGGAACCTCGTCTACAACGTATTCTCGTTCGGACTAGTTTCAATGCTCGCATGCACGATTTACACACTTGTCTCACAGCAACGTGTGGCAGCTAAGTACCGCAACGCACTAGTGATGTCATCAATGGTTACATTCATTGCTGGCTACCACTACATGCGTATTTTCAACTCATTCAACGAATCATCTGCAGACATGACAGTAAATGTTTCTGGCGCACAGGGTTCATTCAATGAGGCTTACCGCTATGTTGACTGGCTACTAACAGTGCCTCTACTACTAGTAGAAGTTATTGCTGTACTAGCACTAGCTAAGGAAGTTTCACGCTCACTAATCATGCGTCTTGTACCAGCTTCTGCTGCAATGATCGCACTTGGTTACCCAGGTGAAGTTTCAAACGATCAGAACACACAGGTTCTATACGGTGTTCTATCAACAATTCCATTCCTATACATTCTTTACGTCCTATTCGTAGAGCTTGGTAAGTCACTTGATCGTCAGCCTGAAGGAGTAGCGGCAACAGTTGGTCGCCTACGTCTTCTACTGATCGCAACATGGGGCGTATACCCAATCTCATACATCCTAGGAATGGGTGGAGATGCAACAGCTCAGCAGTTCGTTGGCGTACAGGTTGGTTACACAGTCGCTGACGTTTTGGCTAAGTGCGTATTCGGTCTAACAATTCTGAAGATCGCTCGCATGAAGTCAATTGCTGAAGGAATGAAGGACGATCACTAATTACGCAAGTAATTAGGATCTAATTTAAGAATCCTTAAAACAGGAGTGTCGCGAAAGCGGCACTCCTGTTTGGCTTTCTAGACTGTGCCTATGGTCAACTTAACCCCAGCAAGTAACGAAGAAAATAAAAACTGGATTAATAATTACCGCATGGGTGGCTATCTGCTCTTTGCCTGCGGATTAATTAACCTTCGCTATCAATGGGGTCAACCAAATATTGCGTCGCATAGCGCGCTAATTTTTATCCCCGGAGCGCTGATCATTGGTTCAACATTTATCCCTGCTGCGCTAAAGGTATTAGCTCGCCGAGAAATTAAGTTCTTAATTGGCGCTCTTGGAGTTGCGCTAATTGCCTACGCCTTCAGCAATTAATTGCTGGCTTTATAACTAGGGTTCGATAGTTACTTTCGGAAAGAAAGATCTGCTTTCTTCATTTCACTAATTAGTATTCGAATCGCATTTGGGCCCATGCCGTGTAACTCTTTGACCGCTGCCAGTGATGTCTTACGTAGATCAGATAACTTGAATAATCCATCATCGATTAATGCGCGTCGTGCTGGAGCCGCCAAACCAATCTCAACCCAGGCTTGATCAACTGATGCGTAGTAATCCAGATCAACATCATCATTGGTTGCGGGGTTGATGTTCTTCAATTTCTTTTCTTCACGGCGGGCAGCAGCGGCGCGCTTTATTTCAGCGGCTTCCATTTTGATTTTGGCTGCAGATTTCTTTGCCACATACGAACTGTAACTTCTTACCTATAGCTGTGTGCGGGAGGCGGGACTTGAACCCGCACGTCCGAAGACACAGGTTCCTAAGACCTGCGTGTCTGCCATTTCACCACTCCCGCAAATCCTTACCAAAGCGTTACCGCTTCCGTATGGATAGGGGACAAGATTAGAGGTAAGTTACGAATGTTCCAAAACGGCGAGTATTCAAACGGCGACAACGTAGAGAGAGGCTTTAAGCCATGTCATTGACCCCAACACCTGCAGATAAGTTCACTTTTGGCCTCTGGACAGTGGGCTGGCAGGCGCGTGACCCCTTTGGAGATGCAACTCGTGATCCACTGGACCCAGTTCGCACAGTCAATGAATTAGCTGCACGCGGAGCACATGGTGTGACTTTTCACGATGATGATTTGATCCCATTTGGAAGCGATGATTCTGCTCGCCGCGGTCACATTGATCGTTTCAAGAAAGCACTTGCCGACACCGGCATGAAGGTTCCGATGGCAACAACAAACTTGTTTACACATCCTGTTTTCAAAGATGGTGCTTTTACTTCAAATGATAAAGATATTCGCCGTTATGCAATTCGCAAGGTGATGACAAATATTGAACTAGCTGTCGAACTTGGTGCGACAACGTATGTATGTTGGGGCGGCCGTGAAGGTGCTGAATCAGATGGTGCCAAGGATGCTTACGTTGCACTTGATCGTTTCCGCGAAGCATTTAACACCTTAGGTGAATTCGTAACTGACAATGGATATGACATTAAATTTGCAATTGAGCCAAAGCCAAATGAGCCACGCGGTGATATTTTCTTGCCAACAATTGGTCATGCACTCGCATTTATTAACTCATTAGATCGCCCAGAACTTGTTGGCTTAAATCCAGAAGTTGGTCACGAACAAATGGCTGGACTCAACTTTGTTCATGGAATCGCACAAGCGTTGTGGCACAAGAAGTTATTCCACATCGATCTAAATGGTCAGCACGGTCCAAAGTTTGATCAAGATTTAGTTTTTGGTCACGGAGATCTTAAGTCAGCATTCTTCTTAGTTGATTTACTTGAACGTTATAACTACAGCGGGCCAAAGCACTTTGATTACAAGCCAGCACGTACTGAAAGTGACAAGGGCGTATGGGAATCAGCGACTGCAAACATGCGCACTTACCTTGCACTTAAAGAGCGTGCCGCAGCTTTCCGCGCAGATTCGCGAGTCATTGCAGCGATGAAGGAATCAAATATTCCAGGACTTTCTGAGCCAACACTTGCTGCAGGTGAAACATGGAAGGATCTTGCAAAGGATTCCTTTGATGTGGAAGCAGCGGGCAAGCGCGGATATGGCTATGAAGCTATAGATCAGCTTGCACTAGAGCACCTGATGGGCTTGAAGTAAGCCGCTTTGGGTCTACGAGTTAGCTGGCAAGGTTGCCGCGACGAGAGATCGCGTCAACGCTAGCTGATACAAGTAGAACTGCTCCGGTAACTAGGAATTGAATTCCTGCGCCGTAACCAAGCAATCCCATACCGTTATCAATAACGGCTACAACTAATCCACCAAGGATTGCATCGCGCATCTTTCCTTTTCCACCGAACAAGGAAACGCCACCGATTACTGCAGCACCGACTGCATAGAGAAGAGTCGAGCTACCTCCGGTAGATGGAGAGATGGAGTTCATGCGGGATGCAAAGAGCATTCCGGCAACAGCAGCTAGCGATGAACACAACACAAATGCAACAGTACGCACACGCTTTACGTTGATTCCTGCGCGTCGGGCAGCTTCTGCATTTCCACCAACTGCATACAAGTGGCGGCCAAATGCTGTGCTGCCAAGTAAGAATGTTCCTGCAACTAAAATAGACAAAATAATTGGAACAACAATTGGAATTCCACGAGTACTAATTACTGGAGGATTTCCGCGCTCTTGGTTAAGTGCAAATACAGCGCCACCAGTTATCAATAGCAGCCCACCGGTTTTTAGAATCCACAGATTTAAAAGTTCAGCGTTCAAGCCAGCGCGGCGACGTGAATTAATGCGATTAAGTCCTAAGAGCACATACACGGCACTGGCTGCGAGATAGAGAATCCAACCCTGAGCAGGTGTGAGGTTACTGTTTTCAACTGCCAAAATAATTTTGTTATCAATTGGAATTGTTCCACCCTCACCTGCAAGCAACAACAGGATTCCTTGGAATGCTAAGAAAGCTGACAAGGTAACAACGAAAGAGGGAATACCGATTCGGGAAACAAGTGTTCCCATTAGAAATCCGAGTATCGCGCCAACACCAATGCTTATTGCTAACGCTGCATACCAAGGAAAGTCATGGTTTGTAATAAGTAAAACTAATACTGCGCCAGCCACACCAGAGGCATAACCAGCTGATAGATCGATTTCGCCCAGTAAAAGAACGAAAACCAAGCCCATTGCAATAACAATGACAGGTGCTGCTTGGGTCAATAAGTTGGCAAAGTTGCGGTTAGTAAAGAAGTACTCAGACATAGTTGTAAAGATTGTGGCTAGCGAGACAAGGCCCAAGACCGCTGGCAGTGAGCCAATATCGCCTGCTTTGACCTTGCTCCAGTAGTTTTGAGCAACAGTGATAAGTGATTCTTTTTCTACGACAACATCGTTACTCACTTGGCACCCCCAGATTTACCTGTAGTTATCAATTCGATCACCTGGTTGGTGGTTACATCCTTCTTCTTTACCTGTCCTGCCATAGTTCCGAGATAGAGAGCTGCGATGTTATCTGCAACTTGGAATATGTCATTTAGATTGTGGCTAATCAAAATCACAGCCAAACCGTTATCTGCAAGGCGTCGTACAAGATTTAGAACTTGTTCAGTTTGAGCAACACCAAGTGCTGCAGTTGGTTCATCCAGAATTACAACTTTGCTGTTCCACAATACTGCGCGTGCAATCGCAACTGTTTGGCGTTGCCCACCAGAAAGAGAAGAAACATTTTGACGAATCGACTTAACTGTTCGGACGCTAAGTCCATCTAGTGTTTTACGAGCAAGGGATTCCATATTTGATTCATTGAGTACAACACCTTTTTTAACTTCGCGTCCTAAAAACATGTTATGAACAATGTCTAGGTTGTCGCACAGAGCTAAATCTTGGTAAACAATTTCAATTCCAAGTGCCGTCGCATCGCGCGGCCCATTGACTGCAACTTTTTGTCCCTCGAAATGGAACTCGCCTTCTTCAGCTTGATAAATTCCAGCAATACATTTAATCAGCGTTGACTTGCCTGCGCCGTTATCTCCCACAAGAGCTGTTACCTGTCCGGCATATGCATCGAAGTCAACGTTCTTTAAAACGTGAACCGGACCGAAGGATTTGTTAATGCCGCGAAGCGAAAGAATTGGCTCGCTCATGAAGTGTGCTCCCTTAGTGGATATTTCAAACTGTGTGGCTCGAGATTAGAGTAATCGGTATTTCTGTTAAATAAAAACAGTTCCGGCCCGAGTTTCCTCGAGCCGGAACTGCTCAATTATTCATCTGTAAAACAGATTGGTCTCTAATGAATTAGATACCGTTTGCCTTACAAACTGCCTCTGTTGCAATCTTGCAAACAGCTGCGCGAGTCTGGAAACCATCAGCAATAACTACCTTTACGTTTGCCTTTGTGATTCCAACTGGTACTAGAAGAACTGATGGAACATCACGCTTTCCATCGTTTGTCTTTCCAGTTGCATTTGTAACCTTAGTTCCCTTGATCAATGCGATCGCAAGATCTGCAGCTCCGTTTGCTTCCTGCTTTACAGCCTTGTAAACAGTGTTTGAAAGGTCACCAGTAAGGATCGCTGCAAGTCCGTCTGCTGTTGCATCCTGACCTGATACGCAAACCTTGCCGTTTAGCTTGTTCTTCTTTAGAACTGCTACTGCTGCAAGTCCAAGACCTTCGTTAGCTGATACAACTGCATCAAGCTTTCCGCCTGCCTTAGTTAGCTGCTGCTCGAAAATTACGCCACCCTTTGCGTTGTCCCAATCTGGAACAGCTTGGTCATCAACAAGTGTGTACGCCTTTGATGTGATCAATGGGCGTAGAACTGAGTCATAACCCTGCTTGAACAATGTTGCGTTGTTATCTGTTGGTGAACCGTTTAGGTAAACGATTGAAGCCTTCTTCTTGCCAGCTGCATCAAGACATGCCTTGATTCCCTGACCCTGAAGCTTGCCTACTGCTACGTTGTCGAATGAAACGTAGTATGAAGCTGAACCAGCAAGTGTTAGACGATCGTAATCGATTGTCTTAATTCCAGCCTTTGCAGCCTTTGCTTGGATCGCAGCTGTTGATGGTGAATCAAGTCCAGCCATGATCAAAACCTTTACGCCCTTTGCCATCATCTGATCAGCAATAGTTGCGAACTTAGCCTTGTCTCCGTTTGCGTTCTGAATATCTGCAGTTACGTTTGCAGCCTTGAATGCTGCTGCAAGGAACTTGCGGTCTGCTGTTTCCCAGCGAGCTGAAGAAGCTGCATCAGGAAGAATTACGCCAACTTGTACTGACGCTGCTGTTGCAGACGAAACAGATACGAAGCCAGTTAGTGCGAGTACAGCAGCTGAAATTACAGCTACGACCGCGTTACGACGCTTTGTCATCTAATTAACGACCTTTCGGGGTAAATCATCCGGAAATGAAATTGTTTCCATTCCTTTGGTGTGGATGAGTAGTGAGGTAAAAATAGACCTGACTGGCCAAAAGGTCACTATCAAAAATGGGGTAAATGCCCTTTTTACCTAACGATTTGATAACGGCCTCCACCGCTCACGATAACCTTGCCCAATGGCTTCACATATTGAGATTTTAGAGCGCGAGATTAAGGCCGCTATCGGTCGAGCTATCGACGCCGGATCATTTGTTGGCCAGACCCCTGACGCGATCAAGCTGGAACGACCTAAAGATCGAGAGCACGGGGACTATGCGACATCCATCGCACTGCAAATTGCCAAACCTGCTGGCAAGAATCCACGAGATATTGCGCAAATAATCGCAGACCAATTACATGGTGTTGTAGATATTTCAAAAGTTGAAATTGCGGGCCCTGGATTTATCAACATTACGCTCAATCGCGCTAGCCAAGCCGCACTTGTTCAAACAATTCTGGCAGCTAAGAGTGATTACGGAAAAGGAACGGCGCTCGCCGGAGTAAAAATCAACCTCGAATTTATTAGTGCGAATCCAACTGGACCTTTGCACTTAGGTCACACACGTTGGGCAGCAGTTGGCGATGCATTAGGTCGCGTACTGACTGCAGCAGGCGCATCTGTCACACGCGAGTTTTATATTAATGATCGCGGTAATCAGATGGATCTTTTTGGACAATCTGTAGAAGCCGTTGCACTGGGTAACGCGGTTCCAGAAAATGGTTATCAAGGGGATTACATAAAAGATTTAGCGCAAGAAGTTGTTGCTGAAAACGCAAACATAAAGAGTTTGCCTGAAAATGATCGTGTTATTGCATTTCGTGAAGCTGCATATCAATTGCAACTAAAGGATCAACAACGTGTCTTAGATACATTCAATACACATTTTGATGTCTGGTTCTCGGAGCGTTCTTTGCACGAGCAAGGCGCAGTTGAACACGGCTTAGAAAAACTTCGCTCACAAGGTCATGTCTTTGAAGTAGATGGTGCAGTGTGGTTACGCACGACTGACTTTGGAGATGACAAAGATCGAGTTATGACAAAAAGTGATGGCTCACTTACATACTTTGCATCAGATACTGCTTATTACATCAATAAGCGTGAACGAGGCTTTGATATCTGCATCTACATGTTAGGCGCTGATCACCACGGTTATATCGGTCGCTTAAAGGCGACGGCAGCATGTGCTGGTGATGATCCCGAGTACAACATTCATGTATTGATAGGTCAGTTAGTAAAGATTATGGAAGGTGGCGAAGAAGTTAAATTGTCTAAGCGCGCCGGAACAATCATTACTCTTGAAGAACTAGTTGAAAAAGTTGGCGTAGATGCTGCTCGCTACACCTTGATTCGCTATCCGGTTGACACTCCAATGGTCATGGATATCGATATCTTGAAGCGCAATACAAATGAAAATCCGGTTTATTACGTGCAATATGCCCACGCTCGAATTGCTGCAGTTTTGCGTAACGCCCAAGAGCTCGGCGCTTCATTGGAGTTGAATGATTTCGACCCTGCTCAGTTGTCACATGATCGGGAAAATGAATTGTTAGGTGCGTTGGCCGAATTCCCACGTGTCGTGGCAAGTGCGGCCGAATTCCGCGAACCGCATCGTATTGCTCGATACCTAGAAGAACTCGCCGGCACTTATCACGGTTTCTACAACGATTGCCGTGTCTTGCCAATGGGAGAAGAAAAATTGTCTGCGCTTCACACCGCGCGTTTATTACTATGTACTGCAACAAAGCAGGTTGTTCATAACGGCCTAGATCTACTTGGTGTCAGTGCACCGGAGAGGATGTAACTCATGTGGTCATCTTCTGTCACAACTAGTGCTGAACTTTCTATTGCAGGATTATCAGCTAAAACACTTGCTGAAGAATTTGGAACTCCAACATTTTTTCTTGACGAAGCAGATTTTCGTGCACGCGTGCTCGCTTGGGATAAAGCGTTAAAGGATGCATTTGGATCACATGCTGGCACTGTTTATTACGCATCAAAGGCCTTTATCTGCACAGAGCTTGCTCGCTGGATCAAAGAAATTGGGATTGGCATCGATGTAAGCACAGGTGGAGAAATGGCAGTTGCACTGGCCGGGGGAATTGATCCATCAAAGATCGAAGTTCATGGAAACAACAAATCTTTGGGCGAAATCGAAAAGGCTATTAGCGTCGGTGTCGAGACAATTGTTATTGATTCGATGTATGAAATTGATCGAGTAGCTGCGGCTGCCACACAGTTAGGCAAAGTCCAGCGTGTTCACCTGCGCCTGACTCCTGGAATTCAAGCTCATACGCATGAGTCAATTTCAACAGCGCATGAAGATGTGAAGTTTGGTTTTTCAATTGCAAGTGGGGCAGCATGGGCTGCAATTACTAAAGTCCACAGCCACTCATCACTAGAGCTTCGCGGAATCCACGCGCACATTGGTTCGCAGATTTTTGGATTTGAATCATTTGAAATGTTGGCCGAACGATTTGTGGCTTTCCTGGCACAGTATCGCGATGAGTTTAAAAAGGAATTACCTGAATTAGATCTTGGCGGTGGTTACGGAATCGCTTACTTGCCAGGTGATGAAACTGTGAATCCTGCAGAAGCTATGAACGCACTTGCTGCTGCAGTTACAAAAAATTGCGCTGCACATAATCTGCAGATTCCGAGAGTTTCAATTGAACCGGGCCGCGCAATTGTTGGGCCAACAATGTTTACTTTGTATGAAGTAGGCACAGTTAAAGATGTGACCTTAGAAAATGGAACCCATCGTCGATACATTTCCATAGATGGTGGAATGAGCGACAATATTCGCCCATCTCTGTACGGTGCTGAGTACACAACAATTTTGGCTAATCGCACCAGTACTGCGCCACATGTTTCTAGTCGTCTGGTTGGAAAGCATTGCGAAACCGGTGACATTGTTATTCGCGAAATTAATTTGCCTGATGACATCGTGCCAGGGGATTTATTAGCGGTCCCTGCAACAGGTGCATATGGACGCAGCATGGCCAGCAACTACAACCATGTGCCTCGACCACCAGTAGTTGCAGTAAAAGATGGAAAAGCTCGTGTAATTGTGCGCAGAGAGACTGAAGCTGATCTGCTTCGGCTCGATATTTAACGCCGATCTAGTCATCTATGAAAGAATGGCGCCATGAACTCGGGCGTCAAAACAATCACAATTGGCATGCTCGGCTGCGGCGTAGTGGGCAGCCAAGTTGCCCGCCTGCTCCAAGATGATGAGCAAGAACTATCAGAGCGTTCAGGTGCGCTGCTTAAGTTAAGCAAAGTAGGTGTTCGCACTGCAGGTGCGCGCGAGGGTGTTAATTCTTCGTTGATTACAACAGACCTTAATTCAATTGTGACTGATCCTGGTATTAACATCATTATTGAAGTAATGGGCGGAATCGAACCTGCTAAATCTTTAATCCTGGAAGCAATCAAAAATGGCAAATCTGTCATCACTGCAAACAAAGCGTTGCTTGCAACTCATGGACACGAATTATTTAATGCTGCAGATGCTGCTGGTGTTGATTTGTATTACGAAGCAGCCGTTGCTGGTGCGATTCCAATTATCCGTTCCATGCGCGAATCACTTGCTGGTGATCAAATTACCCGAGTAATGGGAATTGTTAATGGAACAACAAATTACATTCTTACCAAGATGCATGAAGAAGGCCGCGCTTTCGACGAAGTACTAAAAGAAGCACAATCACTTGGTTATGCCGAAGCAGATCCAACAGCCGACATCGAAGGCCATGACGCGGCAGCAAAGGCAGCCCTTCTTGCAAGCCTGGCATTTCACAGCACAGTCGTAATCGATGAGGTTTATTGCGAAGGTATTACACACATTTCATCTGAGGACGTTGCAGCAGCAAAATCAATGAACAGCATTATTAAACTATTGGCAATTGCCGAACTAACTGTTAAAGATGAAATTTCAGTTCGCGTGCATCCAGTGATCTTGCCCATGGCACATCCATTGGCTTCTGTGCGCAATGCGTTTAATGCAATCTATGTGGAATCTGAAGCTGCTGGTCAGCTTATGTTCTACGGTCGTGGAGCAGGTGGTGCGCCAACAGCATCAGCAATTCTTGGTGATTTAGTTGCAGTTGCTCGTCATGCTGCTTATTCAACTGTTGGTTATGGCGAATCAGATTATGCCGACCTGGATATTGCACCGATTGGCGCTGTTAAATCTCAATTCTTTGTTCGCCTGCATGTTGCTGATAAGTCAGGCGTTTTGGCTGCTATTGCGCAAACATTTGCAAGTGAAAACGTTTCGATTCAAACAGTACGACAAGCAGGTCTAGGGGCAGATGCAGAATTAATTGTGGTTACTCACGCAGCATCAGAAGATGCCTTGGATGCGTGTGTAGAAAAGTTGAAGAAGATGGATATTGTCAGCAAAGTCGAGAGCGTCATTCGCGTTGAGGGAGCACCTGCCTAATGGGTTTATTCGGTAAAAAAGAGAGCGGCGCACATCAATGGCGCGGAGTCATTGAGGAGTACCGTCACCGACTTCCAGTAAGTGCTAAAACTCCGATCGTTTCTTTGCGCGAAGGTGGGACTCCACTTATCTATGCCTGCAATCTTTCAGAACTTCTAGGTAACAATGTATGGATCAAATACGAAGGTCTAAA
>Ga0209499_1000434_pt1 | contig 30695 bp, 24 predicted proteins | sample C_130208_EF_Meta_FD_187306 | JGI IMG/M metagenome (GOLD analysis project Ga0209499, IMG submission 187306) | Freshwater microbial communities from Lake Croche, Canada to study carbon cycling - C_130208_EF_MetaG (SPAdes) (version 2) | ecosystem: Environmental > Aquatic > Freshwater > Lake... | reverse complement strand
CGCGGGCGGTGCGGGCATTTACTTTGCGGACGGCACATTCCAAGTCACTGCTGCTGTACCATATAGCAATGTCAATGTGGCCAGTTACTTGAGTGGACCTGTGGTTGTTGGTAACCTGACCATAAGCAATACCACAGCAAGCACATCAACAACCACTGGCGCACTGCTCATGGGTGGCGGTGCTGGTATTCAAGGGTCTGTTAACATTGGCGGTAACTTATCAGTTGCATTGGCTAGCCAACTCAGCTTTGTCATAGCCAGCAACAGCATTGTTGGCTCTAGTATGACCAGTAACGGCATAATACAATCAGCCGGCACTGCCACAGCCAATGCACTGGTCGGCAATGTCTATGGCTTGTTTGGTCAGAACGTGACTGTTAATTCAGCTAACGCAAGCACAAGCACTGGCACAGGTGCGTTGATAGTGGCAGGCGGTGCTGGCATTGCAGGCAACATAAGAGCAGGTGGTACGCATAGTGTCTTTAGCGGTAATGTCGGAGTTGGAGTTGTCCCATCTGATATAAGACTTGCTGTCTTCGGATACCCTGACATTACAAGTAAAATATTGTCGATTACTTCACCCAGTTCGGGCGGCGGTTCAAGTGCACCATTTTACGGTGCGTATATTGCAGTCGGTACTAATAACAGTGCATCGGCTGCATATGGTACGTACAGTGAATTAACCTATGTCAACGGCCAAATATCGTATGCAGGTTATTTTAAAAACGTAGGTGATAGTTCCCGTATCTCATACGGCATGTATGCCGAGACAACACAACCTGATTTGAACGGTCCTGGTATTGGATACGGTGGTTATTTAAAAGTAAACTCTGGTGCTGTGGGCACACTTGGTCAAACTTATGGTTTGAGAATCGAGTCTAACGTTACAACTGGTATAAACTCCTACGGTCTTGATATCAGCACACTGGCAGGCGCCACCAATGTGTATCCGTTGAACATCACACATGCCGGTACTCTACGCATGAGGGTGGATGGTACTGGCAACGTTGGCATTGGCAGTGCAACCAGTGTTGCAGGATCGCTGTTTGCCAGAGACATAACCAGTAATACTAGCATAACTGCAACCACTCTTACACTGGGCGGAACTGCCACAGTAAATGCACTTGTAAGCAATGTCTATGGTTTATTTGGACAGAATGTCACAGTTAACAGTGCCAATGCAAGCACAAGTACTGGCACAGGTGCATTAATCGTAACCACCGGTGGTATGGGTATTGCAGGCAACATCAATGTTGGCGGATCTCGCAGCCTATTCACTAATAGTGTTGGCATAGGTACTAGCACAGCAACTGGTATCAACAGCAATGTGTTTACTATATATGGCACTGCACAGCACTACGGCAATGTGGTTCTTCAGAACCTTGCCGCGGGCGGTGCGGGCATTTACTTTGCAGACGGCACATTCCAAACCAGTGCTGCTGTACCATATAGCAACATCAACGTGGCCAGTTACTTGAGTGGGCCTATATTGATAGGCAATTTGTATGTTGGTAACAGCACTGCAAGTACCAATACAACAACAGGTGCTATAATTACCAACGGCGGGGTTGGCATTGCTGGCAACGTTAACACTGGCGGTGTACAAAATACCTTTAGTGGTAACGTGGGTGTGGGCACTACCACTGTGGGTGCAGGTTACAAGCTGCAAGTTGTTGGTGCATTTGCTGCAACAACCAAAAGCTTCGTAATTGATCACCCAACCAAACCAGGCATGTTACTGCGTTATGGATCTCTGGAAGGTCCTGAAAATGGCGTATATGTGCGTGGCAGATTATCAAATACCAATGTCATTAAGCTGCCAGATTACTGGACTGGATTGATAGATGAAAACAGCATCACAGTTAATCTGACTGCAATTGGCACCAAGCAAGCTCTATGGGTTGACGACATAGTTGATAATACTGTTGTTGTTGGCGGCGCAAATATCAATTGTTTCTATACTGTGTTTGCAACTCGCAAAGATGTGGGCACGCTTGTGGTGGAGTTTTAATCGTGGGAGTTAATTATAATCCAGCAATAGTTACCAGTGGGTTAATACTGGCACTGGATGCTGCCAATCCAAAAAGCTATCCTGGGTCAGGTACTGCTTGGAATGATTTGAGTGGTAACGGTAAACATTTTGCTTGGGATGCACAGCCAACTTTTGTTTCGGCTGGTGGAGCATCTTATATTAATACAAATGGTAGGTTTGCAACTGGTCCGGCATCAGATTCTTTTGGTTTGACAGGTTCTTCTGGTTATACAGTTATATTTCTTATGCAGCAGATAACTTTAACTGCGAACTATTCATTTTTGTTTTCGAAGACTGGCACTGGTAGTGCTAATAGAGGTATAGCTGCCCATCTTGCGCATAGCGTCAGTACTGTATATTTTGATCAGGGTGGATGTTGCGGTTCAGACACTAGAACTAATATTGGTGTAGATACTACAAGTAACTGGTGTATGATGAGCCTTCGCAGAGATACCAACTCTTCTAACAGAAGCATCATTAAAAACACGACTACACTCATTACAAATACAAGTGCAGCAGCAGACATCAGTCTAATATCTGAACCTGTTTATATTAATAAAAATCCTAATGATTTGTCACTTACTGGTGCCTGGGATATTAAACTTGGTATGATGTTGACATATAATAGAGGTTTATCTGACGTAGAGATTAGTCAAAATTTCAATGCACTACGTGGGAGATATGGAATATGAGTTTAGCACATTCTCCTAGTATAGTTATGGACGGATTGATATTGTGTTTAGATGCAGCCAATCCAAAATCATACTCTGGAACAGGTACTGCTTGGAATGATGTGAGTGGTAATAGCAACAATGGAACTCTAGTAAATACTCCGACGTATAGTTCTACAAATAATGGTATATTTACTTTCGATGGGACTACTATGTATGCCGATACAAGCAAATCGTTAACGCAGCTCTCCATTGGAAATACCTATTCTTTTGAGACTGTTGCAAAAAGATCTGCTACAGCTAACGGACGAATTATCTTTGGCTGGCAGGGATTTAATGGAGGAGTAGTAATAGCTAGCGATAGAATTTTGGCTCAGGACTGGTATTCAACTGGTGTTAGTAGTTGGGGAGTTGCTCAAGCAAATTCTGGTATTACTACACAAATAGACACATGGTATCATTCTGTAGCAACTTTTAATGCACTAGGCTTTATGAGAATATACGTGAATGGTGTTCTTACAGCAAGCACAGATGTATCTGGTTTTACCACCAGTAGTGGAAATGTCTGGTATAGAGTTTCACCACCAGTAATAGCTGGAAGTAATTTTGCTGCATACCGTTTTCCTGGGTCTGTTGGATTGGGTAGATTCTACAATACCGAGCTATCCGCAGCAGAAGTTAGTCAAAACTTTAATGCCATTCGCGGGAGGTACGGTATATGAGTGTGTCAGCCGGACCTTCGGTTGTAACTAGCGGATTGGTGTTGGATTTAGATGCTGCAAATACCAAGTCGTATCCAGGATCAGGTACAGCTTGGGGTGATTTAAGTGGCAATGGCAATACAGGTACGTTGTTTAATACTCCAGGGGTAGATTCTACTAATGGCGGAAGTCTTACGTTCAACGGCACCAATCAATACTTAACAGCAAGCCCTATGCCATCGGGTACTAACTTATTTACAATTAGTGTTTGGATGTATTTGAACACAGATATCAATGGTGCGTGGGGCAGCATTAAAGGTTGTTTAATTTTTTCTGGTAATGTATCTGGTGCTTACGAATTTACCTTGAACACCGCCGGATCAGCGGCGGGTCCGCCCTATTCTATGACATTGGGTAGATATGGGGGCGGTGCAACTGGATCATGTACTGTATCTGGTATTAATATGCCAATTCAACAGTGGCATAATGTTGTTGTACTAAGGGACGGGGCATCTTCACAGCAAATGTATCTCAATGGTGCATTATTAGCTTCTGGTAATATTTCAACAAGTATGGGTGGTGGTACTTTGTATATGGGTGCTGCTACAGCAAATGCAAGTTATGGGGGTTATATGAATGGAAAATTTTCAAATATAACACAATACAACCGTGCTCTTTCAGCAGAAGAAATTCTACAAAACTTCAACGCCCTTCGAGGCCGCTATGGAATATGATCTACGATCACTAAAAATTACAAGCTAAATATCATGAGATTATCCAGGTTCACATGGCCAATACAGATAAAAATATAATTATTACCCCTAGTATTGGATCCAGCACTGCTGATCCAACCATTGTTTTCACAGGCGGTAATACCACTGTGGCCAATAGTATTAACATGGCAATGTATGCCAGTGGTACACTGAGTTGGAGTGGCACTGCTGGACAATTGTTTAGCATTACAAATAGCTTAACTGGCACCATATTTGCAGTCAATGATATAAGTGGTATTCCCAGCATAACTGTCAACAGTTTGGGTAACATAGTTCTCGCACAATACAACGGTAACGTGACCATAGGTGCGTCACAGGGACAAGCCAGTAATGTTCTCAGCGTTGCAGGCAATTTATACGCAACTGGCAACTCCTATGTTGCACAAAATCAATATATAACTGGCAACATTGTTGTATTGGGCAGCAATGACCTGTTTAATGGTAAAGTAGGTATAGGTACCAGCACTATAACCGGTGCCAACAGCAACGTGCTTGCAGTATATGGTACTACACAGCAATATGGTAATATTGCATTGCAGAGCCAAGCCGCAGGCGGCGCAGGCATATACTTTGCAGATGGCACATTCCAAACCACAGCAGGTGCTGCACCTGGCAACTATAGCAATACAAACGTGGCCAGTTATCTAAGCGGCCCAGTACAAGTTGGCAACTTGACTATCAACAACACCACTGCCAGCACCAGCACTGTCACAGGTGCATTGCTTATGGGCGGTGGTGCTGGTATACAGGGCAGTGTTAACATAGGTGGCAACTTATCAGTTGCATTGGCTAGCCAACTCAGCTTTGTCATAGCAAGTAACAGCATTGTCGCATCGTCTATGACCAGTAATGGTGCAATTCAATCAGCCGGTACAGCTACAGTAAACGCATTGGCTAGCAATGGCGCAGTAAGTGGCACAACTGGTACATTTACAGGTGCACTTTACGGTGCGAGTTTTAACACTGCGGGTACTGCTACTGTAAATGCACTGACTAGTAACGGCGCAGTCAGTGGCACAACTGGCACATTCACAGGTGCTCTATACGGAGCAAGCTTTAACACCGCAGGTACAGCTACAGTAAACGCACTTGCCAGCAACGGCGCGGTCAGTGGCACCACTGGCACATTCACAGGTGCTCTATACGGAGCAAGCTTCAACACAGCGGGTACTGCTACTGTAAATGCGCTGGCTAGCAACGGCGCAATAACTGGCACAACCATAACTGGTACTGCCGGTACATTTACCTCATTACAAAACAGCGGCACTACAACTACCAACGCATTGTCAAGCAACGTATATGGCGTGTTTGGACAAAACGTCGCTGTTAACAGTACCAATGCCAGTACTGCATACACAGCAGGTGCGCTAATAGTTGCAGGCGGAGTTGGTATCAACGGTAACTTGAACGTAAACGGTGCTAATAATCTGTTTAGCAATAAGGTTGGCATTGGTACCAGTGTTATACTCGGTGCACGAGCAAACGTATTGGCCGTATATGGCACAGAAAATCTCTACGGTAACTTGATAATTGCCAACACCACATCAGGCGGCAGTGGTATCTACTTCCCAGACGGCACATATCAACAAACGGCAGGCACTATTGGTGGTATAAACCAAAGCGTACAATACAACAACAACGGTGTATTTGGCGGTGATACTGATTTCTTATATGACAATGTAAACAAGCGTCTTGGCATTGGCACTATCAGTCTAACCAACAGCTTGACAGTGTTCTCTGCAACACCTGCATTATTCAGTACAACAAACGGTGCGGATCAACAGATAATTGTTGGTAACAGCAATACCAGTTCATACGGTACTGTGGTCGGATATAACAGCAGCGCAGGTTCAGGTCTCAACACTTATGGTTACATAAGTTTTGTTGGCGCAGCATCTAAAAACATATCTGTGACGTCTGGTAAGACCGGTATAGGTGGTATAACCATACCGCAAAACACATTGGAAATAGGCGGTACTACTGTAATAGGTGGTACATTTGCTGGCAACAACAACTTTATTAACCCACCTAGCAATGGACTTGCTGTTCAAGGATCTGTTGGTATTGGTACATTTACTCCACTTAGTACACTGGACGTAAACGGCATTATTAGCGCAAGAACTGCATTCAGTACAGGTGGTACTGCAACTGTAAATGCGCTGTCTAGCAATACCAACGTGGTCGGTGTTAACTTACAGTCAACAGGGCTTGCATCAGTTAGCTCGATGATTGCCAACACAAATATAACCACAAGCACACTTAATGCAACCAGTAACGTAATAGTTGCTAGCCTGAACAGCAATACAAATGTGGTTGCTACCAACGTTCAAAGTACTGGATTGGCCAGCGTTGCAAGTTTAATTGCCAACGCAAATATATTCGGCGCAACACTGAATACTAGTGGACTTGCACAACTGTCAAGTTTAATCGCCAATGCCAATACCACAACTGCTACACTAAACAGCACCGGCTTAGCGCAAGCTGCTAACTTTACTAGCAACGGTTATACCACAACTGCTACACTGCAAAGTGCCGGCCTTGCAACAGTTAATCAATTGATAAGCAATGCCAACATATACGGTGCCAACATCAACATTGGCGGTCCTGCACAACTGGCAAGTTTGATCGTCAATGTCAATACCACAACTGCTACGTTAAATGTCACAGGTGCTGCTCAAGTCAACAGCTTGATAAGCAACGCAGGTATTTACAGTGCAAACTTAAACATTGCAGGTGCTGCACTAGTTAATAGCTTAAACAGCAATACCAACGTGGTAGGTGTTAATTTACAGTCAACTGGACTGGCAACAGTCAATCAGTTGATAAGCAATGCCAACATATTCGGTGCCAACATCAATATAAGTGGTGCTGCACAGGTCAGCAGTTTGATTGGCAACACCAATGTGTTTGGTGCAACACTACAAAGCAGTGGTCAGGCACAACTTGCAAGTCTACTTGTTAATGCCAACACAACCAGTAGCACACTGAACGTGCAAAATGGTGCTATAGTCAATAGCTTAACTAGCAATGGTGCAATAACTGGTACAACAGTGACGGGTACTGCTGCTACATTTACTTCTCTACAAGTCAGTGGTACAACAACAACCAACGCATTGGTCGGCAACGTGTATGGCGTATTTGGACAGAACGTAACTATTAACTCTACTAACGCAGCATCAACTACATCTGCAACAACTGGTGCTCTTGTAGTAGCAGGCGGCGCTGGTATAGCAAGTGGATTAACTACAACAGGGTTTGTCAATTTCATAGGCAGCGGCTCACTAGAATATACCCTCAGGATCAAGGGTAGTAGCACAGGTGATCAGTTTGCTATAGCCACCAACGGTACCGCAGGATATGGTGTGGCCAATGATGCACTAAATGCTGCCGGAACAGCGTACACGCCTTATGCAATATCTGCATCAAACGTAACTATTAAGACCGGTGCATCAGCACCTGCGGCTGCGCTCACGCTTACCAATTATGGAAATGCCGTATTTGCACAGAATCTAACAGTTAACAGCACCAACACAAGTACTAGTACCACAACAGGCGCATTGATTATAGCAGGCGGCATTGGCGTAGCAGGTAACGTTTATGCAGGCAGCAACGTGGTAGCAGCCAGCTTCCAACCAACAAGTGCTAGTATTCCGGGTGCAGGATTATATCTACCAACTACCAACGCACTTTCTTTAAGCACGAGTGGTAGCGAACGCATACGCATTGATGCTAACGGCAACGTAGGAGTTGGTACACCCACTCCGACTTCATATGTAGGCAGCGGTATGGCAGTTATCGGTACAAATGCTGCTACTCAATTCTATGCAGGCTCAACAACTGGTGGTATAGCAGTTTCTGCTTTCACAGGATCTATCTTTTTACAAGCAACTGGTGCAAATGATCTTTATGTAGGTTCGGCCGGTGCTGCAAACGCTATCTTTAGGACTATATCATTAGAGCGTATGCGTATTGATACCACCGGTAACGTTGGTATTGGCAGTGCTACAAGCATTACAGGATCTTTATTTGTTAGAGATATAACCAGCAACGCCGGCATAACTGCAACCACTCTTACATTGGGCGGAACTGCTACAGTAAACGCATTAGTAAGCAATGTCTATGGCTTGTTTGGTCAAAACGTAACTGTCAATAGCACAAACGCAAGCACAAGTACCGCAACAGGTGCGCTGGTTGTAGCTGGTGGTATAGGTGCTGCCGGTAACTTGTTTGTTGGCGGTAATATTACCACTACTGGTACAAGTGGTAACATATCCGGTGTTAATAATATTAGCACAGTAAGTATGACTGCATCTGGCAATATTAATATCAGCGGTTCTAGAAATACATTCACTAACTACGTTGGTATAGGTACTAGCACCGCAATTGGTATCAACAGCAACGTGTTTACTGTATATGGCACCGCACAGCATTACGGTAATATAGTATTACAAAACCAAGCAGCGGGTGTTGCTGGTATTTACTTTGCAGATGGCACATTCCAAACTACAGCAGCAACAGGATCAGGATCTGGAAATTATAGCAACACAAACGTAGCTAGCTATCTAAGTGGACCTGTGCAAGTAGGCAACTTGACTATTAACAATACCACTGCAAGCACCAGCACTGTCACAGGCGCACTGCTCATGGGCGGCGGTGCTGGTATACAGGGCGCAGTTCATGTAGGTGGTTTAATATACGGCGCAAGCACACTTAACATAGCAGGTGCTGCACAAGTAAACAGCTTGACTAGCAATGGTGCAGTTAGTGGCACAACTGGTACATTTACATCTGCTCTATACGGAGCAAGTTTCAACACTGCTGGTACAGCTACAGTAAACGCACTTGTAAGCAATGGTGCAGTTAGTGGCACAAATGGTACATTTACATCTGCTCTATACGGAGCAAGTTTCAACACTGCTGGTACAGCTACAGTAAACGCACTTGTAAGCAATGGTGCGGTTAGTGGCACAACTGGTACGTTTACCGGTGCTCTATACGGAGCAAGTTTCAACACGGCTGGTACTGCAACTGTAAACGCATTGACTAGCAATGGCGCAGTTAGTGGTACAGCTGGCACATTTACTGGTGCGTTATATGGCGGCACAGTAAATAGTGCAGGTGCTGCAATTGTCAATTCGCTCAACAGCAACACCAACGTCGTTGCAACTAATATTCAAAGCACAGGACAAGCTACTGTAGCTAGTTTGGTAAGCAACGGTGCAGTTAGTGGTACAACCGGTACGTTTACTGGTGCACTGTATGGTGGTAGTTTCAACACTGCTGGTACAGCTACAGTTAATGCGTTGGCTAGCAACGGCGCAGTCAGTGGCACCACTGGTACATTTACTGGTGCTCTATACGGCGGCACAGTAAATAGTGCAGGTGCTGCAATTGTCAATTCGCTCAACAGCAATACTAACATAGTTGCAACCAATATTCAGAGTACTGGACAAGCTACTGTAGCTAGTTTGGTAAGCAATGGCGCTATAAGTGGTACTACTATAACTGGTACTACTGGTACATTTACATCAATACAAAACAGCGGTACAACATTAGTTCAAAGCTTGAATAGCAACACCAACGTAGTTGCAACTAATATTCAAAGTACGGGACAAGCAACAGTTGCTAGTTTAGTAAGCAACGGCGCTATAAGTGGTACTACTATAACTGGTACTACTGGTACATTTACATCAATACAAAACAGCGGGACTACAACTACCAACGCACTTGTAAGCAACGTTTATGGCTTATTCGGGCAAAACGTAACTGTTAACAGTGCCAATGCTAGCACAGCTATTAGCAACGGTGCTTTAATAATAACAACAGGTGGTGCAGGTATTGCAGGCAACGTAAATGCCGGCGGTAGTAGAAGCCTGTTTACAGGTGCAATAGGCATTGGTACTAGTACAGCAGCAGGTATGATTGCTGCTGCGGGTGTTAGCAACGATGCATATCATTGGGGCAACGTGAGAATTGCAAACACCGCTACCACCAGCAGTGGCATTGTATTCTCTGATGGTACTATACAAAACAGTGCTGCCAGCCCAACTGCTGCTACTGTCAGTTTCGGTACAGCAGGCACCATACAGTTTGCAGGTGCTGGTAATACCTTCCTTGGTGACACCACCAACTTCTTCTGGGATGATACCAACAACAGATTAGGTATCGGCACGTCTACACCTGGACAGACCATTTCTGCATACAGTGCAGAAGCTGTATTATTCAACACTAAACCAGGCGGTGGCGCACGTCAAGAAATAACTGTGGGCAACGTGACTACCTATGGTGCTGTATTGGGATACGATCCCAGCGTTGGTAACAGCATAGGTTATCTACGCAGAGGTGACAGTGCTGCCAGTACGCCTGCGTTAGCATGGGCATATGGTACAGGTGCATATCGCATCGGCGTCAATGGTATTACACAACCACAAAACACCATGGACATCAACGGCACTGTTGCCATTGGTAACGGTTTCAGCGGCCTTGCTGCAATGACCAACACCAACGGGTTGAGTGTACAAGGTTCAGTTGGTATTGGTACATTTACTCCACTTAGTACACTGGACGTAAACGGCATTATCAGCGCAAGAACTGCATTCAGCACAGGTGGCACTGCAACTGTTAACGCACTGGTCGGCAACGTCTACGGCTTGTTCGGGCAGAACGTCACTGTTAACAGCACCAACACAAGTACTGCAACAACAAATGGTGCATTGGTTGTAGCGGGCGGCATAGGTGCTGCTGGCAACATAAACATTGGCGGGTCGCGAAACTTATTCACTAACTACGTAGGTATAGGTACTAGTACCGCAACTGGTATCAACAGCAACGTGTTTACTATATATGGCACTGCACAGCATTATGGTAACATTGTTATCGGCAACACCACTGCTGGCGGATCTGGCATTTATTTCCCAGACGGTACGTTCTTAAACACTGCGGTCAATACCTATACCACGTTCAACTATACAGGAAACGGTTCAACTACAGGCTATAGCACAAGTCCTATAACTGCCAGCAGCATTAACAATACTATGGTATTTGTTAACGGCGTTTATCAGCGCAAGAGCACATACAGTTGGAGCGGTACAACTCTAACATTTTCCAGTGCTCCGCCTAACTTCGCAACAATTGAAATCAACTGTGTTCAGGCATTGAATGCTCCATATGGTGTCAGCGACTTAACAGTTTCGGGTACGCTTGGTGTTGGCGGTTCGGCCATCGGTACCTTTAAGTCAAGTGTTACCGGTGCTGCATTGGGCACAGTGGCCAACAGCCAATCCCCACTGTTGACTTTGTATAATAGTGATGTTGGTAATGCCAGTTATTTAGAATTCACAGATGTACGGAATGCAACAGGCGGTGTGGATTGGACCACTGCTGGTAAAAGAATCCAGCAGAAAATTGATGCTACTTACATGGGCTGGGTAGGATTCAACAACGGTAACACAGTAACAACCAATAACGGTGGTATCAGCTTTGGTACAGGTCTAAGTACATTAGGTCCCAACGGTGTGCCAGAAGTGATGCGCATTACGTCTACTGGTACAGTTGGTATCGCAACAGTTACACCAGGCAGTACACTGGATGTTAACGGTGTAATATCTGCCAGAACTGCATTTAGCACAGCAGGTTCTGCAAGTGTTGCATCTGTAACCAGTAACGGTACAGTAACTGGTACAGCATTTGTACCAAGCAGCGCAACTATTCCTACCAATGGCATGTATTTGCCAAGTGCTACATCACTAGGATGGGCAGTCAGTTCTACTTCTGTAATGACACTTACCAAAAACGGTACAAACGCCACTGCAAACTTGGCAGTAACAGGTAACATCACTGCAACAGGCGAAGTCACAGCATACTATTCAGACGTGAGACTCAAGGACAATATCACGCTGATAACCAATGCCATGGGTATGCTGTCTGCTATCAACGGCGTTTATTACAATCCAAGCCGATTGGCAGAATCACTGCTGCATGAAAGCCGTCATACTTCAAAAGTTGGTTTGATTGCACAGGAAGTTGAAGCAGTATTACCGCATGTTATACGTTCTGCACCGTTTGATACCAATACAGATGGATCCAGCAAGAGCGGTGAAAACTACAAGACTATCCAATATGAAAAGGTTATACCGCTGTTGGTCGAAGCCATCAAAGAACAACAACGGCAGATTGATCAGTTGGAATCTAAAATCTCAGCACTTGAAAAGATTGTCGAATGACAGTCTTCTCAAACCACACAATAAATATTAAAAACGGTATAGAAACAATGGGAAATAACACGCATGGTTGATTTTGTACCATTTACAGGCTTAATAGCCAGTGACAACAACACAGTATATCCTGCCAACTATATGGTATTGAGCGGTGCCAGCGGCGCCGTTAATGTAAATACCAATGTCTATGTAAGCTCTGGCGGTAACATAGTGGTTGGCGGCTCAACTGCGCCCGCAGGTGGTAATTCTACTGTTGTAATAAACTCAATAGGAACCAACGGCGCCGGTATAGAACTTGTCAGCGGCGACGATGCAAGTGGTGTTAGCATTTCCGGACTAAGCGGTGGCGGCATCAACTTTAACACATTTACCGGTGCTGTCGGCAGTGAAACCTATACAGAACGCATGCGAATTGATGCCAGTGGACAAGTTGGTATTAACACAACTGTTCCATCCACAATACTTGATGTGCGTACCAGCACACAGGGAACAGACGGTATTTTTCTAATAGGTCCAAACACCAGTTTTCAAAATGGTAACATGACCATACGACCAAACAACAGTGCTGGTGCCAATAATAACATAACGCAGGCTGGCGACAGTGGCATAATATTCGGCAGCAATGCCGGTGTTAACACTGGCAATCTAATAATTGCACCATGGAACAACATAGCTGCATCTGGTATGCGAATGAATGCCAATGGCAGGGTTATGTTTAACACCGCTACGATACCAAGCGGTAATAACGTGTCGATATTAGCTTACGGATTCTCAACCAATGCAGGTGGTATACAACTGGCAGGTGGCACAGCTGGCGGCGGTAACGTATACGGTGTTAATGGCGGCGGTTTGGTGTTTGGTACCTACACTGGTGCAGTTGGCAGTGAAACCTATACAGAACGTATGCGTATTGATTCTGCTGGCAACGTAGGCATCAACACCACAACTGTTACCACCGGTTATAAACTAGAAGTAGCGGGATTAACAAGGCAGTTGGGCAACATAGTTCTTGATGCCGGTGCACAAGAAACTCTTACAGCCGGTTTTCTTTTTACTGCGTTCAATCTTGGTAACCTATCAGGTGCAAGCCTGACACCTAACGCATTTAATGGCAATTATCAATATGCATCTAACAATGGTGCTGGTACTATAACCGCACCAACGTCCGATTGTGCTATAGACATACTGATATCAAACACCACAGGTGCAGCAGCGCAAACTCTCAGCGGATTTACAGTTGTTGCAGGTAGCACAGGCGACACTGCACCTACAACCAGTACTACTGCAAAGTGGATCATAAGCATACGTAGGATCAACGCTGTACCAACGTATGTGATAAAGGTTATTGCAACATGATTATATTACCAGATCGCAACATACCACGTGCAAAGTTTCTTATGCCTGTGGCTGATACGCAGTGGACAGCACCTTCGCAAGCACAACAAAAAGATCAGTTTGGCAATGAAAATCAAACTAGATTTAGACTGCGTGCGAGATTAAACGACGGATACACCGTGTGGACTGGTTGGTTTGATGACCGGCATGATCTTGATGCATTTCTGTGGGCTATTGCCAACAATACCCTACGCTATGAACGCAAGCTATGGGACTTGCCTACGCCAGCATGGTCACCGTACCTGGGCGAACATCTTGATTTTGAATTTGCAACTGTTAGTTTTTTAACCAGCACATCTGCTGCTAACCAAACTTTTAGTGTGCCAATTGATTGGCTAAACACTTCAAACAAGGTTGAGGTCATTGCAGGTGGAGGCAGTGGCGGCCGTGGCTACTATGGTAGGGCTGTCACAGGAGGCGGTGGTGGCGCATATTCGGCACAGACCAATATTACACTTACACAAGGCGGCACAGCAACCTTTTTCCTAAATGCCGCAGCAGCAGCTATTGTTTTTGTTGGATCTGGTACTACCTCATCTGGGGCTGTAGGGAATCTTGGTGCTGATGCATGGTTTAACGGTACCACACTCGCATTATCAAGTGTGGGTGCTAAAGGTGGCAACCCAGGACAACAAGCTGCATCTGGCACAACCGCAGCAAGCGCAGCTGGTGGTGCTGCTGCATCGGGCACGGGTGCAACTAAGAATTCTGGAGGGGCCAGCGGTACTGCTATATTCACTACAACAACCAGTGCTAGCGGTGGCGGCGGTGCTGCCGGTCCAAACGGAGCCGGAGGTGCATCACCAAACCAGTCAAACACTACCGGTATTGGTGGTACAGCCGATAATGGTACTGTAGCAGGCGGTGCAATCAATGGTGGTGCAGGTAATTCCGGTACTGAATTTGACGCCACTCATGGGTGTGGTAGTGGTAGTGGCGGCACATACACTTCGCCGAATGCGACCGCAGGTGTTGGCGGAGCATATGGTGGCGGTGGGGCAGGCGCAGCCGCAGATTCTGGTACAGTAACAACCGGAGCAGGTGGACAAGGTTTAATTGTAGTTACCTACACGCCAAGCTTCGTCTATTCATGGAACATGCCAATGTTGGGAATGTGAGGACATATGTTAGTAGGATATAAGCTGATAAAGATAGATGATGGTAGCGTGTTGGAACGTTGGGGTGGCACGTGGGGTCAGTGCCCTGGCATACCTGATATACTATTCCTGCCTGATCTGATCCAAATACTTGGACCAGAACTCAATGTTGATTACCGTGGTTACAGACTAATAACATGGGAGATGGCCGATCCCAATTTCTATCAATATGACACTGTATTACCTATAAACCACTATGACCTTGTGTCCATATGGACAGATAAGATTAATCAACTGGCTTATCAACTACTGCTACCCAGCGATTGGATGGTAGTACGATTGTTAGAAGTTGGCACAGAGATACCTGTACAATGGCGCAATTATAGAACAGCAGTACGAGAAACTGCACAGCAATCAATTGCTTCATTTGCTGTAACAACCGACATAGACCAATTTATCGCATTAACTAAAAGTATCAGCTGGCCATCCCAACCTGCTTAGCAGGTTGGTTGTATGACAAAGGCAGATAATATCAACGGTAATAGTCAGACATTTCTTTATATCGCGGCATGGTGTTGCCCCATGTCAATTGCCATAACACACGGTCTTGCGTGTCAAACAGCATACAGTGAATACAGCGATTGTCGGACCATAACATGAACGGTCCGACGAAATTACGCTCGCACCATGCTTCTAATGGTCCCAGGTATGCAAAGAATAAAAATTCTTTAACTGCAAGGGATTGTTTATTATTGGCAGCAACTTTCAATTCTATAGAATCGCATTGATCAAACAATGATTGCCAGGTTACACCATACGGTTGGAGACTTTGTCCGCCTGCGCCCGCGATATTTTTGCTGAGTTCGTAGTCAGCAGGCGCCACAACAGCGCCCACTATTTTTGCAATATCCTTGGCCCATTTACGAACCAGGCGGCGTTTTAATAGCTTAAACAACATAGCGATCCAAGACAGAGCGGATTTCGCGAGCCATTGCATCCACATTGACATTACGGCTAACAGCAGTGCTGAGATCACCGTAATGTTGTTCCATGCAGTTGATCAACAGTGTTTTAACAGCAGCTTCATCCGGACTATGCGGCAATTGACTATTAGCATAGGTCAATTCCAGCGCACGTTCCTTGTTCTCAAAGTAGTTCTCCACTTGTTCCATGGTCCATTCACCGCGACGGATCTCTTTGAGCTGTTCCCTGTTGCGTTGCAGATCCAAGTCGCCTTCAACCATGATCTGTTCGGCTTCATTCAGCAGTCGCACAATGTGATATGCAAACTTGAGATCGTAGCCATGTGCAGCAATGCTGGCAGCACGCTTTTCATTGTTGGCATTGGTCTTGGTACGGATCTTTGCCATCTGTGCATAGGCATAACCTTTGAACTTGTGCCATGCACCTTTGTGCAGGAACATACGACGGTTTTCACGAACAAGTTCACTTACCGCAGTGCTGTGAATAACACAGTTGCGAGGAGTGAACAGGCTGTCAATCATATTGGGATTGTTTTCCATGCACAGTTGGAAATACTTTACAATGCCGTAGACAGAAAAGTCATATGTAGTTTTTGTTGACATAAGAGTATGAAGCTTTAAAAGCTCTGTATTATCAAGGTCTGCTAGGGTTTTCATTAAATTTCCAATCCGCAAAGTTAGGATTATTACATCTATTTAAAATTGTTTGTATATTAACATTGTGTGCTCTACTTGCATCTTTTGCAGTATCAAATACACCTAATGGAGTTTTTACAGATTTTGCTTGATATGCATTTTTACCTCTACGCGATGCATACAATTTATCTTTATCATCTTCTGTTAAGTTTTGATAATACTTCTGTTGAGCTGCCAGTCTTTGTTTTTCCAAACTAGCATCTGCTCGCAAGTTAGTCAAGTGCATTTTACGTTGTTCTCTGACTTTTTCCTTATCAACGTCATTTAATTTAGCAAACCACCCACTTCTAGTTTTTGATACTACATCGGCTGGTAAATATTTTAAAGTATTACCACCAGTGCCACCTTCTGTTAAATTATAAAATAACGGATTTGATGCTGCATCGAACTCAGCTATCCATTTACGTTCTGCATTATCTAAATCAATTTCAGTGTCTACTATTTCGATGATATCTCGTTTGAAATTATCAATACCATATTTTTCAATGGCCCGCTTCAGTAACATACCAGATCCTAAATATCCATCAGATATATCACCTGAATGCTTGCCTATATATTTTCTACCATTTATTAAATTTTCTGTTATGTAAATAAAGTATGCCATGTAACACCTAGAACAATGGCACTACACTATATCGTGCCATTGTTCTATTTATTCAAATTGCGAGATTTCATTTCGCGTTCTACTTCATCTAATGCAGGAACTGTTATTCCAAGTTTATTGCAATATTCTGCAACATCTGCGGACTGCACTCTATGTTCTTGCCACTGGTCGAATCGCTGGATCTGCCTACCAAAGCCAGGGATTTCACCTGCCAAGTGCGGAAATACCAGATCCTTGGGCGGAATGCAGAAACCATACACATCAAGGTCGCTGTCGTCAATACTTACACCGTAGGCCTGACTGCCCATGATGGTGAGATATGCTGTATTATCCGGCAACCACTTGGGCGGATGGATCAGATTTTGTTTGTTTAGGCTTGTAAGGATCATTTGTCCCTCCTATTCAGTTATTCAACTGTTGCACCAATTTGTCGCATGTTTTCATAAAACACTGCCAATCGTTCTTCATCGTAGTTGGTTACGTCCAACGCAACAGGACCTTTGTCGCGTACATTATCAAGGAATTCTTTGGATTCTTTCAGACCCCATCCTGTCAACTGCCGAAGTTCTTTGATTGCACTGATAAAATTTGGACCTGTGGCAACAATATTGGCCTCGCTGGATTTGATCAGCATGCCAAGAAAAATATCGCCTGCTGCACGATCGCCAAGCTTTTCTCGCACACTGTCCCAAATAGCCAAACCTTGTCCATGGCCGTAGGCTTCGCACAAGCTGCGAATGAACGCACGGCAGGTACGTACTACTTTTGCATCGGGCTTGTATTCCAAATCACTGTCCATGTTCCACTCCTGACCATACTAGACGGAACATAACATATTCAGATTCGCTTGTAAACCAGAACTTGTTAAACATTCTAAACCAGTTGTTGTGCCCTAACATATCGTCACACCACGTTTCAATTTCTGTAAATTCAAAAGCAGTATACTGGCTGAGTATAAAACTCCAGAACTTTTGATCCAGTTCTCTGCGAGGATCTGCAAGATTGCCCCAGTTATCCTGCATATCCTCTACTAGGCTGCGAGGTGTTCGTACACGGCTGTCGGTATAATACATAACGTAGTCTCTGCTTAGAGATTAGACAGTTCAATCAAGCATGCTGCAATGTTGATTTCAGGATCTGATACCAGCGAATGATCTTTAAGACGGTTTGCAATAATCACAATTGCCTGATGCTGTTGTGCATCTGTGTCACCCCACCATGCCAAATTACGATACATCATACGATATAATTCCTCGTATTCTTCTACTCGTGCTTGCGCACAGATAATTTTACGAGCATCGTGAATTTTACCAGCTTTGAACAAACTGATAGCTTGAATCATATAGTCCATACTGCCCATACTGCCGCCTTTGTTGGGCCGACGTAGTTCACCGTCTGAACAATTCTGTTGTAGTAGGTTAATACATTTGCGCAAATCTGGGTATGTAGCTGTTACGTAATCGTCCAGTATCTCTAAATTTTCTTCAGTAAGATCAACGCCTTCGTTGATCAAGATAGTGGCAATGCGTGTAACGAACAGTTCGCGGTCAAGATGCTCAATATGGAACCCTTGAGTACGACTATGCAGTGCTGGTATAATTTTATGAGGAGCATTACATGTAAGAATCCAACGACAAACGTTGCTGTATTCTTCTATCCAGTTTCGCAGCATAGCTTGGCTATTTTGAGATAGATAATCTGCTTCATCTAGCAGCACATACCTGTAATCGCCCATAGGCATAGTTTCTATGAAACCCTGCAAAAGTCGTAGATCATCTATCTTGGTTTGATTACTGGCGTTGACATATTTGATATCAGAATCTACTACACCCAGTTCATTGAAAAGACATTTGGCAAGAGTGGTTTTACCAATGCCAGGGCCGCCACTTAACAATAGGTTAGGAATTGATTTATCAGCAATCCAACCTTCTACTTGAGATTTTTGGCTATCGTTAACCCAAACATAATCTGCAATAGTACTGGGCCTGTACTTCTCAACCCAAAGTGCGTTAGTCCTGCTCATCAATAATGTGTCCTACTTGTTTATACACAGTATATCTGCACAGTGCAGTTCAGTCAAGCTGACAATTAGGTTTCCAGCGGACACTGTGTTGTAGTAACCAGTATTGCTTCTGGCCAATCCACTTTGCGAATAGTTACCATGCCGCCATTGCCATCGCCGATGTCAATACCACGAGTCCACCGACCGTGTTTGATCAGTATCCAATCGCCAACTTCAACGTCGTCTATGTCTGCATGTTTGCCCCATACCTGCGCCCAGCGTTCACGAATGCCACGTTCTTTACCATCGTCGTCTAGAATGATTATACCGTTTTTGGTACGTCGTTCACCCTGCTCGATATTGTGAACTAGCACAGTGTTGGGCATGGGCGTTACTGTTTTGATATCTGCCAATGACATTAGTCACCATCCACAACGCGACGGCGTTGAACAGTGTTATTTGTTTGAGTGGGTTCAAATTCCATATCGTCATCTGCCAATTTCTTTGTTTTAGGCGCAAGTGCAGCCAATGCACGTTGCACACTTTCTTCTGCTTTTAAATCTACAGGTGCAGCTTGTGCTTCTCTGCGAGCACGAATAGCGTTCCACTCTGCTTCTATTTGCTCTTGTGTGCGTATTATCACACCGCCTGCACCCAGTTGGTCGCCTCTGGCATTTTTACTAGCATTGCCCAATGCTACCTGTTCGGCGTTGCTCATTTTGAGACGTTCCATGTCTATGACTTCGCCTCTCATAGTTATATGTCTAGTCGCCATATCACTGTCTCCTATGTGGTTATAGTGTGATATTTATTTGAGGAATTCGCGAACATCCAAATCAAATTGCATTGGATTGATTCTATTGATACCAATAAGGTACAAAATGTAACTGCTGACACTGCTACCGCGCCCTACACCCCAAAATATGCCACGCGATCGCATGTCGTCGACCATCCAAATGAGATGTCGTAGCACAGGTATCATACTGCGTTCATCAAACAATTGATATTCTTCGCATACCCTTATACGCTGATCGTCATCTGTACAACGGTCTATGCAATAGTCTAATACAGACATAGTTGACCATGGTTCGGGGGTAGCCCATTGATCATACCAAGGATAATCACCAAAACATTGGCCTGTTGCAGTTAACAATGATTCCAATTCAAGATCCAACATGGCATTGCTGCGGTTATACAAATCAACATCGTCGTTGGGTTCTAGTATTGCCTGCTCTAACTTTTTACCAGCATATAGCATTTCAATGGCGGCATCGACGGTACATATTACTGTACCGTCGTCTAATATTTGTCTGTTGACTAGTTGTATCATTTTATGTCTGGTATACCAATACTTTAGTTTGCGCTCTAGTTATAGCAGTATACAACCATCTATTTGCATCTTCTCTAAAACACCAGCTTTCGTCGAATATCAACACAGTATTCCATTGACTGCCTTGGCTTTTGTGCGCAGTGATTGCATAGCCATAATCAAACTCTTGCGTGCCTTTTAGCAATTTCCAGTCGGGTCTGGGTGTACCATCAAAGAAGGAATCGTGTATCTTTGCTACTACAGGTTTTTCGCCAGTGTCGATATCCAGTAGTTTGTAGCGTTTGTATTGCGATGGTATTTTAGAAGGTATAGTATGCTGTACTGTAAACATTTCGCCATTGAGAATGCCTAACTTTCTATCATTCTTCAAACATATAAGACGGTCTGCTTCCATAGGTAGCACACTGTCGTGATTGATCATGCCTCTGATAGTATTGTTAAGCATGGTGCGAGTTGTGTTTCTACCAACGATAACTTGATCATATGTAACCAGTTCTTCGGTTGATTCAATGGTAGCAGCAATTATGCTGTCACCATATGTACCAGGTATCAGCTTGCCGCCTTCGCGCACAATAGTAGCCAAATGCACAATTGGATTGTCTTTGGCTTGACGATGTATTTCGGTCAGCATTACGTCGGGCTTGGCTTCTGTAAAATATCCTGCACCACTAACGGGTGGCAATTGTGCAGGATCGCCCAATACCAGTACAGGTGTACCAAATGCCAGCACATCCTCTGCCAGATCTTTGTCTACCATTGAACATTCGTCAATAATCAACAATGCAGCATTGCGTAATGCACTGGCGCCGTTTACTTTGAATGTAACATCGCCTTTGCTATCCTCAACCGCTTTGTAGATTAAACTGTGAATAGTACTAGCACCTTCGCAACCGTTGTTGCGCATCATCAATGCAGCTTTGCCTGTGTAGGCTGCATACAACACATTACCAGTGATACTGTTGGCGAATTCCTTAGCAAGCGTGGTTTTACCCACACCTGCATAGCCAAACACTCTAAATATCTGTTTACGAGGTTTGGTTTTGTACCATTCGTTTACAGATATCAAAGCTGCCGACTGTTGATCAGTCCAGTTCATATTTGAAATCTCAATTACAGTTAATCGTTAGTGATGATGTTTGGCTTAAAAGACGGGCGAATAATTTCAGCAGATCGTGCAGGCGAAATCTGTTCTTCGATGGGAATAAGATCTTCCCAAGGAACGATAATATCTGGCGGTTGTGTTAAATCAGCAGCTTCTTTTGCAACAACATCCATTATGCCTGCATCTGATCTATGCCACCACGGCTTAGTAAAGAAATGTGCAGGCCCCATCCAGTCTACATTGCTAGGCAGCATGTCATCTGGATCACCATCAAACCATGTACCCAATCCGCGACCTATGTCAGTTGTCATATGACTGGCATTGACAACAACTAGGCCTTGTCCAATGGCATTGAGTTTAGCATGAATCAACACCTGCAACGTTACATCATTGGGTTCATCTGGACAGAACATGATGGGATTATTGAGATTTTCAATCCATGTCACAGAGTATTCACGGTTCATGGGCAGCGCAATACAGCCATCTAAAATATTGTCTAACCAAAATTGTATACGAACAATCAAATCTGCTTGTTTTAATCTATCATGCCCTGGCACGACTTGCAAGTTCAATTCCAATTGTGCATGAGTGATAAGCAGAGTTTCTCCCATCATTCTCATCAAACAATATTCACCGTTAAGTGTATTAGTCATGCCCGGTCCTTTATGGCTTTTTATAATTTTCATCAGTGTCTACAACAATCGGATTGTTATCCAACGGTGGCTGCGCTCTACGTATCTTTTCATATTCAAGACCTTGCAACAGCAAGTCCAGTTGATATATTATACCCTGATTCATGTTCATACGTCTAGCTGCATAATAGCGTTGCGTTAACATTGCTAGGCGTTTTTCCAAGTCGTCTAGACTCAGTTGTGTAAGGTCGTCTGCTAATGGATGTTCTGTCATACTACAATATTAATGTGTAAACCGCTAACAATCAACCTTTGTATTTGGCAGTATGTATTTTGCTGCTGTTATCTGCAAACATTGGATTACTGACCTTGTAACCATGTCCGCATGAATTGCAATAGAATTCCACATGTTTGAAAATCAAATTGGTAAAATCAAAACTGGATACTTGTCTACATTCAGGGCAGGTGAACGGCACAGTTCCCAGCGATATATGATGCTCGGTGGGAGTTACTCTATCAACAAGTACATCTGTTATCCGCCTACGACGTTTTTTTAGTGCCGGGAACTTTATAATATTTGTGGACATGGGCGGCTGTTCCTCCACAAATATTTACGTCATCACCGCAATATCACACGGCAAATAGACGATTTTTTCAAGCGTCGAATTGCAAGCCTGTTGCAGTGAAACTGCAATTGCCATTTGCAGTGGTGATAATAACTTGATCGCCGCCATTCAATGACACGCTGCTTACTGCAAATATACCGTTTCCTATCAATGGTGTATTATATGCAATGAATCTGCTTAGATCAGGACTGGTATCGAATGGTAAAATTTCAATACTGAATCTGTCTATAGTATCACTTTGATTTGCAACAAATATACTAAGTTGTGCTTGTGATGTATATGCAGTTGTTAGCAATGTAGTTTCCACACCTGCTACTGGCTTGGCCTGTCCGAATATCTTTGGAGTTGTAGTAGTCATTTTGTATCCTTATATGGTTATATATGTGGCATCAAGTTTGACAATGGTATTTGCCACATTGCCAGAGTAAGTTAATTCCATTAAACCGCCGTTTAAATCGGCAAATATTGTACCCAATGTAGTAGGCCCAAGATCCCCACCGCCGTTATTGAGATTGGCATAGATATATTGGTATGCCACACCAGCTTCGTGCATAACAATCAGTTTGGTAATTTCAACTGCACCACTTGGTGCTGTTACTTGCAGTGTATAATCTGAACTGCGATACTGAGTCAATGGCCAACTGTCAACAACCACACCTACAGGATTTGTGCTTTGTGGGGCAGCATTTGCAGTATTAGGCAATACCCATTGTATGCCGCCATCCACATCGAGTCGTGTTTGTGGCGCAGGTATACCTATACCAACTTGCCCAGTTGGATCTACTGTAACAACTTGGCTGCTGTCATTGAGATTTGCATTATTATTAAGACCTGTATGTATAGTAAAGTTACCAGTTTGTCCTATCCTGATACCCGCTACACTGTCTGCATCAGATTGCTGTAATACAACACCTGCTGTACTGTTGGTACCAACAGTGATAATGCGTATACCGTTATCACTGTAGGGAAATGCATTATAGAATGTAGCGATAGATGCTTGCGAATCTGTATATACTTCCAACGATACAGTAGGCTGTACATTTGCAGAATTTACCAATGCACCCACCGACAAACCAGTTGCATTGAATACGGCAGATGTAAAGTCGTTGAATTGTATATTAAGTGGATCGGTGGTTATAGTATCGGCATTTGAAATGTTTATGTTGGCCATACCAACATTGTTGTTATTTGTGCCGCTTATAGTAATAGTTGGATTTTGAGCAAATGCGCTGGCAACAGTGAATAAGCTGCTGCCCACATCGCTGTATACCAATAGTTCATTGTGTATTTTAGTTGGTCCTGCATCTACAGTATAATAAGTGTCTGGAGATTGCGACCCGATAACTAACACATTGCTGGCGTTCCACGTTAGCTGCGTGTCGCCGTCTAGTATACCTGCATTGTTGAATTGTATAGATCTGTCAGGTGTTGCTGCTGCAATGTTAGACACGCTTACTATGGTATTGATAACAATGTCACCTGTACCGCTATCTATTATAGCATTGCCCGTTGCATCACCCTGCAAGACAATATTTTTGCTCTGTAGGTTTTCAATCTCTACTTTTATAGTAGAGAAGTTATCTCTAAAGCCTTTACTGCTTTGATCTATCCCAGGAATGGGATAGTTGGGATTAACATTACTGCCTACTACCATGGCTTTATCCTAATACGTGTGCTCAGTATTTAGTTGGTATTATACCAATCGTATTCGCACTGCACCTGCATTATGATACAGACCGTTGAGCGGAACACCTGCGGTAGCTGCCGCTGCATCATCTATTGCATTAAGCAATGCAGGCAATATCACAGTGTTGTTGGTTACTTGTATATTACCAGTTGCATAGCTGATGTCGTTGCCAGCCTGTGTCCAATAACCTGTGCCTGTAGCACCAGTTGGTCCTCGTACATTGGCCATTTCAACTGTGCTAATTGTTGCACCAGATTGTTGACCAAAGTTAAAGTTACCGCCTGTTATTGCATTGACTTTTACCGAATAGGTATATGTACCAGCAGCCGGTGCATCTATAAATTCCAGTGCAAATGGATTGTTTTCACTGATACTAAGTGATTCCATAACCACTATGCCGCCAATGGCAGTGCCGTTTCTATACAATTGTACACTTGCAGATGATGCAGCACTGAGATTTTCACCATCTCCTATGGCAATAATCTGTACTGGACTACCTAGTGTAGTGATAGTCGTGTTCGATATAGTTGCAGGGAACGCACCGGTTGTTGTAACAAGTGTAACGTTTGCAATATTTTGTGCATAATTTAACGGACCAGTTGGTGCAGGACCAGTTGGACCTGTGACACCTGTATAGCCAGTTGGACCTGTTACAGTACTTGTTGGACCTGTTACAATACTAGTTGGTCCTGTTGGTCCTGTTGCACCTATAGGTCCAGTTGCACCTATTGCATTTGCAAGTTCAACAACACTAATTGTTATACCATCTGCTTGTCCGTAACTGTATGCACCACCTGTTTGTGCAGTGGCTTTAACAGAGTAGTTGTATGTACCAGCACCTGGATTATCTATAAATTGTAGTGCAAACGCATCATTGGATAGTGCAGACAGGCCTTCGGTTGATATATTGGAACCAATTGCAGTAGTGTCTCTGAAAAGCTGTAAATTGGCAGTAGAAGCTGCTGTTAGGTTTTCTGCATCACCCACAGCAATAATCTGCACAGGACCGCTTGCAAGCGTTATAGTCACATTTGAAATTAACACAGGGAACGAACTTGCCAACGGTACTGTAACGATAGATGCTTTTGTTTGCGCCCAGTTTACAGGTGCAAGTGCAGGTGCAGGGCCAGTAGGACCTGTTACAGTAGACGTTGCGCCGGTGGCACCTGTTTCACCTGTTGCGCCTGTAGGACCTGTTACAGTTGATGTTGCGCCAGTCGCGCCAGATGCACCTGTAAAACCAGTAGCCCCGGTTACACCAGTGGGACCTGTTACAGTACTTGTTGCTCCTGTAGCGCCAGTTGCTCCTGTAAAGCCAGTAGCACCAGTTGGGCCAGTTGCGCCAGCGGGACCTGTTACAGTTGATGTTGCACCAGTCGCGCCAGATGCACCTGTAAAACCAGTAGCACCAGTTGGACCTGTTACAGTTGATGTTGCACCAGTAGCACCTGTTGCACCTGTAAAACCGGTTGGACCTGTAGCGCCAGTTGGGCCTGTAACTGTTGATGTTGCGCCAGTTGGACCTGTGCCTAGTGGACCGGTGGCACCTGTTTCACCAGTAGGACCACCTAATGGTCCAGTAGGACCTGTAATTGTACTAGTAGCACCGGTTGGGCCTGTTGCACCGCGTGATCCAGTAGTGCCTGATAGTCCAGTAGGACCGGTAATTACGCTAGTAGCGCCAGTTGGGCCTGTACCTAATGGGCCTGTTGCACCAGTTACACCTGTATATCCAGTTGGGCCTGTTACAGTACTTGTTGCTCCTGTAGCGCCAGTTGCCCCTGTTTCACCTGTATAGCCAGTTGGGCCTGTTACAGTACTGGTAGCACCAGTTGGGCCTGTGCCGAGTGGACCTGTTGCTCCGGTTTCGCCTGTATATCCAGTAGGACCTGTTACAGTACTAGTAGCACCTGTTACACCTGTAGGACCGGTTACAGTCGATGTTGCACCTGTTGGGCCTGTACCAAGTGGACCAGTAGGACCAGTTACTGTGCTAGTAGCGCCAGTTGGACCAGTATAACCTGTAACACCAGTTGGACCAGTTACTGTGCTAGTGGGGCCAGTTACACCAGTTGGACCAGTTTGTAACGGACCTGTTGCACCAGTCTTACCGGTTGCACCAGTCGGACCTTGTGTACCAAAGCCTGTGGCACCAGTAGGACCTGTACCAAGAGGACCAGTTGGGCCTACAACTGTTGAAGTGGGACCAGTGGCGCCAGATGCACCAGTGGCACCAGTTGCTCCCGTGGCACCTGTATCGCCTATACTGCCGGTTGGTCCTCCCAGTGGGCCAGTTGGACCTGTTACTGTACTAGTAGCACCCGTTGCACCAGTAGCACCTACTACACCCGCAATACCAGTCGGGCCAGTAACACCAGTTGGGCCTATTGGACCGCCGCTTGGACCGGTGACGCCTGTTGCACCAGTTCTTCCTGTTGCGCCTGTTGCACCAGTTGGACCCGCATCGCCTTGCGGACCTATTGTACCCGTTAATCCGCGAGGACCTGTGATTGTACTAGGCAAGCCTGTAGGACCTGTCGATCCTCTAATACCGGTGGGACCGCTTGCACCTGTCCTGCCAATAGGACCCGTAACACCAGTTGGACCAGTAACAACACTGCTTGCACCAGTTGGTCCAGTGTAACCTGTATATCCTGTATAGCCAGTTGGACCTAATAAGCCATTGGGACCTGTATACCCTGTAGGGCCTGTTACACCTGTATAGCCTGTAGGGCCTGTACCAAGTGGACCTGTTGGTCCAGTTAGAGTTGATGCAGCACCAGTTGCACCTGTATATCCTGTAACACCTGTGCCGCCTGTATAACCTCTGAGTCCTTGTATACCCTGCGGGCCTATTGGACCTGTATAACCTGTAGGACCGGTTGAACCAGTGGCACCTGTATTAACTGCTGTACCAGGTATACCTGTGGCACCTGTGGCACCTGTAATACCAGTCGGACCAGTAAAGCCTGTATAACCCGTGGGTCCCGTTGCACCGACACCCGGTCCAGTTGGACCAGTAATACCAGTCGGTCCAACTGGACCTCCAGCAGGACCTGTAGATCCTCTAATACCAGTAGGGCCTGTGCCGCCAGATGGGCCTTGTAAACCACCGCCAGATGTCACCGCAGCATATCCTGCTGTAGCAACTGCGAAGTTAATTTGTAATTTATCTATATCAATAAATGATATTAGATATTCTGTATCTGGTATACCAAGATCGTCTACATCAATAACTTGTACATTGACATATTGGTAACCTAAATAGTGATTTATTGTCCATACAGTAGCAGGAGTTGACTGTGTGTATACCACAGCACCTGCCATAATAGCAGGACCAGTCGGACCTGTAGTGCCAGCAGGACCAGTTGCACCTGTGTTAGCTGCTGTACCCGGCGAACCTGTTGCACCTGTATATCCAGTTGCACCACTAATACCTGTGGGGCCTGTTCTACCTATTGCACCTGTAACACCTGTTGCGCCAGTGACACTGGACCCAGTTGCACCTGTTACACCGTTTGTACCGGCAGGACCAGTTGCACCTGTGTTAGCTGCTGTACCCGGCGAACCAGTTGCACCTGTATATCCAGTTGGGCCTGTGGGGCCTGTGCCGTTTGCTGCAACAACTTGTAGTGCAGAAATTTCACTACTAGCTGTACTAAATGCTGCTGCTATGTTGGCAAAGTTATCACGGAAGCCCACGCTATCATTGCTGATACCCGGTACCGGAAAATTAACGTTAATGCCGCTGATGTTTATATTAGAGGTCATGGTTCACTATGTGCTGTGTATCGTCTAGTATTTATTGCAGTCTGAACACTGCGATTAAACAACAACATTGTGACCACTGATTTGTGGAGTTAACACACGCAATAATCGTCTCATCAGGGTTATACTCTGCGTAGAAGTGAATCCAGGATCGAATATTGTGCTATAAAGGTCAAAAATTGTAAATTCTTGATCAAACAGTGTTGTGCCCCATGTCAAATATGCAAGCCGTTGCCACAGCGCATAGTCATCGTCGAATCGTGTATTATTTTGGTCAAACACTTCCAAGTTGTTATCAAATATGGTATCTTTCGGTTCTAACCATTCTGCAAAGAATGTAGTACCACCGTCCCATTGAGTTGATAGACCGTCAAACGTGGTATCCCCTGTCCAAGATATACCTTGCAATTCCAATATCATATGCTGTAATGGCCAACGTTGATAATAGAGTTGAGATGTAATACTTGCAGTTTCACGAGTAACTACATCTGCACCATTGGCAGTATATACTTCGCCTATACCTAAATATGGTGACCATGTCTGTTGCCAATCCGGTAACAGTTCTCGACCTGCGGCACTGACACTGACAGTATTGGTATTATAACCAGTGCCCGGATCTACAACTCTACAATCCAATATACCAAGATTAAAATCAATAGATGCTACCTGCCCCGATCCTGTTACCAATAACATGTCCCCGGCCGGCCATTCTTTATAGTTTCCACCACTGACGATGGTCAAATCCACAATACCACCTAGACTGGTTACATTGCCTATTGCAATTACAGCAGGACTATTGTTAGGCGGTGTCAATGTAATTTCTGTACCAGTCGTCCAATTATTACCTGCATTGTGAATAGTATACCCCACCACAGTGAGATTACTGGCTATCACTGCAACGTTTACACCGCCTGATACTATGATTTCCGGTGTATACAAATATCCGCTACCGGGATTTATTACATTTACACTGCTGATACCAGTGGTTACTATGTCTACAGTTGCTTGCAATTCTGCCCCAGAGCCTGCACCCGCAGTTACCCAACCCATGCCTGCAATAAGATCATTGCGTATATTTTCAAGACTGGGCGGATATACAGGTGCAAAGTATATATTCCAGTTACTACACGCACCGGCCCCACTGGTCAGCGTACTGTCTATAGTCAACTCATAGACATTGATAAATGTAACAGGCCCTTGCATCCAAATAGTAGGATTGTTGGCATCTACTATTTTTAATTGTGTGCCGTACACAATACTGGCTGCGGCAGTAGTACGACTGTCTGTATAAAAAGTCACCGAACCATTTGTAACAGATACTGTATCGGTACTGGTTGCAACTGCATTTGCAACTTGTGTTAGGCTAGAATTTGCACCCTGTGTATTATCTAAAATTGGGCTATAAAATAAAGTTGTCGATGGGCTGACATTGACATTGGTTACAGCACCTATCATAACTTCACTGGTATACAGGTGTAAATTGGCAAAATTCATTGCAGCGGCCGGGTTGTCTATGGCATAATCCAACCCATTTATCAACTGCACATAGGGTGTTAACAGTATTTCTTGTGGAGTACTGTTGCTGTTAGGCACCCAGTTGCTATTGATTACCGTGCCAACATAATTGTAATAGATATCTTTTAAATAACCTTCCAAAGGTATTGTGATGCCCATGTATGGTGCTTTGACACCCTGTCTTACAGTGACTTTAAATCTGCGTTGTATAATTTGCAAGCCGTCATCTGCTTGCACATCAAAGAAATAATCTCTATCTCTGGTTTGAAATTCCATAAATCCAGCAATAAAACCCTGTGATCTATTCAATGACATAGTACGAGGTAATATACCACCTACAATACTGTACACAACTGTATACGTTGTACTAACTGCACTGACATCAAATGTGTGGAATCTGCCATCCAACACTGTGCCAAGATCAGCTGATGTATTTTTCCAATACAACAATGCACCGATGCTGTTGGGATTGGCAATTATATCAAACGTTCTAGTAGATGCACCATTGATACTGGTTGCAGTTATTGCAAACTGATATACTGTTGTCGTGTATAGTACCGGCAACGATCCATATATCACAGCTTGATTGGATACTGCGCTGTTGCTAAGCAGTGTGAATGGAAATGCTGGAGTGCTAGATACTACACTATAGTTGATTGCACTGCCACTGCTGTCGTAGGCAGCTATTGGTACTTCTACAAATTGATTTTCAAATGCTTCTGCTATGAGTCCGCTGTGTGTTACCCATGCAGGTGCATGTGGCACTGTTAACACTGTTATTGTTACGGGCAAATCACTGTACAGTGTTCCAGTTGTAGCTCTAACAGTGAATGCAGTGGTTACGTCATATGTTACACTGGGTGCA